>PPFU01002715.1_pt1 | contig 48700 bp, 43 predicted proteins | sample 1535991 | NCBI WGS metagenome assembly PPFU01 (sample SAMN04901290, study PRJNA319586) | Hypolithon metagenome, whole genome shotgun sequencing project. | isolation source: Antarctic Hypolithon | place: Antarctica: Miers Valley | collected 2014
CTGCGGCATCGTGGTGCTGCCCTGCGGCCGGGGCGTCGTCCCCTGCGGCATCGTGGTGCTGCCCTGCGGCATGGGCGTGCTACCCTGCGGCGTCGGGTTGTTGGTCTGCGGCATGGTGCCGGTGCCCTGCGCACTTAGCGCGCCCGGCGTGATCGCCATGGCAAGCGCCGCAGCACTGGTGAGGAAAAGATTGCGCATGAAATGATCCTTGCGATTAAGTATACAGGTGTGATGTTACCCGAACCAGCGAGCGATACCGGCGGTTCCAACAAGGCGCCGGGTTGCAAGTCTTGCGCGGTGAAGTGTTGTTCCCTAGCTGTTCGCGGGTGACGCCGCCTTCCCTTCCCGCTGTCGACCCGCCTGCCGAACAGGCCCCTGCATGGCTTGCCCGGCTCAACCCCCCACAGCGCGAGGCGGTGCTGACCACAGAGGGCCCGGTGCTGATGCTCGCGGGCGCCGGCACGGGGAAAACCGCTGCCTTGACAGCCCGGCTCGCCTGGCTGGTGGGCACCCGGCGCGCCTGGCCCAGCGAAATCCTGTGCGTCACCTTCACCAACCGCGCCGCGCGCGAGATGCGCGAGCGGGTCGGCCGGCTGATCGGCGACGAGGTAGAGGGCATGCCGTGGCTCGGCACCTTCCATTCAATCTGCGCCAGGATGCTCCGCAAACACGCCGAACTGGTGGGGTTGCAGAGCAATTACACCATCATCGACACGGACGATCAGCTGCGGTTGATGAAGCAGCTGATCGTCGAAGCCGGGCTGGACGAGAAGCGCTGGCCCGCCCGCCAGCTTGCCGGGCTGGTGGACCGCTGGAAAAACCGCGGCCTCAACCCCTCCGAACTGGATGCCGGCGAGAACGAGAGCTTCGCCAATGGCAGCGGCCAGCGGCTGTACGAGCGCTACCAGCAGCGCCTGATCGCGCTGAACGCCTGCGATTTCGGTGACCTTCTGCTGCACATGCAGAACGTTCTGCGCCGCAATCGGGACGTTTTGGAAGCCTATCAACGCCGTTTCAAATACGTTCTGGTGGACGAATATCAGGACACCAACGCGGTCCAGTACCTGTGGCTGCGGCTGCTGGCGCAGGAGCGCAAGAACATCTGCGTGGTGGGCGATGACGACCAGTCCATCTACTCCTGGCGCGGGGCGGAAGTGGCGAATATCCTGCGGTTCGAAAAGGATTTCCCCGGCGCAGCGGTGATCCGGCTGGAGCAGAACTACCGCTCCACCCCGCAGATCCTCGCCGCCGCCTCCGGCCTCATCGCCGCCAATTCCGAGCGCCTCGGCAAGACCTTGTGGACCGAGGCGGGCGGCGGCGACAAGCTGCGCGTGATCGGAGTATGGGACGGGCCGGAGGAAGCCCGCCGCATCGGCGAGGACATCGAGCGTCTGGAGCGCGAAGGCGCGCCGCTCGATCGCATCGCCATCCTCGTGCGCGCTCAATATCAGACGCGAGAGATCGAGGATCGCTTCATCCAGATCGGCCTCAATTACCGCATCGTCGGCGGCTTCCGCTTCTACGAACGCGCCGAAATCCGCGACGCGCTGGCCTATCTCAGGGTTATCGCCAGCCCGGCCGACGATCTCGCCTTCGAGCGCATCCACAACCAGCCCAAGCGCGGGCTCGGCGCCAAAACCCTCTCGCGGATGCACGAACATGCCCGCGCCACCGGCCTGCCGCTCGCCGCTGCCTCGCTCCAGCTGGCCGATAGCGACGAGCTGCCCGCCCGCGCCGCCGCCACGATCGGCGCGCTGATGCGCCATTTTCTCGGCTGGCGCGAGTTGGCCGAACAGGTCACCCCGGCCGAGCTATTGCGCAACGTGCTAGCCGATTCCGGCTACGACGCGATGCTGAAGGCCGATCGCACCGCCGAAAGCACCGGCCGCGCGGAGAACCTCGCCGAACTAGCCCGCGCGATGGAGGAATATGCCACGCTGGGCGATTTCCTTGAACATGTGAGCCTGGTGATGGAGAACGACGCGGCCGACGAGGCGCAGAAGGTCACCATCATGACCATCCACGCGGCCAAGGGGCTGGAATTCGACCAGCTGTTCTTGCCCGGTTGGGAAGAGGGCGTGTTCCCCAGCCAGCGCGCTCTTGACGAGGGCGGGCTGGCAAGTCTGGAGGAAGAGCGACGGCTGGCCTATGTCGCGATCACCCGGGCGCGGCGGCGCTGCACCATCCTGCATGCTGCCAACCGCCGCATCTACGGCCAGTGGACCAGCTCCATTCCCAGCCGCTTTGTCGGCGAGCTGCCGGCCGAGCATGTCGAGAGGGAGACCACGCTCACAGGCGGTGCCTCGCTCTGGCGCGCCAATTGGACCGAGACCGAAGATCCCTTCGCTCACCTCTCCGCCGCTGCGCCGCAGCGCGCCCAGCAGCGCGGCCCCGGATGGCAGCGCGCGCTCGCCACCGGCTACGAAACCGCTCCTGCGCGCATCCGTGAGAACACCCGAAGCGCCGCCAGCTTCGCCGCCCAGGCGCGCAGCGACATCACGCCGGGCATGCGCGTGTTTCACGACAAGTTCGGCTATGGCGCGGTGATCGGGCAGGAGGGCAACAAGCTCGAAATCGAGTTTGAGAGCAGCGGCCTCAAGCGGGTGATCGACAGCTTTGTGAAACTTGCCGGCTAGGTGGGGCGACCATTCGGCCGGCGCGCCCGCAGAGCGCAGGACGCCGATCTCGCAACGATCCTGCCGCGCGGCGCACGGGCCGGAACTGCTTGAAACCGCAGTCCGACCCCCACTGGGTCAGCTGGGGGTCATTGCGTATCGGATCGCAACGCCACGCGTGGGTCAGCCCGGAGCGAGACCGAACGGGCGACTGCTGCGCTGCTTTTCAGGTTTACCAGATCGCTGGCGACCGCGCCTGCCCCGCGATCGAGCGAACTCGGAAGGGAGACGCGCCGAGAGCCCTCCTGCTTTGCCGCGTCGGCGAAACGAAAAGCGCCACGCAGTCCTGCCGTCGAGCGTCAGAGCGCCGATTTGCCTAGAAAACCGGGCACCGGCCCGTTCCACTCGCCAGGCGCGCCGCGGTCCTCCTCCCCATCTCCCTCGCGCCGCGGAGCCGGCGTGGGCACGAGAGGCGGCGCCGAGGCCAGCGGCCGCGCGGCGGGCGGAGTGGGCGCTGGCGCGGCAGCGCGCGGCTGCCGCTCGGGCTTGGGCTCGCTCTCGCGCATGGGTTCGGGAGCGGGCCTGCCCCTGGAGCCCCGCTCTGGCCGGGGCTCCTGCTCGAGCGCTGCCGGCTGCCGGCGCGGTTTCTCTTCCGAGCGTCGGCCGCCACGGCCACGGCTTGCGGGCTCGGCCCGCTCGACCGCCTCCGCCCGGCCGCCCGACCGGGGCGCCTCTGCCTCGCCGGTGGGGCTCATCGTGAACAGCGGAATGTCGATCCCGGTCAGCTTCTCGACGTTGGCGATCGCCTCGGCATCTTCCGGAGTGACGAAAGTGAAGGCTTGGCCCTTCGCGCCGGCGCGCCCGGTGCGGCCAATCCGGTGGATGTAATCGTCAGGGTGCCAGGGCGTGTCGAAATTGAACACGTGGCTCACGCCCTTGATGTCGAGCCCACGCGCGGCCACGTCGCTGGCGACGAGGATGTTGACCTCGCCCTTCTTGAAACGGTCGAGCTCGGCCATTCGGCTCGGCTGGTCCATGTCGCCGTGGATCTCGCTGCTGGCAAAGCCGCTGCGCTGGAGGCTCTTGTTGAGATCGCGCACCGTGGTCTTGCGGTTGGCGAACACCATTGCGGTGGTCACCTCCTCGCTGCGCAGGAAGTCCATGAGGAGGTCGCGTTTGCCCCGGGCGGACACGTGCACCTTGGCCTGTGCGATGTTGATGTTCGCCGTCGCGGGCCGCGCCATCTCGATATAGCGCGGGTTGCTCAGGAAGCGGTCGGCCAGCTTCTTGATTGGGCCCGGCATCGTGGCCGAGAACAACAGCGTCTGACGCGTGGTCGGCAGCTTCTCGCAGATGAACTCGATATCGGGGATGAAGCCCATATCGAGCATCCGGTCTGCCTCGTCGATCACCAGCAGCTCGCAGCCGTTCAGCATGATCTTGCCGCGCCCGAACAGGTCCATCAGCCGCCCGGGCGTGGCAATCAGCACGTCGACGCCCTCATCCAGCCGGCGCACCTGGTCGCCCATCTGCACGCCGCCGATCAGCAGCGCCATCGAGAGATCGTGGTTGACGCCGTATTTCTCGAAATTCTCGGCCACCTGCATCGCCAGTTCGCGCGTGGGTTCGAGGATCAGCGAGCGCGGCATGCGCGCCCGGCGTCGGCCCGATGCGAGCACGTCGATCATCGGCAGCACGAAGCTGGCGGTCTTGCCCGTCCCGGTCTGGGCGACCGCGATCAGATCCTTCATCATGTGGATGAGCGGGATCGCCTGTGCCTGGATGGGCGTCGGCTCGGTATAGCCGGCCGCTTCCACCGCCCGCAGCAACTCTTCAGACAGGCCCAGATCGGCGAAATTCATGCGGGCAAATTGTCCGGCTTGGCCGCGATGACACGCGGGATGGTGCAATGGGAACGGCGCGGCCCCTCGGGGCCACCGCCACCGGCGCCCTATGCACCGATGCAGCCGGAGTCAACGCCAAAGCTTCAATCGCGCCCTTCCACCAGCCGGTTGAACTGCGAGATCCGGCAGCTTGCGCCGGAGCGCGATTGCAGCCGATCGCGGAGCGGGCACAGCGCTCCATCGGCGCTGCGCTCGACATAGAAGCCGGAGTAGAAATCAGCTGCGTTGCAGCTGCGCTCCAGTGAGGCGCTGAGTACGCGCCGGTCGCGCATGAACAGCAGCAACCGGCCGGGCCGGCTCGGCTGGACCCCGGCGATCCCCTCCACCGCCAGACAACCGTCCATCGGCTCCTCCAAATATCCCTGGCGCGCAGCGCGACCGGAGAACTCGGCCATCATCCGCTCGCGCGATCGCGATGGGTTGGGCGAGATGCGGATGATCACCCGCTGTTCGATCCGCACCTGTCGGGCCGGCGGTGGGCGCAGTGCATCCGCCAGCGCGCGCCACGGCTCGGGCGCCGGCGCGCGGAAGCCAAGCGGGCCCAGCTTCCCCTCGGCGGGCAACGGAGCCGCCCGCGCCTCCTCCGACAGCTCGCGCGGAGCCTCGGCGCCCGCCGGGGCGAACAGGGCCAGCAGGGCGAGGAGAGCGGCGGAGGGAATCATCCGGGCAGCGATCGTTTTGGCGGTGCGGGCGGGCCGGGTGGGCCAGGGGCGACAGTGTTTGAAGCCGCGCGGTCTGCTGGCACCCGATTGAATAGCGGCTGAACCTTGGCGGCGCCCTCACTCGCTGGCAAGAACTGGCGGATGGATGATCGGGCGAGATTCCTGGAGCAGGCCGCCGCATTGCTGGGCGAGCGCGGCCTCACCGCCGATGCAGGGCTGATGGCGCCCTGGCTAACCGACTGGCGCGGGCGCTACACCGGCGCCGCGCTGGCGCTGGCCGCCCCCGCCTCGACCGCCGAACTGGCGCAGCTGGTGCGGCTGTGCGCGCAGCATCGCGTGCCGATCGTCCCCCAGGGCGGGAACAGCGGTATGTCCGGCGGCGCCACGCCCGATGCGAGCGGCAGCGCGCTGCTGCTCTCGCTGCGCCGGATGAACACGATCCGCCGGCTCGACTGCAATGCGCGCGAGGCAGTGTGCGAAGCCGGGGTGGTCCTGCAGGTGCTGCAAGAGGCAGCCGCGGCGCAGGGCTTGCGCTTTCCGCTCACGCTCGGCGGCAGGGGCTCGGCCACGATCGGCGGGTTGGTCGCCACCAATGCCGGCGGCACGCAGGTGCTGCGCCACGGCTCGATGCGCGCGCAGGTGCTTGGGCTGGAGGCAGTGCTGGCGGATGGCTCGGTGCTGGATCTGCTGACCGCGCTGAAGAAGGACAACCGCGGGCCTGATCTGAAGCAGCTGCTGATCGGCTCGGAGGGCACTCTAGGGATCGTCACCGCGGCCACCCTGCGCCTGCTCCCCGCTTTGGCGGAGCGCGCGGTGCTGTGGGTGGGACTTGGCACCATCCACGATGCACGCAGGCTGCTGCTCCACACCCAAGCGTTGGCGGGTGAGGCGCTCGAAGGGTTTGAGGTCCTGCCGCGCCACTGCCTCGATGCGGTGCTCGCCCATGTGCCCGGCGCGCGCGCTCCACTTGGCGGCACGCACGAATGGCACGCCCTGATCGAGCTGGCCGCCGACGCAGAGCAAGCGCAGGCGCTGCCCCCGCTCGCTCGACAGCTGCTCGAAAGCGCGTGGGAGGCAGGGCTGGTGGAGGATGCGACAATCGCCGCCAGCGAGGCGCAAGCGCAGGCATTCTGGACCCTGCGCGATGAGATCTCCGCCGCCGAGCGCGCGTTCGGACCGGCGATGCAACACGATATCGCGGTGCCGGTCGCCTGCATGGCCGAATTCATCGCCGAGACGGTGCCCGCCACCGAGCAACGCTTCCTTGGCACCACCGCCCTCGCCTTCGGCCATCTGGGTGATGGCAATGTCCACTTCCACGTGCTCGCCCCTCCGGGCGCCGAGCGCGGCGTCTGGGAGCGGAGCGAGGGCAAGGAGATCAGCGCCTTCGTCTACGATTGCGTCACCCGCTGGCAGGGCTCGATCAGCGCCGAGCACGGCATCGGCCAGATGAAGCTCGCTGAGCTCGCCCGACTTGGCGATCCGGTGCGGCTGGCCGTGCTGCGCGCGGTGAAGCAGGCGCTCGATCCCCACGGCCTGCTCAACCCGGGCAAGCTGGTCCCCCCGCCCCTTCCTTAGCCCGCGCCGTGAGAGCTCGCCCGGGCTCCCCGAGCGCCCCGGCTTGCGCGCGGGGCGCAGCGCTTCTATGCCGCGCGCTCGCAGCGGGCCACCGCCCTGCCCTCCCGAGGCTCACGAGGCCGGGCGAGGCGGAAAGGCCCCACCCGGACCAAGCGGAGAGAGATCCATGGCCAGCGTGCCGCAACCGACCCTGCCACTGTTCTACCAGGACCTGATGCCGCTCAACAGCCGCGACCATGCGGCCTGGCACGCCCGCTCGACCGACCGCGCACCGTGGGTCAGCAGCCAGCATGCCGTTCCGCTGACGGTGGACGAGTTCGCGCAGGCCCACCGCCATTTTCCGATCGTCTTCTCGGCCGGCGAGAAGCCCGTGCCGCTGGCGCTGATGGGCCTCAACGAGGGTATCAACGTGTTCTTCGATGACGAAGGGCGCGCAACGGAGGATTTCTACGTCCCCGCCTATGTTCGCCGGTACCCGTTCCTGCTCGCCAAGCTGCAATCCGGCAGCGACCAGATGTCGCTGTGCTTCGACCCGACGACCGACCTCGTCGGCGAGTTCGACGAAGGCCATGGCCTGTTCGATGCTGACCAGCCGAGCGGGCACACGAAGGCGCTGCTCGAATTCTGCGAAAAGTTCGAGGAAGCGGGCCTGCGCACCCAGGCCTTCGTCGAGGAGATCATGAAGGCCGAGCTGCTGATGGACGGCGAAGTGGCCATCCAGCGCAACGACAACCCCGACCAGCCGTACATCTATCGCGGCTTCCGCATGGTGAACCAGGAGAAGCTACGTGAGCTGCGGGGAGACCAGCTGCGCAAGTGGAACGAGAACGGCCTCCTGCCGCTGCTGTTCGCGCATCTGTTCTCGCTCGACCTGATGCGGGTGATCTTCGCCCGGCAGTCGGCACAGGGCAAGGGGCCCGGCGCGCCCAACATTGGCTCTCCAGCGGTCAACGGGGGCGGTTTCGAGCCCCAACCCGCAGGGTGACGCCAGACCCCGGGCAACCGCCTGGGGGCACCCTAAGCAAGCGGCGGTACCGGCCCGCTTCGCTCCCGCAGCGACAGGCCGCTCCGGGTTTGAGGCGTGCCGCAAGTGCGGTCTTGCAATGGCCCGCATATTTCCTAGCTATGGGGCGTTCGGCCGGTACTTCCCTCATGGTCCGGCCGGATAAGTGCGCTTAGGTGCACTTCCTCCCTGAACCTTGGCCACCTCGTGCTCAATGCAAGAGGTGGTTTTTTATGGCCGCTATTCCGCCGCCTGCGCCGGTGCACGCTGTGCGGCCAGCTCGCCCGCCAGCCGCCGCATCAGGCCGCCCAGCACCCGCGCCACCGCAGCAAAACCGGCCCCCGGCACGCTTAGCCGCGCATCGAGGTAGGTGCTGCGGCACACCTCCACCTGTAGCGCATGAAGGCCCCGCGTTGGATTTCCGTGGCGGTCGAGCACATAGCCGCCGGCATAGGGCCGGTTGTGCGCCACTGCCCGGCCGGTGCCCGCCAGCTGGTCGAGCGCCGCCGCCGAAAGATGCCCCGCACAAGATACTCCAAATCGGTCGCCGATCACGAAATCGGGCGCCGCATCGGCACCCCGCTTGGGCCCCAGCGGGGGCATCGAATGCAAGTCGACCAGCAAGGCCGCGCCCCACTGGTCGCGCAGCCGCTCGAGCGAGGCCGCCAGAGCCGTGTGGTAGGGCCGGTGCACGCCGGCGAGTCGCGCCTCAAGCTCGCCCCGCGCCATTCGCCCACGCCACAGCTCACCCATCCCGGGCAGCCGCCGCGGCACCACGCCCAGCCCGCTCCGCGCCCGGCTGCCCGCGGCGAGCCGCGTCACCCGATCGGGTGAACCGCCGGCAACCATGTCCCAGTCCATGTCTTCGGGCGTTCGATTGAGATCGATCAGCGCTCGCGGTGCCTGCGCCACCAGCAGCCCCGCGCCCGTAGCGCGGGCCACCTCGGTGGCCAGCAGATCGACGTAGCGGTCCTCCAGCTTCAGGCAGGCGAGTTCGGGCTGGCGCATCCGCGCGGACAGTGCGGGCGGGTATTCGCGCCCGGCATGCGGCACCGCCAGTAGCACCGGCACCGGCGCGGGTTCGCGCAGCAGCAGGATGAACGGCGCCCGCTTGGCGGCCGATCCGGCCGCGTCCGGCGAATCGCTCGCTTCGTCTGCCGATGCCGTCATGGAGCCAAACTGGCCTTTCGCCCTCTCTGTGTCAAAGCAGGGCAGCCGCTATTCGCCGGGCGCCATGTGCGTCGCCATGCATTAAAGGTCGGGGAGAAGCCGGACCACCAGCCCGGAAGAACCACCAGGACAAACGTTATGATCCGCATTCTGCTTGCCGAGGACGACGGCTCGATGCGCTTCTACCTTGCCCGTGCCTTGGAGCAGGCGGGTTATGAGGTGGATGCGGTCGATCGCGGCACCGCCGCCCTGCCGCTGTTGGAAGCGCATCGATACGATCTGCTGCTGTCCGATATCGTCATGCCTGAGATGGACGGCATCGAACTGGCCCAGCGCTGTTCCGAGATCAGCCCGTACACAAGGGTGATGTTCATCACCGGCTTTGCCGGGGTGGCACTCCAGGTGAGCGAATCGATGCGCGGGCGCGTTTTATCCAAGCCTTTTCACCTCAAGGATCTGGTGCTGGAGGTCGAGCGCATGTTCGAAGAGGATTGGGCAAGCGCCACGCTCTGAACCTCTTGCGCTTCTGAGGACACAACGCTAATCGCCCACCTAACGTAGGAGGCTGGCCATGCGGGCCTGCCCCGCACGCGGGCCGGGTCGGGCGTATAGCTCAGTGGTAGAGCACTGTGTTGACATCGCAGGGGTCGCAAGTTCAATCCTTGCTACGCCCACCAGCTAAAAGCCCGCCTACTCAATGAGTTGGGCGGGCTTTTCTTATGTATCGTGTCTGTGCCCAGCACCCGAAAAGGGGCGTAACCATAGAGCGCTAAGCGGCGTGCCCGCCCGGCGCCGCGTCGCGGTCCAAATAGAGCGCTTCGCCACCACTTTCTTTGAGCATGGCCGCGAGGGCGATATGCTGGAGCGCCGACTGGTCGAGAGGCTGCCTACGACGAAATCCCGTAGTAGGACACCGGCTCAAATGTTGGCTCCCGTCTTTTCTGTCCGGCGCGTCTGTTTGAGCGATGACCTTCTTCACAGAAAGTTTACGATCGACAGAAGTTGTCGGACAGGCTTGGTCAAGCAAATTTTCGGCAAATGATGGGACGTCTGGATTGGCCGTTCGGAGCCCGCTCTGCCCTGTGATCGTAAACGGCGGTTTCGCGCCTAGGCGGTGGGCGAGCCGAGAGGCCGAAATATTGCTGCCACTGCTCGCCGTATCGTATGCGGATTTCGCGCGTCCATCTACGGTACTTGAACGGCCCAGTGCGCTCAAAATCAGTGATGCACCTGAACAGAGTAGCGGTTGTAAAAAGGATTCTCGTCCGCTGCAGTTGACCGTCTAAGTCAAGAGAAAGGGGGTGGGTGCAAACGCTCCCACCCCCTTGCTTAGCCTCTCGAAAGGCCGCCGTAGTTAGATTGCTTGCAAGTTAACTGCGCTCTTTTTGCCGCGCTTGTCGTTCTCAAGATCGTAGGAGAGGCGCTGCTCCTTCTCTAGCGAACTCATTCCAGCGGCCTGGACCGCCGAGATGTGAACGAAGGCATCGTCGCCCCCGGCTTCATTGGTGATGAAGCCGTAGCCCTTGGTCTCGTCAAAAAACTTCACTGTACCGGTAGCCATATCTATTCCTTCAGATGAGGAGACCGGAAGCCGGCCCCTTGGGCGCTAAGAGCAGCGAGAGAAGGATTAGGAGCCGCAAAGCGCCGAAGACCGTCAATTTGCGACTGTAGCGGTTTTTAAATGGGGGCTCATTGCGGAATTGCTAGGGGCGCGTGACATCCAGCTCGATGTTGCCGTTGGTTTGCGGCTCCCGCATGACAAAGCGTCTGCTGAGCATGCAGGCGTAGCTCAGCGCATTGCCCGCAAAATGGAGCATCAGCGACACCCGCCTAGCCCGCGGGAGGAACCATCTTCGGACATTGCTCCGCACCAGCAGCTTTCGAGGGACGGACGCTCGTTCATGCTGCAAACTGCTTAGCCAGATGGTTGCCCGGCGCTCCGCCAATGGCTTCTCGAGTCCACGACCCGGAGCCGTTCTGGCGTGCTTATCGCGAACCCTATAAGAGATACTCGGCCCATGATCCTCTACACTCAGACTCCAGCTCCGAAGTTAGAGATCTGGAGATCGTCATCTCCTGTTTCCGGCTTTGCCAAGACGCGAGCGGCGAACCACCGCGGCGGCGCTGTTGACCGCATCCTCCTGGGCGAGCTTGCGCCACCGTTCGATGCGAGCGGGATCAAGTTCTCCTTCCGCTACCGCAGCGTGGATGGCGCATCCGGGCTCGTTGGCATGGGTGCAGTTCGCGAACCGGCACTCGAGCGTCACGTCGGTGACGTCGTCGAAGACCTCGGTAACGCCGGAGGCCACTTCGGACATCTGAAGCTCGCGCATGCCGGGCGTGTCCACGAGCCAGCCGCCCCCATCCGCACCACCGGCGAGGCGATGCATCTGGCGGACTGTCGTCGTGTGCCGGCCCTTGCCGTCGTCGTCGCGGACGGCCTGTGTCGCAATGCTGTCCGATCCCTTCAGCGTGTTTATAAGGGTCGACTTGCCAACGCCAGACGATCCCACCAACGCGACTGTCTCTCCGAAGCCGCAATATCTCGTGAGGCGGGCGGCGCTCGTCGGATCGCGCCCGTCGACCAGTTCCACCCTCAACCCCGACTGGAGCGCGCGCGCCGCGCCGACAAAGCGCTGAGGCGTAGGCGACAGGTCGGCTTTCGTGAGCACGAGGACCGGACAGACGCCCACCTCGCGCGTAAGCACCAGGTAGCGTTCGATACGTGCAAGGTTGAAGTCCTGGTCGCAGGAGGTGACGACGAAAAGGGTGTCGACGTTCGCGGCGATGAGTTGGACCCGGCGGTCGTCGCCGGGGGCGGGCCTCTTGAACAGGCTCGTCCGATCGAGAAGGCGCACGAGGCTGCGGGTGTTCAGGTCCATCAGCAACCAGTCGCCGACGGTAGGACGGTCCTCCGCTCCACCTCCCGCGGAGAAGCTGGACGAGATCGAGCCCTCGAACCCTTCGCCCGAGACGGTCACCCTTCCGCGATGAACCGACATAACGCGAACAGGCTGGCAAAAGTGGCTCTGCTCGGCGGAGACCTGCTCGCTGAAGAACGTCTTCCAGCCGAGCTGCGAGAGAGTGAGATCGGACGTTGCCATGATCGCGTCAGCGGACCTAGTGACCGTCTGACTGATCCGCATCCGTCTTTCCCTGCTCAGCCGCCCGCTTATCGGCCTTGGCTTGAGCCTTCTTCGCGGACTCGGCCGCCTTGGTCCTTTCGCGCTCGCGACGCTCGAAGTCGTAATTGGTTTTGCGTGGTATGGCAGTTGCTCCGGAATTCCGGGCTCTGGCTTGAGCAAACGCCTCGGCCTAAGGACCCTTACCTCCTTGTACACGAATCCGTCGTTCGCGACTAGGCTCGCCGCGAGGTGCGGGTTCGGGCAAGCTTGTCTCTCTACCAGAACCAATGATAAACCTAGTCCTTAGCAGACGTCCCAATTCCACATACTCAGCAGAGTCTAAACGCTTCACAGAACCGGACGCTCGCTCATCTCGGCCGCGACAGACTTTAAACATCGGAACTTGTCGCCCGAACTATGCCGCGTGGTAGGCTCCTGCCCGGCGGCTTTTAGGAAAAGCGAAACGCGATAGCTGCCGCTGATCAGGTAGGCACGAGGTGGCGGCTCGGAAGCCAACCCAGCTCGCAGAACACAGGTCCCTTGAAATGTCGGTTGCTCGGCATTCAGGTGCGACGATCGGCAGTGTGTGAGATCTGGGCGGAAGTGACGATATGCCTGCCGGGGCTGCCGGTCAGCGCGGCTTCGACCAGGAGTGCCGCGACGGTCGATGCGGGACTTGTGCGGGCGCTGGCAGGCAGGATCGGAGCAGCGATGCGAAGGAGCGCGCCGAGCCCCCGCTCCAGCGGGCGATGCTCATGGCGCTCCCCGCCGAGGAAGCCCGGGCGCACGATCGTCAGCGATGAGAAGCCCAGGCGATCGACGGCCTTTTCGAGCTCGCCCTTGGTGCGGGTATAGAGGAACCACGACCGCGCGTCCGCTCCCATGGACGTGACCAGAGCGAAGCGCCCGGCGCCACTCGCACGGAGCTGCGTAGCGATAGCGAGGGCGTAATCGTAGTCTATCGCTCGAAAAGCCGCCGCAGACTTGGACTTAGCGCGAGTCGTGCCCAGTGCGCAGATCGCGCCATCGGCCGCCCACCAGTCGGCATTTTGCGGTATGTACGCGCTGTCGATGATCGGGTTTAGCAGCTTTGGGTGCGACTGGAGCGGCCGGCGAGTCGGCGCGACGATCCGGTCCACGCGGTCATTGCGCAGCAGCAGGCCTAGCGCTACCGCGCCGACCATTCCTGTTGCACCCGCCACGAGGATCTTCGTCATCTTCTACCTAGGTGTTGCCGGCAAGTAGAACTCTACGCAGGTACCGACCCCGGGTCTGCTGCTCATCGCAAGCCCACTGCCGAGCTGCAGTATCAGCCGGTGAACCATGCATTGGTCAAGGCCCTGACCGCGCCCCACACTCGTGGTGGAAAAAACGGCTTGATCGCGCGTTTTAACGTCGCCTCATCCATTCCAATGCCAGGGTCAGCCACGGACACGCGGACAAAGCGCGGCAACATTGACCGCTTGCGTCTGAAGCGGTGGCGTCACGCGAACGCAAGTGGGTCGAGCCCGCCGACGTTCGGGGTGAGCAGGCTATTGAAGTCGTGCGCGTCCGTTCCTTAGTCGTTTTTTGCTGGCTGGTAAGCCGCTGTAATCAGCCCGGCAGTTCCGGGGAGGCCCTGATCCCGCGCTTACTTCCGCGCGCCTTCCGCGCGTAGCAATCGGAAGTCGAACGTGTCCCCGCATCCGCCCACTGCAAATCAATCAACTAGCTTTTATTGTACCGGTTACATACTGGTGTTGATGTAGATGTCGTGGTATCCTCAGTCTTCCTAAGGAGGAGACTCACATGAGTGATTCATTCCAGATCGGCCGGGAACAACTGTTCGCGCTAGCAAGTCCAGTTTTTGCGGGCGCAGGAGGCAGCCAACCCAATCCGGACGAACCGCGAAAGCCAGGTCCTTGGGATCCAATTATCCGTCTCGCTCTGAAGGATCTGGTACGTTCTGGACCCCGCCCCCAGCCATGGCATGGTGCTCCTGATCCAATTCCATGGCGCCAGGGCACGCCGCCCGAGCGTTTGGTCGCTTCGTTGGTGAGCGAAGGAATTCTTGGCCTTATCGCAAGTCGGTTTCCTGCAGTCTATGATGTGATCGTCGGTGGCCTGCGCGTTGGCGATTACGTCTCGCTTAATCCGCAACCGCTCCCACCGCGCGAGCGCTTCATTGCGGCCCTTGGGGAGGCGTTGGTAGCACGCGCGGAGCAACTTGCCGAAGTGGCCAACGCAGCAGGCGACCGTAGCGAGGAACGCGGGATCATTATCGTCAGCGGGTATGTGAACCGGCTCGTGGACGACTGGTGCGGCACAGGGTACCGGCCCCGCTGGCCGTTTCCCGGCCCCCCCCCTTGGTGGTTCGGAGCTCAAGTCAGTGCCCGAGACATCATCACTCTTGGCGCTGTTCTCAACCAAGCCGGCCGGGATGCGTTCGACCCAGTGGTTGGCCGCACGCTCCACGATGCGGCGGGTAAGCTCGCAGAGGTTGGGCTAGAGCGGATGGGCTAACGCCGAACAAGCTGGACTGCCGCCGCGACGGTGCGCTCAGTGGCGCGTGCAAGCAGTGCGCCGTCGGTCGAACGAGGCGTTTTCAGATGGCCTTAGTTCTCTAACCGGGGAGAACATTTGGTGGCATCGTGTTTTGCGCTTGAACCGCATCGATGAAGCTGGACTTCCACTTTGGTCGTGGCCTAACTCGACCCCGAACTGACACGAACGTTCGGCTGCCGTCCCATTGCTGCCCCAAAGCAGAGCAACAATTGCCGGTGCAAACGTGCCGTAAGTCGCTTCCACGAGCCGAAGCTTCCGGGTGTGTTCCCAAGCACCTTGAATGCCCGACGATGGGTCGACATCCGCCGGGGCCATTTCTAGCGATTTATGCGTTCACAATCGGCGGGAAGGGGGCACCCCATCCTCCCCATTTGAAGAGTTTAGTTGCTCGAACGCATCCGCTCGTAAAGCACCCGCAGGCTCGGCTTCTGCCCCTGCGCGAGCAGGCTGGCGCGGAAGAGACGGCCGAGCAGGACAAATTGCGCGACAATGAATGCAGCCAGCAGGGTCCCGGCGCCCACCAGTTCCCACGTGGCGATGCCGGATCCAAGCCGGGCGAGAACCGCGAACGGAGTCCACAGCGGCACCCACGTCAGGACCTGCACGATGATCCCGTCATTGCCCGCGATGATCGCCTGCAGCAGGATCGTGATCGGGAGGAGGATCGCGAGCAAGACTGGCATCAGAAAACCCTGCGCCTCGCTCATCGATTTGCTTATTGCGCCGATTGCAAGGAAGATGATCGAGACCGAGACATAGCCGGCAAGGAAAAAGTACACGATCGCCAGGACAATGCCGGGCGATGAAACGGGTGCCAGTGCGGGCCGGATGAACTGTTCGACCTCCCCTTGTGTCCAGAAGATCGCGGCGGCGGCGCACAGCAGCCAGACGAGCAGCATGGACAGCCCGACCGCCAGCGTGCCGATCAGCTTGCCGTACATCAGCTCCTCGGGCCGGATGCAGGCAAGAAGCGATTCGAGGAGCTTGTTGGAGCGTTCCTCAACCGAACTTTGCAGCATCCAGCTGCCTGACAATAGCAGCGCCATCATCAGAATATACGATAGTGCCAGCGGCACGATGGAGCGGACCAGAACCGCCTCCCGCGCGCCTCCACCGGGCGGCGGGGTGATGACAGCGATTGCCGGCACGATCGTCTGCACCGCCTCGGCGGTCTGCGGCGCAAGCCCCTCGCTGACCATGATCTGCGCGCGCAGGTCGCGGGTCAGAACGTCTTGGAGGTTGGTGAGGAAGCTGGGGCGCGGCTGATCGTTGGCGAACACCCGCACGACCGGCTGCTGCGGATAGGCACTGCCGACCAGCACCACCAGATCGGCGCCGCTCTCCTCGTCCTCGCTGCCGAGCACGGCCTGTGCCTGCTCATCGATCTCGCTGTCAGGTGCACCGTCGAGAGGGGACGGCGCATCGATGAAGGCGTAGGAGGGCGTCGGCAGGTCAAACTTAGGGGTGTCGGGCAACTGCTCCCGTTCGATCGCGGCGAGCGCCGCAGGCAAGCCTCCCGCCCGGCGGAACGCGGCGACATCCTCCTCTCCATACCAGCGGTCGTGCTGCGCCCAGAGGGCGGAGGGGTCGGCTGCCTCCAAACTATAGCGTCGGACATGGCGTGAGAGGTCTGCCAGCACCGCGCGGTCATCCTCTAGCTCGAAGCGGGCGCGGACCGCCTGCGCAGTGTCGCCTTGCGAGCGGTCGAGTATGATGACCCGCGTGGCCTCGTCGTCCTCGAACTGGGTCGCCAACAGGGGGCCAAGCGCAAAGGCCACCGGCAGCAGCAATAGCGTCAGCCAGAAGCTCTTCATGGCAACAATCTGCCGGAACTCGCGCCGGGCCACGAGAAGGATGCCGTTCATCGCTCAATCTCCTCATCGCCGACCAGCCGGACAAACACGTCGTGTAAGCTCGCCCGACTTTCCTCGAACCTGCGGAGCGGGACGCCATGGGTGGTGCAATGTTCGAGCAGCTGGGCAGAGGAGCGGCCCGCCTCCAGCTGCAGTTGGTACAGGCTCCAGCCTTCGGCCAACGGTTCGCACCTTGTTGCCCTGGAGATGCCGGGAACACCCGCGATGCTCTCCTTGGCCACCGCCTGGATTCTTGAAGGCAGCAACGCGCGTGCTTCGTCCAGCGTGCCCTCGAACCGCTTCTTGCCCCGGCGCAGAAGCAACAGGCGGTCACATAAGCGCTCCGCATGCTGCATGACGTGGGTGGAAAAAACCACTGCGGCCCCTTCGCGCGAGGCGCGCAGGATCTCCTCCTCCAGCAACCCCTGGTTGACCGGGTCGAGGCCAGAGAACGGCTCATCCAAGAGCAGCAGATGCGGCCGGTTGACGAGAGCGGTGGCGAGCTGGACCTTCTGCGCCATGCCCTTCGACATCTCGCCGATCTTCGCTTTCGCGCGATCGGCGAGGCCGAACCGTTCCAGCAGTTCAAGGCCGTAGGCTCTGGCCGCTGCCGGCTCCAATCCCTTGAGCCGGCCGAAATAGATAATCGTGTCGATAGCCGACATGTTACCGTAGAGGCCGCGCTCCTCTGGCAAAAAGCCGATCGCCTGCGCGTTGCGGCGGTTGGGAGTGCTTCCGGCGATCTCCAGCCGGCCGCTGGTCGGACGGATGATGTCGAGCACCATGCGCAAGGTGGTTGTCTTGCCGGCACCATTACCGCCCAGAAAGCCGAAGATTTCGCCCGGCGCGACCTTGAAACTGAGCCCGTCAACGGCGAGCACATCGCCGAACCGTTTCGTCAGATCCTCGATCGCCAGTATCGCCATGTATGAATCCTGCCCTATGCCGGTAGCGTAAAGAGTTCCGACACTCTGTGCACCCCCGAGCTACGCGTAGCACTTCCGCATGGATCAGGCCTACTCCGCCAAAACGGCAAAGCGGTTACGAGCGCCACGTCCGCAGGACGTTTGCGCCAGCTGATCTGCGCAGGACGAACTCAGTTCAACGTGACGCTCCTGCGCCAGATGCCATTCCGGATCGGCGAAGCAACACCTGCCCACTTCTCGGTCGGCTCTCGATCGGCTGCTTCGCTTGCTGGCTATGATCGGCAATATACGGACAGCTGGCCAATGAAAGCCGGTGAGCGGCGCCAGCTGGTTGGAGCGGCCTAGCGCTTCGCGAAAAGCGGAATTTAGTAAGCTGTTAGAGATTGACCGATTGGTTCTTCTGATGAGCCAAAGCACCACTAACGCGACGACACTGCCGATGGCTGCCATCGCCGGCACTGCTGCTTCGGCGCCCAAAAGCTTGAGAAAGTGTATCGCCCAAGGACCGAGCCGAGAGCCACGCTGAACCCGCCGATGCAAGCGGAGCGGTCAGCAGAAGCAAAAAGGACGCCACCAGCTTCGCCACTGCTCCCACCAGCAGCGTGCTCAGAAACGCACTTACAAACGGTAGCGCCAAGTCTACCGACCTGCTCCTAGCTTTAAGGGACGCTACTTATGCCTCACCCCGCGAATGTCTGCAAATTGGTCGGCTCCCGACCGGCAGCTTAGACGACCTTCGGAACCAACCATTCACGCGAACGGCTGCTTCACCCTATCCGATGTGGGTTGCAGCGCTCACCTCGTGATGCTGATGAGCGACGGGGCACCCGTCATTGGATCCCACCTACCACGAACTTCGTCTTTGGAACGAAATTCGAATAGTCGCCGCCAAGCGCGCGCTTAAAGCGCAGCAGGTTCAAGCCCTTCTCTCCTGGCTTGACCAAACCAGACGGTTAAGGGGCCGCGCGGCGGGGGCCGACCTTCGCCAGCCCGCCATCTAGGTGACGGCGGCGCTTTCCGCGACGCACGGCTTGGCGTAGCCTTACGGCAGGGGCGTGCGCGGGAAGCCAAGGTACGATGAAGCAACTGATCTATCGCTCCCGGCCATTCGGCTTCGACCATGCGATACTACCGGAATCCTGATGAGCGCGCGGCGCCACAACCCACGCGACCAGATCACCGGTGCGCTCATCTGCCGCCACGATCTTTACCTGCAGCTGATCGAAACGGTCGCCGCTTCGATCGATGCGCTTTAGGCGCGGATCGTGTCGGACGACCGCCACCTCGACGTGCAGCTGCTGCTCGTGAAGGAGGTCAAAACCCGGATTTTTCCGAACTGGGCCATGCTCGACGAGGCGATGACCTTGCTCTGGTCAACGGACGAAGTCGCCGCAGGTGCGCTCGATCCTGCCGATCTTGCCGAGCTGCGCGAGGCATTCGCAATCCTGAGCGACCGGGCGGCTCGAGTGATCCGGGCCATGCTGGGGAGAAGCCCCCCGGTGGCCGCGTCGAGCGTGGCACGAGCATTTTACGTTGCGTCGTTTATGCCAGCCGTGCAGCAGCATAGACTGGTGATGCTGCGAGCGAGGGGAACGTCATAATGCCGTTGCGGGCAATTCTTCTGGCGGGAGTGCTCGGGCTGGGAGCTTGCGGGGTGCAACCTTCCAGGCTTCCGCCTCCACCGAGCGACGCCACTTACGCCTGGGCGACGTTCGATGCCACACGCATGCGCGACAGTGGCGCGTCCGGCTTGGCCGAGCGCACCTCGGGCCGGCCGATGGGCATCGATGAGCCCGCGCGCGTGGCTTCGAGTTCGAAGCTGATCGTTGCGCTCGGCGTGATGCGGCTGGTGGAGCAGGGCCGGATCGACCTCGACGCCGACGTGTCGCAATGGCTCGGATATGCGCTTCGCAATCCGGCCCACCCCGATATGCCGATCACCATCCGCATGCTGCTCTCGCACACGTCGAGTCTGCAGGATGCGGGCGAAGCCTATGTGATCCCGCTCGGAAGCACCATGCAGGGCGCAGTCGCCGATCCCAAGGTGTTCGACGCGGCGCACGCGCCCGGCACCTATTTTAGCTATGCCAACCTCAATTTCCCCGTAGTTGCATCGGCGCTGGAGAAAGCGACGGGCCAGCGGTTCGACCGGCTGATCCACGGGCTGGTAATGGAGCCGCTGGGGCTCGACGCCTGCTTCAACTGGACAATGTGCAGCGACGCCAAGGTCGCGCGCGCTGTGACGCTCTACCGGCCCAACGGCAGCGTCGCGCTGGATGATCTCGCGGGCGGTCGCCCGGCCTGCCCAGTGTTTCGCCGCGAAACCGATTGCGATCTCGACAGCTACGCGCTTGGCTCCAACGGCGCCTTATTCTCACCCCAGGGCGGCTTCCGGGCATCGGTTACGGATCTGGCGGTGATCGGCCAATTGCTGCTCAACAGCGGGCGGCACCAAGACCGGCAGTTCCTGCGCGAGGAGAGTATCGAGACGATCCTGCGCCCCGTGTGGACCTTTGACGGATCGAATGGCGACACCAGCGATGGTTTCTATTGCTCCTACGGGCTCGCCGCGCAGAGGCTGCCGGTGGGGGGGAGCGGCTGCAACGACGATCTGTTCGGCAACGGCCGGCAAGTCACGGGTCACGCGGGCGAAGCTTATAATCTGAAGTCGGGCCTGTGGATCGACCGGCAGCGCAACGTGGGCATCGCCTATCTCGCGCCCAATAATCCGGAGCAGCCGCCGCCCGGCCGATCGGCCTATTTCGCAATCGAGGAATGGCTCGCGGCCAAGATCCCCGACTAGGCTCCGGCGGCCGCCAGCCAGGCGGGCACCCGTTCGTCGGCGAGCAGATCCTCGACGTTGCGCCAACCGCGGACCACCGCCCACTCGCCGCCATCGATCAGCACTTCGGGAGCTATCGGCCGCGAATTGTAGGTGCTGCTCATGGCGGCGGCATAGGCCCCGGCGGTGCGGATGATCATCAGATCGCCCGCCGCGATACGGTCCAGCGGGCGCGCCAGCGCGAATGTGTCCCCGGTTCGCACACCGGTCCGACCACGGCGGCGATCATATGCTCGCCCTTGGGACTACCGGGTCAATCGTGTCAGGCATCGTCGAGGCTCGGCCGCATCAGATCGTTCATCGCGGCATCCAGGATCACGAACGGATGCCTGGCACCGGATTTGACCCGGAATACTTCGGTCAGCAGCACGCCCGCCCCGCCGACGATCAGCCGGCCGGGCTCTGCAGGAGCGGGAGCGAGGGATCGTAGCGAACGCCAAGCCCGCCGCCCCGATCGGCGATGCGGATCGCATGCCTTTCCGAGCAGAGCCGCTCGATCATCACGCCGAGCCGGCCGAACGCCGTCCCCAGCGGCGCAGGGCTGGTGAGCTGGCTGCCGATGTGGATGGCCACGCCCTGGAGCTCCAACCCGGGCAGCTCGCCGACGGGCGCGCAAGCGGCGGGTGCGTCGCCGATCGGGATCCCGAACTTGTTGTGCGCAGCGCCGATCGAAATCTTCGCATGCGAGCCCGGTTCGACATCGGGGTTGAAGCGTAAGGCGACGGGCGCCGTGCGGCCCATGCGCACGGCCACCTGCAAGAACAATTCGGCCTCGGGAACCACATTCAAGGTCGCACTGTCAAAGCCCGCCTTCGAGCGCGGGCGCCATTTCATCGGCGGTCTTGCCGACGCCGGAGAAGAACCGCGCCAATGTGTGGCCTTTAACGCATAAGCAATGAGCGGATCGCGCAATGGAGCAAGGGCCGCGCGCAGGGCGCGTGCCTGACAGCGCATGGCGGCGCTCGAATGAACGAAGACGGGCGTGCCGACCGCGCGCGCGATCAGCGGCAGCGGCACCTCCTCGCAATGGACGATCTCCTCGCGGAGCCCGAAGCACTCCATGCAAGATCCTGAAGATCAGGCGTGGCCGCACGCCTGGCGCGGGCCATGCCGGCCCGGGAGCACCGCAGCGCAAGCCGGGCGCTCCCGGGCCGAGGATCGGCCTAGAACTTGACCTCGGCGGAGAGTGTGTAGGAACGGCCGCGGGGGTCCGCCACACGCGACTCCCAGCTGCTGCCCGCGCCGGTGTTGCTGTTGTAGCTGATCGCAAAGGGCGGATCGGTATCGAACAGGTTCTTCACGCCCACCGTGAGCCGCACTCCTTCGACCCCGCTGAAGCCGACCGACAGATTGTAGATGATGTAATCATCGACATCCTCGACGACATTGGGGCGCGTGACCGATCCGTTCTCGATGCCGGGCAGCTGCTGGTTCTCATACCCGCTGCGGAAGAGCTGGGTCAGCGTCACGAACAGGTCATCGTTAGTATAGCTGACGAAGGCGTTGTGCTTCCACTTGAGGCCGAGATCGCCGCTGAACGAGAAGACGCCGATCCGGTCGACGAACTCGGCGCCTTCGACCACGCGGTCCTGTCGCGTCAGCAAGTAGGTGCCGTCGAGTCCGGCGCTGAACAGGCCCACGGGGGTATCGAAGCCGCCACGCATGGCGATCTCGAGCCCCTCGGTCTTCGACTGGCCAGCGTTGATCACCGTCTGGTCGATCGCCACAAGATTGCCGCCTTGGCGGATGAACCGCTCGGGGAAAAGGTCGAAATTGTCGATGAGCTGTTCCAGCCCGAGCACGGTAATCGTATCATCGCGGCTGATCGAGTAATAATCGACCGAGGCGCTGAACAGCGGAGCCGGCTGGAACACGACGCCCAGGCTGTACATCTCCGCAGTCTCGGGACCGATATTTTGGTTGCCGCCGCTCAGCAGATCGACCTGCCGCTCGAGCGATGCGCAGCCGGGGACGTTCGAGTCCGCCCGGCCGCCGGGGCAGGTCCCGGGATCCGCAAAGTCCCGGCCGGTGTAGAGCGACTCCTGCACGCCGTTGTTGATTTGGTTGAAGTTCGGCGCGCGGAAGGCGGTGTTGTAATTGCCGCGGAACATGAGCGGCTCGAACGGGCGGAATTTGAACGCGACGAGCGGGTTTGTCGTGGTGCCGAAGCCTTCATAGTCGTCGACACGAAGCGCGGCGGTCACTTCGAGGCTGCGCAGCACGGGGATGAGAAACTCGACATAAGCCGCCTTGACGTCGCGCGACGCACCTTCGAGCGCATTGGCATCGTCGAACGGGGCGGCGATGATTACCGGCCGTGAGGCTGCCTCACGCTCGTCGCCGTTGAAGCGGTACTTCTCGCGGCGATAGTCCACGCCAAACGCAGCCTTGAGCGCGCCGGCGGGCAGATTGAACAGCGAGCCCGACACCGACGCATCGACCTGCGTGACCGAATATTTGCCGCCGTAGAGCACCACGCCTTCCGCGGAGACCGCATCGAGGCCGGCGAGCGCCGCTGCCGACTGGCTCTCGCCAGGGAAGGGGAAAACGTTGACGATCCCGCTGTTGAGCAGGCCGATTAGGCCCGGCCCGGGTGCTCCCGGCGCAATCGGCGCGTTCGGGTCCGGCGCACCATTGCCAAGCGTTCCGCGAAAGTAGAAGCCGCCGCCGAGCTCCGAGCTCGATTCGCTCGACGCGTAAGAGGCGCCGGTGCGGTAATCCCAGTCGGAGAACAGCGGACCGTCTGCACCCAACGCGACCCGGAATGTCTGCGTGTCGGTGACGATCTCGCGTCGCCCGCAGGGGGTGCAACGCCAGCGATAGCCCAGGCTCTGGCCTCGCCGCGCCTCGAGCTCGGGGAAGTAAGCGACCAGACGGTCGAAAACGCGACCGTAATTCACGCCCGTGCTGGGGTGCGAATAATTCTGCGAGCTGGTGTTGGGGATCAGCTGAACGTCGGAGAAGCGCTTGATCGCGGTGGCGTCCGATCCGGTAACTTCGGCCGCGATCTCGTGGTCGCCCAGACGGACCACGCCGCGGCCGATATAGGTCAAGGTTTCCAACGGCTGCTGGAGCACGGCGGCACGGCCCGTGTCCCACGCGCAGGCGAGCTGCGCCTGGGGGAAATCCCACAGCTCATCATCATAAGGGCCCTGGCCGTCGATGCTGGCGCAGCCCTCAGCGCCCGGAAGGTCGAGCACGTTGATGCCGCCGCTCGCCCGAATGTCGGTGCCAGGGATGATCGGTGCCGGGCGGACGCTGGTGTTGCCCGGGGTGATGAAGGTTCCGGCAAGCGGCAGGATGGTCGCATGCGGGGTGCCGCGTGTATCGGGCGACAGGCCGCGATCAGGCTGGAAGGTGTTCACGAAGTCGCGCCGGTCGCCGCGAAGCTCGGGAATGGTGCTGTAGCTGACCGCGCCCATGATGTTGAAGCCCTGATCGCTCAGGTCGCCGTAACCGGCGATCGCGGAGGTGCGGTAGATCGTGTGGTCACCCTCTTCGGCAACGTCCACAAAGCCCTGCACGCCCAGCCCTTGATAGTCCTTGCGCAGAATGAAGTTGATCACGCCGCCGATGGCATCGGTGCCGTAGATGGCCGAGGCGCCTTCCTTGAGCACTTCGACCCGCTCGACCGCTGCGAAGGGGATCTGGTTGACGTCGACCGCGGAGCCCTGCTGGCCGTGCGCAGCGACGCGGCGGCCGTTGAGCAGGACGAGCGTCGCGCCCGAGCCCTGGCTACGAAGATTGGCGAAGGACGCGCCGTTGTTGCCGCGCTGCCCGGCCTCCACCACGTCCGCATTGCTCGCGAGGTTGTCGGCGCCGGTGCCGTTGGTGGTGATGTACTGGAGCAGCTGCTCGGGATTGACGATGCCGTTGCGCTCGATCTCCTGCGTGGTGATGATCTGCAGCGGCAGCGCGCTGTCGTTCGGGTCGCGGCGGATGCGCGAGCCGGTCACCACGATGCCGTCGTTCTGGTTGGTACCGGTAAGAGCCGCACTCTCGTCCGGGGTCTCCGCGCCCGTGGGCGTGGCGGCCGGCTGCGTAGTCGTTTGGGTATCGACGACTTGCGCATGCGCAGGGCACGCCAGAGCCGCAAAAGCGGTGCCTGAAATTAGGATCGCTTTAAACGACGCAGAAGCTCGCATGACGGTGGTCCCCCCTGAGCGGCAGCAGCCGGCATTAAGTAACAAGAATGTCATGGCTCGCCATAGTTTCTGTTGGCGGAGGCATAACCCAGGTTCATTATGCGTGCCTTGGGCCCCCGAAACGTGACGTTATGGCAACAGTAGCGGCGTTGATACGTGGCGCGCGCCCGGTATGCCTTGGGATCGAACACGATGTGGGCAAAAGCGCCGGCCTTCCAGCGACCCCGATCGGCAATCCCGAACGTTTTCGCCGGCAGCCTCGTGCTCTTCGGGCGCGCTGGCACCTTGAGCAGCGACGCCCCGTAAAGCGTCGCGGCGGCTCTCCCCATCGCCTCGGGCGCATCGATTCCTACCGTCAGCGCGCTGGCGATCGGCTCGGACGAGGCGGCCAATCAGGTCGGCGACGGTGCGGCCGGAGAGCCGGGACTCCAAATCCCACAATGCACAATCGAGCGCATCGCGATCCGCACCAGCGGCGGGCGCGATTCAGGAGATCGTCCCGCCCGCAGCCGCGCTCGACCAGCGCGCGCACTTCGGCAATCGCATCGAGCGCTCTGGCGACAGTTTCGCCGTAACGGACATAACACACCACCTCGTCCCGCCCGACTGCGTCGCCATCGTTGATCAAGACCCTGACTACCTCGGCGACGGTCTTGACCCCACGCGCGATCGGAAACGGACGCTTCAGCCCGAAGCTGTCGTGCTGCGCGCGGAAGATGCGGGACAAAAAACTCCTCTACGATTGTCTCGACTTCGAGGGCGATCGGATCGGTGCAGGGAAGCCCCATCCGCTCCTCGGTCAGGGCGCACAAGCGCCGTGCCGCCTCGAGATCCAAGCTCGAAATGTTGAGGCAGATGCACGCGGCGCTCACCGTGAGGCTCGGTCTCCCGCTCGTAGAGCTTGCGCAGCAGATCGTCATGATGGTCGTCTAAAAGTCGAATTTTACATACTGGTGCGTCCGCAGGAAGCTCGAAACGGCGGTTCGGATTGTTTCGAGCGCGAGCGAGGGCAGCGCCGAGATGCGCAGGGTGCCGCCGCAGCCGCTGCCTAGGTAGCGCCCCGCTCCGCGCAGAGCATGGATCCGATCCTGGATTTCGCTCACATCCGCAAACAAGGTTTGCTTGGAATGCGTCGGCCCCAGCCCGCGTTGGTGCGCTGAAACAGCTGGAACCCGAGCAGGCTTTCGGCATGGCGCAGCAGCATCTGGAGACCAATGGCGACAAGACGTTGAGCGCCCGCGCGGCGACGCAGACTGAGCTGTTGACTCAGAGCGCGGTGAAAATCCCGATGTGGCGAAGGTTCATTCGGGAAAGAGCTTCGCCGGGTTGAAGAGCCCATGCGGATCGATCGCGTGCTTGATGCGGCGCATCAGAGCGACGGCCTCCGGGCCATGCTCGGCGACGAGCGCTTCGCGCTTGCCGATGCCGATACCGTGCTCGCCGGTGCAGGTGCCGCCGACCGAGAGCGCTTGCGCCACCATCGCCTCCTCGATCGCGCGCGCTTTCGCCCATGCTTCGCGATCGTCGGGCGGAAGCACGAAGAAGACGTGGAAGTTGCCGTCGCCGACATGGCCGAGGATCGGCGCGAACAGCCCCGCGCGCGCGACCGCCTCTTGCACGCGCGAGATGGCGTCGGCGAGATGCGAAATCGGTACGCACACGTCGGTGACCCAAGTGACCGCACCGGGGATCATCGCGCGCGCGGCGGGCAGCGCCTGATGCCGCGCCTTCCACAGCCGTGAGCGCGCCTCCGTTTCGACCGCGCGTGCAAGCTCGCCGCCGCCGAGCTCCGCCCCCACCGCATGGATGAAGTCGAGCTGCTCGTGGACCGAGCCTTGCGATCCGTGCAGCTCGATGAACAGGGTGGGCCGCTCGGGCAGGCCGAGCGCCGCATGGCGGTTGCACGCGATGATGGCCGCCGCGTCGAGCAGTTCGATCCGCGCGACCGGAATGCCGGCCTGGATGGTCGCGATCACGGTCCGCACCGCGCCGTCGAGCGTCTCGAAAGGCCAGCTGCCCGCCAGCACCGTCTCCGGCAGGCCGTGCAGGCGCACGCTCGCTTCGACGATGAGCCCCAGCGTGCCTTCCGATCCGACGAACAGATGGGTGAGATCATAGCCGGCCGCCGATTTACGCGCGCGGCTCCCCGTGCCGATGAGCGTTCCGTCCGCGAGCACAATCTTCAGCGCGAGCGTGTTCTCCCGCATCGTCCCGTAACGCACCGCATTGGTGCCGCTCGCGCGGGTCGCGATCATTCCGCCGAAGGTGGCGTCCGCGCCGGGATCGACCGGGAAGAAGAGGCCGCATCCGCGAAGCTCGGCGTTGAGCTGCTCGCGCGTGACCCCCGGCTCGACTACGCACAGCATGTCTTCGGCGCTGACCTCGATGATCCGGTTCATTGCGGTGAGGTCCACGCACAGCCCGCCAGTGACCGCCGCGGCATTGCCTTCGAGCGAGGTTCCGGCGCCATAGGGCACGATCGGAAAACCACAGTTCGCCGCGGTGCGGACGAGCGACTGGACCTCCTGCGCGCAGGTCGGGCGGGCGACCAGATCGGGCAGATGCTCGCCGTGGTGGCCTTCGCTGCTCGCATATTGGCGCCGCACCGCTTCGGTTGCGATCAGCCGGTCGCCAAGCCCGGCGGCAAGCATCGCCTTGAGCGAGGCCACCCGATCCACGGCCGGCCGGGCGCCGGTGATTTGCTGCATCTCGGGCACTTTCTTCCCCTATTTGCTCCCTAGTACGGGGTAACAACAGGTTACATCGCCGTGCGGGCGCAGCAAGTGACGTTGATGGAGCTTTGGCGGACTGATAGGCCGCAGCGATGGGTAACGAAGCGCAGCCGACGGCGATCAGCCCCGAACGGACGCTGATCCACCAGGAGGCGGCCGAAGCGGCGGAAGTTGCGGAACGCCAACTCGGCGGGTTGCGTGATACGATGCGCAACCTTGGGTTTAGGCTGCGCGCACTCGATCCCCTCATGGTCCTGACCTGCGCCAGGGGCAGCTCCGATCATGCCGCGACCTACGCCAAATATCTGATCGAGACGCGCGCGGGCGTGCCCGTCGCTTCGTTCGCGCCATCCACCTCCTCGGTCTACCGAACCGCCTGGCGGCCGCTCGATCGCGCCCTGTTCCTCGTCATTTCGCAATCAGGCCGAAGTCCCGATCTCATCCTTTCCGCGCAAGCGGCGCGGGCGGCTGGCGCGTTGGTGGTGGCGATCGTCAACGAGCCGGACACGCCGCTGGCGCAAGCGGCCGACGTGGCGATCCCAATGCTCGCCGGGCCCGAGCGCAGCGTTGCGGCCACCAAATCCTTCATCGCATCGCTGCTGATCATCGGTCAGGTCGTGGCCGCATGGCGCGAGGACGGAGAGCTTGGTGACGCGCTCGGCGCAACGCCTACGATCCTGCGGGGGGCATGGGCGCTCGACTGGTCGGCGGCGCTGCCGGTGCTTCGCGACGCGCGCAGCCTCTACGTGCTCGGACGGGGCCTCACGCTCGCCGCCGCGCAGGAGGCGGCGCTCAAGCTCAAGGAAACTTGTGGCATTCACGCGGAGGCCGCCAGCGCCGCCGAGGTGAAGCATGGGCCGATGGCGCTCGTCGGCCCGGACTTCCCGGTGCTGATGCTGGCGCCCAACGATGCCGGCGACGCGCTGCTTCCGGCGCTTGCCCGCGATTTCAGCGATCGGGGCGGCTGCGTCATGATGGCCGGCGCCGAGGAAGAGGGCGCGCTGCTGCTTCCGGTGCTTGCAGACCTGCACCCGGCGCTGGCGCCGATTGCGGCGATCCAGAGCTTCTACCGCCTTGCAGCCGAACTCAGCATAATGCGCGGGTTCGATCCGGATCGCCCGCCCCATCTGCAGAAGGTTACCCAGACAAGGTGAGCCGCCAGGCGCTCCTCGCATCTCGCACCCTGACTCCGGCCGGGTTCGAGCCTGGCCGATGCGTCGTGATCGACGCGGGGCGGATCGACGCAATTGTTCCCGCAGCCGACTGTCCGCGGGATGCCGAGCGGCACGAACTCGACGGCGATCTGCTGCCCGGTTTCATCGATCTTCAGGTCAATGGCGGCGGCGGAGTGCTGTTCAACGACGACCCGACCGTCGAGGGGATTGCAGCGATTGCCGCCGCGCATCGGGCGTTCGGCACCACCGCGCTGCTGCCGACCTTGATCAGCGACGATCTCGACGTGGTGGCCCGGGCGATCGACGCGGTGCGTGCCGCGATCGCGCGCAAGGTGCCCGGTGTGATCGGAATCCACCTCGAAGGTCCGTTCCTCAATGCGGCGCGCAAGGGGATTCACGATGCGTCCAAGTTCGGGAACCTCGACAAGGCGGCGGTAGCATTGCTTTCCTCGCTGGGAGCGGGCTGTACGCTCGTCACGCTTGCGCCGGAGCGCGCTCCGCCGGGCGCGACTCATGCGCTCGCCGGTCGCGGCGTCATCGTCGCCGCTGGCCATACTGACGGGAGCTACGAGGAAATCTCTGCCGCGCTCCAGGAAGGCGTGAGCGGCTTCACGCACCTCTTCAACGCGATGAGCCAATTCGGCAGCCGCGCGCCCGGAGCGGTTGGCGCCGCGCTCGATCATCGCGACGCGTGGTGCGGTATTATAGTCGATGGCCACCACGTCCATCCTGCGGCGCTGCGAGTCGCGCTCGCAGCCAAGGGCCCCGAGCGGCTCGCACTGGTGACCGATGCGATGCCGACCGTGGGCTCAGAGCGTAGAAGCTTCTCCCTCGGGGGCGTGACGATCGTTGCCGAAGATGGCCGCTGCACCGCGCCCGACGGGACTCTGGCTGGATCGGACCTCGACATGGCGCAGGCGGTCCGCAACGCCGAGCGCCTGATGCGCATCGATTATGCCACCGCTGCGCGGATGGCGAGCGCGGCTCCAGCGCGCGCGCTGGGGATCCATTGCGAGCGCGGCGAAATCCGCGCCGGGCTTGCCGCCGACTTGGTGCTGATGGATGCCCGCAAGCATGCGGTGCAAACCTGGAGCGCCGGGGAGCCACAGCTCGCCTCCGCAACGCGTTAGGCCGCTTCTTTGGCCGCCGCTTTGGTTCGCGCGAGCAGGATCGCTCCGTCTAGCGAATCGCCAATCGGATCGCGCAGCCGCTCGCGAATGCCCGCGGCAAGCCAATCGCGCATCCGCGCCGCCACACCGCCCATCAGGCAGCAATGCGGGGCTCCGCGATCGAGCAGCATGCGGATCAACCGGTCGATCAGAAGCGCCGCCTCCTGGACGATCGGTTCGGCGACCGGATCGCCCTCGGTCGCGCAATCCATCACCAGAGGCGCGAAGGCGGCATAGTCGGTAGGCGTGGCGCGCTCCGTCCAGGCGACGATCTGCCCGGCTGAGCCCTCAAAGATCGCCAGTACCTCTTCCGTCATCCGGCTATGAGCGATGCGACCGTCGCGCGCCCACAATGACCGGCGGATCGCGTGCAGCCCGAGATCGGCGCCGCTGCCCTCATCGGAAATCGGAAAACCATAGCCGCCGATGGTGTGAACCTCCTCACCAACCCGAGCGAACCCGATGCTGCCGGTGCCGACGATCACGATCGCGCCGTCTTCGCCCGCATGTGCGCCGAGGCAGGCGATTGCCGCATCGCTTGCAAAGGCGATGGAGCGGAACGGGAAATCATGTTCCTGAAGCCCCGGCAACACGCCGCGCCGATTGAGGCCGGCAATGCCGAGGCCGGCGCGCACATCGGCATAATGAGTGGCATCGAGCCCCGCCTGCGTCATTGCCTCGCGATAGGCCTGCGCGACGGCTTCGAGCGCGTCGGGCAGGCCGATGCGTGCATTGGCCGGGCCGCCCTCGCCAATGCCGACAACTTCTCCCTCTGCCGTCACCAGGCGCGCGCGGCTGTGCGTGCCGCCGGCGTCGATCCCAAGATAGAATTCCATTGCGCGCAGCTTAGCCCGTCAGACGAACGGCCGCACCAGAAACCCGTTCCACCGCTCGCAAGAAGGGCATAGCAAGCGCTGCAGCAACGGAGCAGCTTCACGTGTCCACCGAAGAGATCAGTTCGCGCTATGCCGACCTCGACGAATGGCCGACGCACGAGGCCGTCGCCGCGATCCTCGAGGATCAGAGCGTTGCGGCGGCCGCGGTCCAGGCCCAGACCGGGGCGATTGCTGCGGCGGCTGAAGCGTCGGCGGAGCGCCTGCGAGAGGGTGCGGGCCGGCTGATCTACGTCGGTGCAGGCACATCGGGACGCCTCGCGCTGCTCGACGGCGTCGAGCTCGGCCCGACATACGACTGGAGCGAGGATCGGCTCGTCTTCTGCCTGGCAGGCGGAAGCGGGGCGCTGCGCGCCAGCGTTGAGGGCGCGGAGGACGACATCGCGGCGGCGGAGGCAATCATTGCCAACACCGCAGCCGGCCCGGCCGACGTTGCAATCGGCGTCGCCGCCAGCGGGCGCACGCCCTACACTCTGGCCGCGATACGCGCCGCCGCCGCCGCGGGCGCACTCACGATCGGCATATCCAACAATGCCGGCACCCCGCTGCTCGCCGCCGCGCACCACCCGATCCACCTCGACACTGGCCTCGAGATCGTCGCCGGCTCGACCCGGATGAAGGCCGGCACCGCGCAGAAGATCGCACTCACCACGCTCTCGACCGCGATCATGCTGCGGCTCGGACGACTCTACGGCGGGCTGATGGTCGACATGCGCGCCTCTAACGCAAAACTGCGCCAGCGCGCGATCGCCATGGTCTGCCAGATCAGCGGCGCCGATCAGCCACTCGCGGGCGCAGCGCTCGAGCGGATGGGCGGGAGCATCAAGCTGGCCGCTCTGAGCGCGCTCGGCGCGGAGCCGGAAAATGCCATCGCGCTGCTCAAGCAAGCGCACGGCAATCTTCGCCACGCGATCGCGCGCCTGGAGCTTCCGGTGTGAGGAAGTCGCCATGGCGCCACCTAGTCAGGTGGCGTTCGGAGCTGAAGTGGTTGTGGACATTGGCGTTGACAGAGGCGAACTTCTGAGGCTCCTCATCTGCCTGACCCCTCAGTTTACCACCTTCGTCAGCACCTACTCCCGCCTGCTGGTCGAGCACCGCGAGGACGGCTCGATCCACTTCCAGTGCATGGACTGAAAGCACATGAGCCAGATGCTCTACTCTGTCCGAGTTGAAGTAGAACTGCGATCTGAACGGACCGGCTCGACGCAAGATCTAACCCTCATCGCTGCTATGCCCTTGCCCGCTACCAGACGTTCTCCATCTTCAATGCCGAGGGGCACACGGCTCCCTGCGGCAAGGACTCGAGATGTGAACTCTAAAAGGTCACGTCTGATCAGATAATCGCCGCCGCATCACTCGGCCGCTCAGCCTCGGCCTTGCCGAGCCAAGCCGATAGCGCACCCAGCATCTTCATGTAGGTTGGCACGAGGACGTCCTGCAGCGTCACAATGATCCGTCTTTCACAATTTGTTGCAAGTCGGCCTTGATGGCCCATCTACTAAAGCTCGGGCCTTATCGCTACGCCTCGGATCGCCGCAATCTACCTGCAACAAAACCCATACCCCAACGATTGGGCCTTCCTCGCGGCACCCCGATACCGGACGTTAGTTCAGGTGCTGCCTCTCGATCTAGATGGGCCGCTTGTTACTGTTTGGTCACGGCAACAGGGCTGGCAAAAGCGGCGGTCGACACTGCTCCCAATTCTGAGGCACCTAGGACGGGACACGAGGAGGTGACCGGCGTGTTCTGGGGCGACGACGGTCCGCCCGAGATCGGCACCCCGCCGCGCCTCTACATGCAAGTTGCGCTTGCAGTGCTTGACCAGCTCCACGCCAAGAACCCGGTGTTGAACACCGACGAGGCGATCGCTGGAGTGGGAATAGCCATGGCGGACGCCGGCATCGATTCGATGGGGTCACGTTCGCGTCCGGTCAGGCGGGGTTGCGGACGGCGAGTTCGGCGTGCCGCAAAGCCCGCAAGAACTCGGGCGACGCGGCGGCGGATGGCTCGGTATGCAGATCGCGAACCAACTAGCACCGGCGCTTGGCGTTACTAATTCGACAATTATGGCATCGCGGTCCCAAAAAATTGATTGCGGGCTGACGGACGACTGCTTTTGAGCAAGGCCGCCGGAGGGCTGCCGAGTGCCATCTTTGCGTTTACCTGTCGACCGAGACCCATTTCCGCACCCTTATGCTGCCCTCGCCCCGTTCTAGCATCGCACATCCATTCATATTTGATCGGAGCCTTTGAACCCGCGGTTGGGCGGCATCTTTTTGGGTCGGAGCGATCTCCGGGCAACGGCTTGGAATGGGTGGTAAGCGGAACTTTTTGGCGGCCAAGCTAACGCTGACGGTGCAGGGTTCAACATGGCCTGCAGAGTTCGGTGGGGGTAGGTCAGCCTGTCTCCACCAGTTCCAGCAATTCGCCCGCGGGGCCGGTCGTCGTCCCCGCGCGGCGTCCTTCGTATAGTGCGCCTTCGCGCTTCTGCGGCTGCGTGATCCACTCGACGCGGCAGGCATGCAGGTCCGGAACCCCGAGCGTCGCAAGCGCATTGCCGGGTGGCAGCATCCCCGAATGGCGCGGGCGCTGCGTAGCGGCCCCCGGATAATCGTCGATCTCGAGCACGGGCATTCGCCCGAACCTGGCCATGGTGATCGTCGTCTTCGTTTCCGAAGGCAGGCCAAAAGCGGAATTTATCATCGAATAGGGCAAGGTGTAATCCGCCCCGCGACGTAGGCCAAGACGGTCGGTATACCATAACACGCTGGCTTCTCGATCCGGCGTCGCCAGCACTACGATGAAGATGCGATCCACCGGTGCCTGCGCGCGCGGCAGGTCGGTGTCGGGCAAGTCTCCCAGCACCTCGTTCAGATAAATCATTTCCCGCCCAGGGCCGAGCGCCTGCATAGGGATAAAGGCTGGCTCGACAATCTCCAGTTTCTTCGGCGGGCCGACTATCGTGAACAGATCGGCGGGCAAGTGGTCGGTCCAGTGCCAAACATCCCGCACGGTCGTTTCAAAGGCAGCCCAGCCATAGCTCGTTGTCGGGTGGAATTCCGGATGGTCGGGTTGCTCCACCAGTCGGAACCAGCATGGCTCGCCGCTCGATGGGCGCAGCGCCGCGTAACGCGTGCCTGTGTTGCCGTGGCAGCCCCAAGCGGTCGCCAGATCCTCGTCGAGAGTGCCGGTTTCAACGAGTTCGAGCTGTAGCACATCACGATAGGCCGCTATGCCCCGGTCGAGATCTGGCAATGTCGAAAGCCCGCCGAGGATCGTGCCGTGGGTCACATTCATTGGCGGAACTCCGGCTGACGCTTCTCGATGAACGCAGCGGCACCTTCTTGAAAATCCTTGCCTTCGAAAGCCTTGGCGAAGATGCGGCTCGTCTCCGCATCGTCATCCACCTGCCCATCGAGCACGCGGCGGACGAACCGCTTTATCTCCCGGATCGAATGGGGGCTGCCGGCGAGTATCGCATCGACAAGGTTGCCCAGATCCTCGCGGACGACCTCGACGAGTCCGATCCGCTCGGCCTCCGGCGCATCGAGCAGTTCGCCCATGAACAGCATCCGGCGCGCTTGGCCTGGTCCGACGAGATCGACCAAAAGCTTAACGTCGTGGAGAGGATAGACGAGGCCGAGCTTGGCAGGTGTGATGCCGAAGCGTGCTGCACGCGTTGCCACGCGCATGTCGCAGGCCAGCGCGATGCCGCATCCGCCGCCGATGCAGTCGCCTTCAACAAAGGCGAGCGTCGGCAGGCCGCAGCGGGCGAGTTCGTGCTGCGCGTGATTGATCGCCGCTTGGTTTAGCGCTTGCCAATCCGGATCGTTCTTGTGGGCCAGCAGCTCGCGTATGTCCGCGCCTGCGCTGAAGGCCCCTGGCTCGGCGGCGCGGATCGTCAGCAGGCGGATGGCGGGATCGGCCTGAGCCTCTCGCAGCATTTCGGGCAATTGTCGCCACATGTCGAGGTGGAACGCGTTGCGCTTTTCTGCCCGGTCGATCAGCAGCCGAGCCTCGGCACCGATCCTTGCCAACCGGAGCGTCACGCCGGATGCGCTTCCGAGAAATGATCAGCGATGGCTTGGCGGCTCGTCACCCAGACATCGGAATGTTTGCGAACGTGGAGAAGGAACTGCTCCAGCGCCCAGATGCGACCCGGCCGTCCGATGATCCTCAGGTGCAGCCCGATGCTCATCATCTTGGGATTGCCTTCCTCCCCCTCACGATAGAGCTGGTCAAAATTGGCCTTTGCATAGTCAAGCCAATGCTGCGGGGTCAGCGCAGGATCGGTCCACATCTTCATGTCATTGTTATCCAGCTGGTAGGGCACGATCACCATAGGCCTGCCGGGCACGGTTCCGCGATCCCAGAAGGGAACGTCGCCCGAATAATCATCCATGTGATAGGTGAAGCCCTCTTCCGACAGCAAACGACGTGTATTGTCGGTCAGCAAGTACCGGCTGAGCCAGCCATGAGGGCGCGTACCAGTCGTTTTCTCGATACTGCGGACAGCCCTGCGGATGAAGGCGCGTTCCTCGTCTTCGTCCATCCTGAACTGGTGCACCCAGCGCCAGCCGTGGCTGACCGGCTCGTGCCCGAGATCGACGATCGCCTCAGCAATCTCGGGATGGTTTTCGAGGCTCATCGCCGCGACGGTCCAACTGGCCATGATGTCGTGGCGCTTGAGCAACTTGACGATACGCGGCGCCCCCGCCTTGATGCCATATAGATAATTGGATTCGTTGGAGTAATTGCGAATCTTTGACTTCACGAAGACGCCCAGTTCATCCACCGGCTCCATACCGCGGTCGCCACGGGCGATTGTCATCTCGCTGCCTTCCTCGACATTGACCACGACGCTCAGCGCCAGCTTGGCGCCGCCGGGCCAGTCCATCCGTTCTTCTTCCAGCACCCCTGCCTCCGTTGGGCCCGTCCTTGCGCTAGTGCATTTCCTCGCCACCGCTCACATTGATTGCCTCGCCGGTTATGTAAAAGGCTTCCTCGCTCGCCAGGAACAGGCAAAGGGCTGCCGTGTCCGAAGGCAGGCCGGGCCGGGCCATCGGGTTCTTCGCCGCCATGTTGGCCAGGTAGTCCTCGACCGTGTCGAAGCCGAGCAGCTTCGAAAAATACGCGTTCTGCCTGGCGCCGAGTCCTGTCGTAACATGATTGGGGCAGACCGCGTTCACCGTGATGCCATGCGCGCCCAGTTCTACCGCGCTGGCCCGTGTCAACCCCACCATGCCGTGCTTGGAACTGACATAGGCGGGCAGGTGCGGAAATCCGGTCTTGGCCGCTTGGCTGGCGATGTTGATGATGCGCCCGCCATTGCCGCGCTCAACCATGGCATGCGCGGCGGCCTGCGTGCAGTAGAAGGCGCCTGACAGGTTTACGGCGAGCACGGCGTCCCATTCGTCCTCCGTGTCGACTTCCAGGAGCGGTTTCATTTTGAAGCCGATCCCGGCATTGTTGACGAACACGTCCACGCCGCCGAACCGCGCGACGGCGGCAGCGACAAGCGCCCTGCACTGCGCCGCATTCGAAACGTCGCAGGCGACAATCTCCACGTCGGCTCCGCGAGCGCGCAGGTCCGCCGCAACGTCTTCTGCCTCGCCATCGATCGACAGGTCGGAGACGAGGCAGTTCGCTCCTTCTTCGGCGAAAGCACGGAGGATGCCCTGGCCGAGCCCCTTTTGCTTGCCCGATCCCGTGACGACCACCGTCTTTGCCGAAAAGCGGCCCATGCTAGAGGTCCTCGGTCAGCACGAATTGTGGCGCATCGGCAAATCCCTGGAACGGCGCCGCAGCAGCTTGGAATTCCTCGGTTGAGATGTCGGCAACGAAGGCATCCATGCCCGTGATGTCGATAATCTCGAAATATTGAAACGGCGGCGTGCCCTCCGGATTGCCAAACAACCCCGTGGCCTTGTGCACGGTGAAATTCTCTACCGAGCCGAGCGCGTTGACGCCGGGAATGTCGCGTGTCCTCGCCCAATCTTCATATTGGGCTACATTGGTGGCTGGCTTCAGATTGAACAAGACAATGATCCTCATGGCGATTCTCCTTGGGTCTCATGTGTTAAATCGATGAAATCGCTTGGCGGAAAATAGGCATGCAGCGTCTCATGGAGTTGTCGGCCCAAAGCGAATAGGCCTGCCTCGCATCCCGCTGGGCCAACCAGTTGCACTCCCAACGGCAGGGCGTCCTCGGTTCGGCCCATCGGAAGAGTCAATGCAGGCAGCCCGGCAATGTTGGCGAGGCAGGTAAAATCGGCCTGGGCCGCAGGTTCGTCCTCGGCATGGGCGAAAGGCGGATTGGGAACGGTCGGCATTATCAGGAAGCCGAACTCGTCCACGATGGCGGCCACTTCCTCGCGGGCCGCGCCGAGGATACGGCGATCCTCCTCCCATTTGCCCGCATCGCGTCGCGCACCGTAGCCGAGAAGGTGCCGGAGCCTCGTGGAGAAGGCTACACCCTCGAGACGCGCGCCCAGGGCTCTGGCAACCGAAATGAACCCGGCGTAGCGAATCCGCGAATTGGGATGGCTGAGCCTTGCGCGTCGGGGCGCTTGGTCCAAGGCTGAAAGAGCTCGGACAAAGGCGCGCTCGACGGCCGGATGGCATTCTACACCGTGCGCGTCCAGCGTCGCCCCGGAACCCATGATGGGCTCCTCGCCAACGTCTGACATTACTCGCGCAGCCCGTTCGAGCAGAGCGAGGTCGCGCGACAAAAGACCGATGGCGTCGAGCGAGAGGTCGGCCGGCTCGAGCCCGTCCTGGCTGATGCGGTCAGTCGCGGGTTTGAAGCCGTAGATGCCGCAATGCGCCGCAGGGATGCGGACCGATCCCATCGTATCGCTACCGAGCGCGAGATCGCACAACCCAGCCGCGACCGCTGCACCGCTGCCACCAGACGATCCGCCAGGCGAAAAGCCAAGCCTGTGCGGGTTCTGGGTCGCGCCGGACCATGGATTGTCGGTTTTCGATCCGAAGGCAGCCTCCTCCATGTTGAGTATGCCCAGGACCTCGGCACCCTCCCGACGCAACGCGGCAACAACGCTCGCGTCGCGCTCTGCTATTCGGTTCGAGAATGCCTCCAGCCCTGCGTGAAAGGGCATTCCACGAACCATGATGTTGGCCTTCACCCCCAAGGTGACGCCAGTCAGCACGCCTTCGCCAGCCGCTGCGCCCTCGTCGAATGCGAGGAAGGCATTGAGCGGAGCATTACAGGCCTCGAGGAGTGCGGTCGCGGTCACGTCAGGGCCCCCGTTTGTCGATTAGGCGCAACGGCTTCTGCCGCCTGTCGATCTGCGTGGCGGCCCCGGTTTCTCCCGGTGAAGCGAGGCGGACATCGATTTCCACGCCGAGGCCCTGACGCAAAATCGCCGCCAGCTCATCTTTGTCGGTGCCGCCGCGACTTTCGATCGTCACGACCATGCTGTCGCGCTGATTCCGGTCGCGGCGCAAATGGCAGACATATTCGCCGGTCAGGTCCTCCCGGTTCTCGATCAGTGCTCCGATGGCGTGTGGGAATACATTTATCCCACGCAGCTTTACCATGTTATCGCTGCGGCCCTTGAAACCAGCGATACGCTTGAAGACGATTTCGCCCCTGCCGGCGAGTTCATGACTGACGTCATGCGTGTTAAAGCGGATGCAGGGCGCGATGTCGTCCTTGTAGAGACAGGTCACGACCATGTCCCCGGTAGCGCCCGGAGCCACCGGTTGGCTGCTATCGAGGTCGAGCAGCTCGAGATAATGCGCATCCTCCCAGACATATAGCCCGTCGCGCTCCGGCCCCTCCCCGGCAATGGCGCCCGTGTCCCCAACCCCGTACCAATCATAGGCCTTAGCCCCGTGCCAGGCGTCCTCAGTCGCCTTGCGGTCCTCGGCGCCGAGATGACCAATGATCATGCGGATGGTGATGCGGTCAAACAAGCTCATCTCCTCGGCTGTGCCGGCCAGCTTGCGAATATAATCCACAAATCCGACCAAGCAGGTGACGCCGAAATCGGCCATCAACTGCACCTGACTGACGCTCCGCGTTTCGATCCCCGTTCCAGCGGACAGGAAAATCGAATTGGTGTAGTGCGTTACCGCTTCGCGGATGTAGTGGCCGCCATTGATCATGCCGTGACCGTAGACCGAGTGAACCACGTCGTCGGGAGTCAGCCCCATCCAGCGATACATGCGCCCGACCAAAAGATTGCCTACCTCACGCCCCCTGGGGCCGAACATCAGCACCTGTGGCTTGCCGGTAGTCCCACTGGTGGTGTGCAAGATGCTCGGCGGCCGGTCGGCACCTCCCAATCCGGCGAAGTCGCCAAAAGGCGGATGCTCGTCGATCGAGGCCATCAGGTCCGACTTGTCGTAAATCGGCAGCTTGCCGATGTCCTCAAGCCCGCTGATGTCCCCTGGCTCAATCCCATGCCTGCCCCAGAGGCGTTCATAAAAGGGAATCTGCCAACCACGATTCATCAGCCTGCGAAATTGCCCATCCTGCATGGCGAATAATTCATCGCGGCTCATCGCTTGATAGCGAGCGATGAATTCGTCGCCGACCGGGAAGTCCGTCAACATCGCATCGCCATCGAAAGACTCGAAATAGGTCGGGAAGGTCATTGCGGGTCCGTCGCGTAGCGCAGTGGGTCGGTGAAGATGACGGGGTCGCAGGCTTTGGCGAGTTCGCGGCAAAGGCTGTACTTGGCCGCCGCCTGCTCAGGTGACATCGGGGCGCCGGGGCTGCCGGGACTGGCTTTTATGACCCGCTCAATCCGCGTGCTGTCGCGAAGGTCGATTACCAATCGCTGTGGCGAAAGGGCATTATGATCCGGGCTCCCGACAAGCGACACGATGACGTTCGCCGCAGCCGCCTCCTCCGTTTCGTCAAGCCTTGGATCGATATGCCCATCGCGCAGCATCAGCGGTGCCAGAAACGCGAGGCAAAGGCGATTGTAGGAAGCTGGCGCGCCCTTCCTATAGACTCGTCCGACGAGCCGGTTCACGAGCGGAGGGGCGAAGAGCTCTATCCTCGCCCAATTGTCTGCCGAGACTGATCCCTCGGCGCGCAGTGCCTGAAGCGCGCCCAGAGCCCCATGGCTCGCCCTGCCCGAAGGAAAAGGCTTCACGCTGATCTCGGAGATCCGCCACGTCTCTCCCAGTGTGACCGTGTAATCTTCGAGCGCGAGCGGCTCGATCAGTTCGGAATAGCCGAAGGGTCCTTGGATCACATCATGCGGGCCGCCGAAACCTGCGCGCACTAGGCCAACGGCCTGCACTGCGCCCTGCGCCGCCCGGGCAATCTGCAATGGCAGTGCAACGGAAGCCTCCACATGCGCCTGCATCGTTCCGCCAGTGAAGGAATAGGCCATTCCCAATACATCTGCGAATTGCTCAGGGGCCAGGCTCTCCAGCCGCGCGACGGCGAGCGCCGCGCCGATAATACCGGCAGTGGCCGGGCGAAAGAATCGCATCGGCCCCATCGCCGCGATACCAAGCCCGCTGGCGATATCCACGCCCACGGCAAGCGCAGTGAGAAACTCATCGGAATCGCTTCCGCCCCTCTCATCGGATGCAGCAAGCAGTGCGGCGGTTACGACCGATAGGGCATGGACCACAGCGGTGTCGTGCACCGCGTCCCATTCGAGGCAATGTATCGCAAATCCGTTGAAAAAGGCAGCTTGCGAGGCCGGGAGGCGACCGTTGTTGCCCGACAGCAGGCGCGCGGCGCCCCCGCTGCCGCACCAGCGGTCGAGCGCCGAACGCAGCATCCTCGCCTCGAGCGAAGCTGCCCCGGCGGCTCCGGTTGCCAGCGTATCGGCAAGCAGCCGCGCGGCATCCTTGCGTACTGCGAGGGGCAGCTCGTGGCTCGCCCCTGCAAACTGAAGAATGTCCTGCGTGGCGGTCATGCCAGCCATTCCGCAATCATCGCATCGAGCGCCTCGGCGTCGTCACGATGCAGAGCCAGCTCGACCGCTCGAGGCACCTCGCCGATGCCGAGGCCGCCCCATTCCGCCAACACGCGCAGCTTGGCGACGATCCCACCTTCGGCCACCGGCCGTTCGGGATCACCCCGCGTGTCGACCAGTTCAAGGCCGTTGAGCCTTGCGCCGAAATGGGCCGGATAGCGGGCCGTGATGGCGGGATCCTCGGCGACTGATACCTGCGCCCGCAACCGGGAGAGGTCAGAAATGGCCTCGGACGTGAAATCGGCTGGCTCGGCATTGCGCCCCGCCGCGATAACCGCGACCGAATGCTGCAGCGAGAACTTGGCCTCGACCTCGTTGCGCGGATCGGGCCGGTCGCAAAAGGTCAACGCATCGCAAAAGGTTTCTAAAAAAAAGGGAGCTTCGAGCTTTCCCTGCGATCGCAATTCGAGCGCGGCGTCGATTGCCGGATGGGCGTGGCGGCAGGCAGCGAACGGCTTGAAGCTGACACCATGCACCAGCCAACCGGCAGCGTTTCCGCCCAGCTCGCCCGCCTGCCGGGTCATCGCTTCGTACAGACCCTGCAGCCCTTCAAGCAACCGCGCCGGCCCTGTCGCCCCTGCCCTTGCGAACAATGCCGCTTCGCGACCTGTGCGGACGACATGAGCGATATGCCATTGTTTGGTGAGGACGTCGTCATGGCGCATGTGCCACAGCCCGCCGGCCACCGACCCAGCATTGGCCAGCGCATTGACGTATTCCGCAGGCTCGGCGCCCAGAAGTGAACCGGCAGCAGCAGCAGCACCGAACATCCCCGCTGTGGTCGTTGGGTGCCAATGAGCGTAATGATAGCCGTCGAGCGCCGTGCCCACGGCAATCATTGCCTCATATCCGCGCACTGCGGCGTCGATTCGCTCGTCCATGCACGCATCGGCGAAGGACAGCGCTGCCGGCCACACGACCGGCCCCGGGTGGAGCAGCGCCGTGCGGTGAATGTCGTCCATCTCAAGAACATTGCCGAGCCAGGCCGCCCGCGTCCAACCCGCCCCACCGGCCCGCCGCGCTACTTCCGCGACCTTGCTGGTGCGCGCCCCTGCCACGCAAGCCAGCCAGTCGAGCAGGTGTAGGCGTGCCCGTTCGCGCTCGCATTCGCCAGGCGGGCGGACGAGGCGCCGCGCCAGTTGCAAGAGTAGCGCATCGCTCATACACGCGCGCCTTCCGGACAGCCTGGACCGCGGAGAGACACTTGCCTGGGAAAGTGAGTACCGGAAAGGCCCGTGAGGCCGCCGAGCCGCGCTACATGCAGCTTGCATCCGAGCTTCGCAAGGCGGTGATGGAGGGGCAGTTCTCCCTCGACAAATCCTTCCCGACCGAGAGCGAACTGTGTCGCAAGTACCAGGCCAGCAGGTTCACGATCCGGGAGGCGCTGCGCCGATTGCAGGCCGAGGGATTGATTGCCCGCAAACGTGGATCGGGCACCGTTGTGCAGCCCGCTGCCGCGCGGGGCGGGGCGTTGCACCAGCCGCTCTCCAACGTGGGCGAATTGCTGCAATATGCGCGGGACACTCAGGTAACGTATAAACCGCGCAAAAGCGGCCCCTTGCAGGAGGAGATCGCAGAGCAGGTGGCCGAAGACACTGGGGGCAACTGGCACAGCGTGCACGGCGCGCGCCGGCATCCGGACGATGCGCTGCCGATTGCGGTTACTGACGCTTTCTTCCACGAGCGGTTGGGCGATGTCATGGACCAGCTCGACCTCGGAGCGGGTCCGCTCTTCAGCCAGCTGGAAATTCATGCCGGGGTTAGGATCGCCAAGGTGACGCAGGACATCCAGGCGATCGCGGCGGGCGAGCAGATCGCGCGCGAGCTCGGTGTCGAGCCTAACAGCCCGATCCTGCGCATCCTGCGCTGCTACTTCGACAACAGGGGCAATTTGTTCGAAGTTTCGGTAAGCTACCACCCCGGCGACCGCTTTGCCTATTCCATGCACATCGACGTGGACGGTTGAGAGGCTCATCTGCAGTCCAGCCGCGGAATCGGAGCCGGCGACCAGTGTTCCGCGGCAAAGTGGATTGGAGGAGCGATGTGATGGGCGCCGTCGCCAGCCATCACCAACCGGCCCCGCCAAGCGGAGTGCTCCCGGTCCAAAGCCTCGCGAAAACAGAGGACGGGGGCGAAGGCAATGTCCCGCCCCTCGAACCATTTTTCCCACTCAGCGCGGGTCTTCGTCAAGAAGCTGCGTTGCAGAAACGCGACCAGCTCCCCTTGTTCTCCCGCCGGCCTTTCAGCAAGGGGCAGGAGATCCAGGCGGCCCAGAGCCTCGAGCAGGTTGCGCGCGAACTTCATCTCGCGCCCCCCGAGAACGACATGGCGGCCATCTCGCGTTTCATAAACCTGGTAGAAAGCCGCACCGCCCAACGAGCGCTGCGCCTTGCTGACCGGGCTTTCTCCTCCCGCGATCGCGCTTCCCGCAACGTGCACGCACCACGGAAGCAGGCTGTCGAACATGGCTATATCCAGGTAATCGCCCTGCCCTGTCCGCTCGCGCGCCAGCAGCGCCATGAGGATCGCCGATAGCGCGGTAAGCCCTGCGGCCATGTCGGCGCCGGGCACGCCCGGAACGACGGGCGTTCCCTCACTATCGTCGTTCACTGACAGGAAGCCGGTGAGCGCTTGAACCGCGAGATCGTGTGCGGCATGGCCAGCGAGCGGCCCATCTTGTCCAAAAGCGGAGATGGAGCAATAAACAATGCCAGGATTAATCTTGCGCACCGTCTCGTAATCAAAGCCCAGCCGCTTCATAACGCCCGGGCGAAAACCTTCCACGAAGACATCCGCCTGGACGCAGAGCTCGCGTAGACGCGCGCACCCATCGACAGACTTGAGGTCCAGCACCAAGCTGGATTTGCCCCGATTAAGATTGGCGAACCAGACCGAGTGGCCTGCTTCGAAGGGCGCCTGCATCCGGGCCGGGTCACCAGTGGGTGGCTCGATTTTTTGAACATCTGCCCCCTGATCGGCCATCATTCCCGTCATGGCAGGACCGGGCAGAAACTGCGTCAGATCCACGACCTTGATGCCGGAAAGCTTGCCCATGGCGATCAGACGATCCCTTGCCTGCGCAGGCTTTCGATCTCGTCGCCGTGGTGTCCGAGATCAGCGAGAATCGCCTCAGTGTCCGCACCCAGAAGCGGTCCCGGCCGATTGGGCGGTCGTTTGCCGTCGACCTTGATCGGGCTCGCCAGCACCTCCATGCCGGGGTGCAAGGGGTGATCGACCTTCACGCGCATACCGATTTCCCGAAGCCAGGGATTATCGAGCGCATCCGCCAGTCCATGGACCGGAGCAACCGGGACGTGGCCACCCAGAAAGTCCTGCCAGTATCCCATGTCGTGCTGCGAGAATTCCGCATCCAGCAAACCGGTAAGTTCCTCGCGATGGCGCAGGCGATCCTCGTTGGTGGCGAAGCGCGGGTCCTCAGCAAGGTCGGGCCGGCCGATACGCTTCACCAGGATGTCCCAGAATTTCGGAAGCTGGCACATGACGAACATCCAACCGTCGGCCGTTCGGAACATCTGGCTGGGTGTTGCCGTGGGATGGCCCGAGCGCGGCGTGCGCCCACCTTCATCGCCTTTGTTCATGTACCACAGGGCCGGATAGCTGGTCTGGTGAATGGCGGCCGAAAGGAGGTCCGTATCGATGTCGCGACCGCGCCCGCTGCGTTGCGCATCCACCAGCGCCGCCAGGAGACCTAAACCCATAAGCGTTCCGGTCATGAAATCGACCATGGATAGGCCCATGCGCTGCGGCTGGCTGCCAGGTTCGCCGGTCAGCGCGCAATAGCCCGCTTCAGCCTGCATCAGATAATCGTAGCCGGGCCAGCGTGCCCGTTCGTTGTCGCGGCCGTAGGCGGACAAATGGGCACAAACGATCGCTGGGTTGTACTCTCTCAGTGCAGGGTAGGTCAGGCCCAGCCTTTCCGGGAGGTCGCCTCGCAAATTGTTGGCGACCGCGTGACTTTTTTCCACCAGCTTGTGGAGGATGGCCTGCCCCTCCTGGGTGTTGAGGTCGAGCGAGAGGGAGCGCTTGTTGAGGTTGAAGGCTTGAAAATAGAGGCTTTCTTCTTCACTCAGGAAGTGCGGCCCCACTGCCCGCGCCGTATCGCCCCCAACCTTGCCGTGCTTCGCCGGCGGTTCGATCTTGATCACCTCGGCGCCCAATTGCGCGAGGTGCATCGTACCATAAGGCCCTGCACCGTACTGCTCGGCGCTCAGAACGCGAAATCCGGCCAAGGGAAGGGTTGCGGACATCGGGGGTGGTTTAGGCAGGATTGTTTTTGAGGTGCTGCTTGGCGATGATAATCCTCTGCATTTCGTTGGTTCCTTCCCCGATGCACATCAGCAGGCTGTCGCGGTAGTAGCGCTCAATGTCGTATTCCTTAGAGTAGGAGTAGCCGCCATAGATGCGCATCGCTTCCTGGCTGTTCTCAACGGCAGCTTCGGAAGCAAAATACTTCGCCATTCCCGCTTCCATGTCGCAGCGCTCGCCACGGTCGTAAGCCTGCGCGGCATCGAGCGTCAGCAGCCGGGCGGCGCGGGCGCGGGTCGCCATGTCACCCAGCTTAAGCTGGATCGCTTGGTGCTGCGCAATCGGCTTGCCCATGGTCTCGCGCTGCTGTGCGTATTCGGTGGCATGGCGCAGGCTGCCGTCTGCCAGGCCCACGCCCCGCGCGGCAATATTGATGCGGCCCAACTCCAGCCCTCCAGTCGCCTGAAAAAAGCCTCTGCCCTCCTCTTCGCCGATGAGGTGGTTGGCTGGGATGCGGTAATCCTCCAGCACCAGTTCGGCGGAATCGATGGCCTTGTAGCCGAGCTTGTCGAATTGCTTTCCGACGGACAGACCCTGACGCTTGTCGACGATGAACAGGCTCATGCCCTTGTATCGCGGCTGCGCGGCGGGATCGGTCTTGGCCAGCAGCGCGAAACACGAGCCGTTCACGGCATTGCTGATCCAGGTCTTCGTACCATTGAGGACATAATCGTCAGCATCTCGCCGCGCGACCATGCGGATAGCCTGCAGGTCGGTGCCGGCATTGGGCTCCGTCAGCGCAAGGCCGCCTCGTATTTCGCCCGAGGCGAATTTGGGCAGCCATGCCTCCTTTTGCGAAGGAGTGCCGAAGCGCTCTACTGCCGCTGCCATGATGAGGTGCGAGTTGAAGATCCCGGTGATTGCCATCCAGTGGCTGGAGATGCGCATCACGATTTTCGCATAGGTCGTCGCGGGCAAGCCGAGCCCGCCATATTCCTGCGCGATGGTCGCTCCGAAAAGGCCCATTTCCGCCATCTGTCCGACCAGTTCCTCCGGCCAGATATCGTTGTGGTCATGGTGCTTTATGACCGGGATCACCTCGCGCTCGAGCCAGCGATCGATCGCGTCCATGTAGGAGCGCTCCTCGTCCAGATCGATGGTGCGGCGCTCCTGAACGGCTGTTTCGGCGATAGCCATCGTCTGTTCCAGTCCCAAGGCTCGGCTCAATCGTCGGCGGGGCCGAAGCCGCGCTTCCAGATGAGCATCTTGCGGTTGAACGTGCACACGATGGCGCTGTGCTGGTTCCTCCCGATGGTCCTGATGCTCACGATGCCCTGTTCGGGCCGCGACTTGCTCTCCCGCATTTCCAAGACCTCGCTTTCGGCATAGAGCGTGTCGCCGGGGAACAGCGGATTGGTCAGGCGAATGTCGTCCCAGCCGAGATTGGCCACGGCCTTTTGGCTAACATCGGAAACACTCATGCCAACCATCAATGCGACCGTCAGGGGACTACAGACCAGCGGTTTACCGAATTCGGTCTTCTTGGCGTATTCGTAATCGAAATGCGCCGGATGCGTATTCATTGTTAGCAGCGTGAACCAGATGTTGTCGCTATCGGTGATCGTGCGGCCCGGCCGATGCTCGTAGATGTCGCCGATGACGAAATCCTCGTAATAGCGGCCGAAGCTTTCCCGATATCGACCAGGTTTAATTTCGACCACGCCATCACGCATCTGCCTGTCTCCTGCTTCGTGCGACGATTTCGCGATAATGGCCGATTAGCGGCGCTTCGAGCAGTCGGCCGTTGTGACGGAGCGCCTTCCCGCCCGCCTCGCTATAGGCCTGCAATGCATCCTCAGCCTCGGCGACCTCCGCGCCGGATGGCAGGAACGCCTCGCGGATGGCGGATAATTGTCCGGGGTGGATGGCCGCCTTGGCGGAAAAGCCGAGGGCGCGGGACCATGCGCATTCCTCGGCAAGGCCCGGGTCATCGTCGAGGCGGGTGAAAGGCACGTCGACCGCTGGAACTCCCGCTTCCGCGCAAGCAAGGATCAGCTGCTGGCGCGCTGCCTGCAACGGCTCCCACGCCATAGCTACCTTGAGTTCACCAGCAAAATCGCCGCCGCCGAACATCATCGCGGCGACGCCCGGAACCTGCGCAATTGCCAAGGCATGGCGCAGACCGCGTGGTGTCTCGATCAGTGGAACGAGGCGGGGACAGCGTTCGCCCAGCACCTCCGAGACGATTTCAAGATCGCGCGCTTCCTGCACCATGGAAATCAGCAAGTAAGCTGGCAAATCCTCCGATTCATGCAGGGCGAGAAGGTCAGCCATGCCGTGCCCAGTGGCAATACCATTGATGCGGAGCGCCCATGCCCCACCCTTCGCGACTTCGGCGAGGGCGGCTCTTCGCGCGCCCTGCTTATCCGCCTGCGCGACCGCATCCTCCAGATCGATCACCGTCACGTCAGCCCCGGCCGCCCGCGCCTTCGCGAAGCGGTCAGGACGCGATCCGGGGACGAATAGTAGGGTACTGGCGGCAAACACCGGGGCAAGGACTCCTTCGGAGCAGATCGGGCCTATCTGCTCTCTTCACAATTTGTCCGGACAAATCTAAAGTCAACCTTGAATCGCGCTTTCGTTCGGACAATGGTCTGCTTAGTAGAGAGGAAACCCATGACCTTGCGGAAATCTCTGACTGCTCTGGCCACCAGTATTGCAGCCGTCGCCACCCTTGGCACCCCGGCCGCCGCTCGCGTGCTGGACCCGGACGTGGCGGAGGACGCACTCGAAATTGCCAAGCGCATCCAATGCGGTGTCCAGGACGGCGAAACCGCGGTCTATCACTGGGCCGCGAACGTCTATTCGCGAGCCCCCGGCGAGAGGGATAGGCTGCTGTTCAGGGGCGAGGGCATGAACGTGCGACGCTGCGTGCAGGTGGAAGACCCGGAGCGCGGCACCGGCTGGCGCATGGTGAACCGGGAGGTCATGTTCTACCTCAGCCCAAAGACGGGCGAAGTGCTCGACACCTGGACCAATCCCTGGACCGGCGAGACCGTTGAAGTCATGCAGATCCACAACGATCCGGTGAATGGCCGCCCCAATTTCCCGCGCGCTGCCGCCGGAACGCCCTATTCAATTGACAGTCTAGGGTAGATGGGCCCTACGTCTTTATGCCCTTTAAAGTTCCGCTGTTCTATACCAATCCGCTGGCGGGCGATTATCAAGAATAGGGGTGTATCCCCTTGCCATACGTAATTCGATGCGCTATATGATGGTGCATGGACACGAAGCCCCTCACCACCACCGCCTTTTTCCGCAAGTTTCCGGACGACGAAACCTGCCTTCAACACCTGTTTGAAGCGCGGTTCGGTCAGGGCTTCACCTGCCCTTCATGCGAGCGCCCGTCCAAGTGGTTCCGCATCAAGGCGGAGCGGGCCTATTCCTGCCAGTGGTGCGGTCACCACCTGCACCCCACGGTCGGCACACCGTTCCAACAGACGCGCACCCCGCTTCAACTGTGGTTCTACGCGATCCACCTGTTCACCACCACGCGGCACGGTGTCAGCTCCAAGGAATTGCAGCGCCAGCTAGGCGTCACCTACAAAACGGCTTGGCGCATGACTGGCCTGATCCGCGAACACATGGCCGACGTTGACGGCGAGCGCCCAATCGGCGGGCCGGGAACGAATGTCGAGATCGACGAAACCCTCATGGGCGGCGTCAAGAAGGGCACGCACAATCGCGGCTCGCACGCCAAGACAGTCGTTGTCGGCGCGCTACAGCGCGGTGGCGACGTTGTTTGCGCCGTGGTCCCCAACCAGCGCCGCGCAACCCTAGAGCCGTTCGTGACCAGCAACGTCCAGACTGGCGGGATCGTCCACACTGACGAACTCAACAGCTACAAGAGCCTTGGCGCGGCGGGCTATCGCCATGCGACAGTGAACCACGGCGCGGAAGAGTATGCCTATTACGACTACCGCCTTGCCGAGGTCGTGTCAGTGAACGGGATCGAGAATTTCTGGCGGCATCTCAAGTGCTCGATCAACGGGACGCATACCAGCGTCAGCCCGAAATACCTTGGTCGCTACGTCAAGGAATTCGAGTATCGTTTCAATCGTCGCAATCGG
>PPFU01002426.1_pt1 | contig 48652 bp, 46 predicted proteins | sample 1535991 | NCBI WGS metagenome assembly PPFU01 (sample SAMN04901290, study PRJNA319586) | Hypolithon metagenome, whole genome shotgun sequencing project. | isolation source: Antarctic Hypolithon | place: Antarctica: Miers Valley | collected 2014
CTTCACCTACCGGTTCTGACGGACGAAGGGGCTGGGTGCGCATTCTGCGCACCCAGCCCTGCCCAGTGATGTTTGAGAGGGAACAGCGATGAGCGATCCCGCGACCATCGTCATAGCCGGTGGCGGCACTGCCGGCTGGATGGCGGCAGCAACGCTGGCGCGCTTTTCAGGCAACCGCATCAAGCTGGTCGAGTCCGAGGAGATCGGAACGGTTGGTGTGGGCGAGGCGACGATCCCGCAGATCCGCCTGTTCAACGCGGCGCTCGGTATCGACGAGGCGGAGTTCCTGCGCGAGACGAAGGGCAGCTTCAAGCTGGGCATCGAGTTCGCCGGTTGGAGCGGTGACGGATCGAGCTATCTCCACGCCTTCGGCCCGATCGGGCACGGTGCCGGGCCCCTGCCGTTCCATCATTACTGGCTGCGCGCTCGCGCTCTGGGATTGGCCGGGCCGCTGGCCGATTACAGCCTCAACGATCGCGCCGCGCGCGCAGCGAAGATGGAGGTTTGGCGGCCGCAACCGGGCGAGCCCGCGCCGGACATGCCCCGGGCTTACCATTTCGATGCCGCGCTCTACGCAGATCACCTGCGCCGCTATGCGGAAGCGCGCGGGGTCTCACGCATCGAAGGGCGCATCGCGACGGTAGAGCGCAACGCCTCAACCGGGGATATCGCGGCGTTGCTGCTCGGCGGGGAACGCCGCGTCGAGGGTGACTTCTTCATCGATTGCACGGGCTTTCGCTCGCTCCTTATCGGCGACGCCCTTGGCAGCCCTTTCACCGACTGGAGTGAATGGCTGCCGTGCGACCGCGCCATCGCCGTCGCGTGCCGGGCGCAGGGTGAGTTCACCCCCTACACCCGCGCCATTGCGCGCTCGGCCGGCTGGCAGTGGCGTATTCCCTTGCAGCACCGCGTCGGTAACGGTCTCGTCCATTGCAGCGCATTCCTGTCGGAAGACGAGGCGACCGCAGCCCTGCTGTCCAGCCTCGAGGGCGAAGCAGCGGCCGAGCCCAGAACGCTCCGGTTCACCACGGGGATGAGGGCGGAGCAATGGTCGCACAATTGCCTGGCGTTGGGTCTCGCCGCCGGTTTCCTGGAGCCGCTGGAATCCACCAGCATCCATCTGGTCCAGTCCTCGCTCGCGCGGCTGTTGCAGATGCTGCCGGGCAATGCCGTTGCGCCGGCGCTTCGCAGTGAGTTCAACGCGCAGGCGACGTTCGAATGGAGCCGGATTCGCGATTTCCTTATCCTGCACTATTGGGCCAACGGTCGGCACGGCGAGCCCTTCTGGGATCGCTGCCGGGCCATGGCCCTGCCCGACACGCTCACCGCAAAGATCGAACAATTCCGCGCGGCCGGTTACATTCACCGCGAGCACGAGGAACTGTTTACCGAAGCGGGCTGGCTGCAAGTGCTGATCGGTCAGGGCATCGGGCCGGGAGGCTACAACCCCCTCGCCGATATTATGCCGCAAGCCGATCTTGCCGCCATGTTCGCCCGCATCTCCGAACGGAACCGTCAGACGGTGAACCGGATGCCCGGCCATGCAGAGTTCCTGCAACGGCTGATCACCCCACAATCCGACACATCGAAAGCCCGCACCGCATGAAGTTCTTCCAGCAGACAGCCTGTGCCCTCGCGCTTGCCCTTGCTCTCTCGGCGTGCGCGACTGCCCCCCTTTCGCCACCGTCGTTGACGGCAACCGCCAGCCACGAGTTCCGCCAGCGACCGGTCACCGACGAGGTGATCTATTTTGTCCTTCCGGACCGGTTCGCCAATGGCGACCCGGCGAACGATCGGGGCGGTTATTCGGCAGACCGGCTCGTCAGCGGCTTCGACCCAACGCACCGGGGCTTCTTCCATGGCGGTGATCTGAAAGGACTGACCTCGAAGCTCGACTACATCCAGGGGCTTGGCGTGACCGCGATCTGGTTTGCGCCGATCTTCAAGAACAAGCCGGTCCAGGGCCCACCCGGCGAGGAGACCGCGGGTTATCACGGCTATTGGGTGACGGATTTCACGCAGGTCGATCCGCATTTCGGCACCAATGACGAGTTTCGCGCCTTCGTCGACGCCGCCCACGCCAGGGGGATGAAGGTCTACATGGACATCCTCACCAATCACACGGCCGACGTCATCCGCTTTGCCGAGGGAGACGAGACCGGATATGCCTATCGCAGCAAGGCCGAATTTCCTTACTCGACCCGCGGCGGTCCGGACGGCCCCCGCATCAATGAGGGATTCACCGGTGGCGGCGATCCCACCTCGGCGAATTGGGCCAGGCTGACCGACCCCACCTACGCCTACACGCCGGTGGTTCCCGAGGCGGAGCGAGACGTGAAGGTTCCCGCATGGCTCAACGATCCCATTTACTACCACAATCGCGGCGATACTTTCTGGGTGGGCGAGAGCAGCGTCTATGGCGATTTCGTTGGGCTGGACGACCTGTTCACCGAGCACCCGCGTGTGGTTGCCGGCATGATCGAGATCTATGGTGACTGGATCACCCAGTTCGGCATCGACGGTTTTCGCATCGACACGGCCAAGCACGTCAACCCGGAGTTCTGGCATGCTTTCGTTCCGGCTATGCTGGAGCGGGCAGAGGCGCGGGGCATTCCGAACTTCCACATCTTCGGCGAGATCGCCGACGGGGCGCCGAGTGCAACGCTGGTAGCGCAGGTGATGGCACAATCGCGGCTACCCTATGCGCTCGACATGGGCTTTGCGACGGCGGCGCAGCTCGTCGGCAGCGGCAGCGAGAGCCCGCAGGTGATGGCGAATTTGCTGGAGCAGGACGCGATCTATCCCGGTGGCGCGACCACGGCGTTGGGCTTGCCGACGTTCCTCGGAAATCACGATTTCGGCCGATATTCGATGTTCCTGCGGAACCTGGCTCCCGGTGCTTCACGGGACGAATTGCTGGCCCGGACAAAGCTTGGCCACGCCATGATGTTCCTGCTGCGCGGGGTCCCGACGGTCTATTACGGTGACGAGCAGGGCTTTATCTCCGATGGAAACGATCAGCTCGCCCGCGAGGACATGTTCCCCAGCCGGACTGCCGAGTACAACGATAACGTGCTGCTTGGGACACAGGCGACCACGGTGCAGGAGAATTACGACACCGCGCACCCGCTCTACCGCCAGATCGCCAGCCTCTCCGCTCTGCGGCAATCCTCTCCTGCCCTGCGCCGTGGCCTCTCGATCGTCCGTGCGGCCGATCACGAGGGGCCGGGCCTGCTCGCCATAGAGCGGCACGATCCGGCCAGCGGCGAGCGTGTACTGGTGGCATTCAACACGAGCAATGCGCCAATCGAACGGCTGGTCGAACTCGATTACGCGGCCACCACGCTAGAGGCCGTTGGCCCCTGCGAGGCGCGGATCGCCGCACCCGGCTCCGCGCGTATTATGCTGCCGCCGTTCGGCCATGCCGCGTGCCGGTTGGTGCTGGAGCCCGTCCGATGAACCTGCAGTTCGATCCTCAAACGCTGCCACGGCCGGAGGCTGAGCAACTGCCGTGGTGGAAGGGTGCGGTCACCTACCACATCTATCCCCGCAGCTTCGTGGATTCCAACGGCGACGGGATCGGCGATCTGCCGGGGATCACTCAGAGGCTGGATTATGTCGCTGCGCTTGGCGTTGATGCGATCTGGATCTCTCCGTTCTTCACCAGCCCGATGGCCGATTTCGGCTACGACGTTTCCGACTATCGGGACGTTGATCCGATCTTTGGCACGCTGGCCGATTTCGATGCGCTGCTGGAACGGGCGCACGCGCTCGGGCTGAAGGTGCTGATCGACCAGGTCTATTCCCACACTTCCGATCAGCACCCGTGGTTTGCGGAAAGCCGCTCCGGTCGCGACAACCCCAAGGCGGACTGGTATGTCTGGAGTGATCCAAAGCCGGACGGTTCCCCGCCTTCCAATTGGCAGTCGGTCTTTGGGGGCCCGGCCTGGCGCTGGGATGCGCGCCGGCGGCAATATTATCTGCACAACTTTCTCAGCAGCCAGCCGCAGCTGAACGGCCACAATCTGCAGGTTCAAGACGCGCTTCTCGATGTGATGCGCTTCTGGCTCGATCGCGGGGTGGACGGGTTCCGGATCGATGCGCTCAACTTCCTGATGCATGACCCGGATCTGCGCGACAATCCTCCTGCGGAAGAGGGCGGCAAGCGCTCGCGCCCCTGCGACTACCAGCGGCGCATCCACAATCAGTCGCACGGCGATATCCCGGGCTTCACCGAGCGCGTCCGCCAATTGACAGACCAGTACAACGCCATCTTCACCGTCGCCGAGGTGGGCGGACGCAACTCGGAAGCCGAGATGAAGGCGTTCACCCGAGGCGACCGGCGGCTGAACTCGGCCTATGGCTTCAACTTCCTCTATGCCGACCGACTGACCCCAAGCCATGTCGTGGAAGCCATGCGCCGATGGCCGGAGGAGCCCGGCGTGGGCTGGCCGAGCTGGGCGTTCGAGAACCACGACGCGCCGCGCGCCGCCTCACGGTGGGCGCCTTCCACCGATCGGGAGGCGTTCGCCCGGGTGAAGATTGCCGTTCTGGCGGCCCTGCGCGGCAACATCATCATCTATCAGGGTGAGGAGTTGGGGCTGACGCAGGTCGATATCCCCTTCGAGCAGCTGCACGATCCCGAAGCGATCGCCAACTGGCCCCTCACCCTGTCACGCGATGGGGCGCGCACGCCCATGCCCTGGGTGGCGGAGCACGTCCATGGGGGCTTTGGCTCGGTCGCACCCTGGCTGCCAGTGGGGGAGGAGAACCGTGCTCGTGCCGTCGATCGCCAGCTGGCCGATCCGCACAGTCTACTTTACCATACGCAGGCGATGCTGCACTTGCGCAGGACACACCGTGCCCTGCGCCATGGTCGGCTGGTCCGATGTGACCAGGACGGTTCGCTGCTTATCATTGAGCGGATGGCGGGCGAGGAGACCCTGCGCTGCCTCTTCAACCTCTCGCCCGAGCCCATCACCATTGCCCCGGTTCCCGAGGACGCCATTCTCTGTTCCGTCAACCACGCGGAGCCAACCCGGCTCGGACCCTTCGCCGCCTTGTTTGTCCGGCTGTGATCAAGCCGACCCTGATTGCCACCGCCTTCGCAGGCCCCCTGCCGCTCTCCGCCGGATAGCGGCGCATCGTGCGTGATCATCCCAACGAGCTCGGCGTAAGCTTTCGTCAGAACCGCGATCTGTCGGGCCGGGAGCGAACCGGCGGGATGCCGGTCTTCAACGACCGTTTTGGCTTACAATCCGAATGTGTCGGAAGCGGGCGCAGGGAGGTGCTGGCGATGCAGCCTGCGCTCGCCCGGTGACACACAGCGGCCCGCCAAGAATTGTCGTTCTGGGTGGAGGCAGCGCCGGCTGGATTACCGCCTGCCTTCTCCACCGGGAATGGGGGGCGAAGGGTGGTTCGGTGACACTCGTCGAGAGCCCGGATATCGGGATCATCGGTGTCGGCGAAGGGTCAACGCCGCAGCTCAGGGTGTTCTTCGATCATCTCGGCATCGCGGAAGCGAACTGGATGGCTGCCTGCGATGCCACCCACAAGCTCGGCATCCGCTTTACCGGCTGGAGCGAGCGTCAGCAATTCGCGAGCTACTTCCACCCGTTCCCCTGCCCGGTCGACCTGCACACCGAACCGGCTTTCATCCGCAATTGCGCGCTCCGCCGACGAGGAGCGAACGTCCCCGCTCATCCTGATGACTGGTTCCTCGCAACCCGGCTGGCCGACCAGGGAATGCAACCGGAGCCGTCCAGCAATTTTCCGTTCCGGCCCTCCTATGGCTTTCACTTTGATGCCTTCAAGCTGGGCGCATTCCTACGCCGCTGGGCAGTCGGCCAGGGTATCACGCATTGCGAGGCCATGGTCCAGCAGGTGGAAGTTGCCGGCGACGGAAACGTTGCGGCGCTGATCCTGACGGGCGGCGAGCGTCTTGAGGGTGACATCTTCATCGATTGCTCGGGCTTTCGCGCACTGATCGCGCAGGAAACTCTGGGCGCCAGGTTTATCCCCTTCGCAGAGAATCTGTTCAACGACCGCGCCGTGGTGATGCCCACGCCGCGTACCGCCCCGTTCCGCCCGCAGACGGACAGTATCGCGATGCAGGCAGGCTGGCGCTGGGCAATCCCGCTGACCACGCGCACCGGGAACGGCTATGTCTATTCCTCGCGCTACATCTCTGACCATGATGCGGAGGCGGAATTGCGCGCAGCCCTGGGCCCGCAAGGTGAGACTGCGGAGGCGCGCATTCTCCGGATGAAGGTCGGGCGGTTGGAGAACAGCTGGACGGCAAACTGCCTGGCGGCAGGCCTCGCCCAAGGTTTCATCGAGCCGCTGGAGGCAACCGCGCTTCACATCGTCATCGTCACCGCGCTGGAGTTCGCGCAAGCCTACGAACAGGGCCGTTTCACCCCCCAGCACCGCGATGCCTTCAACCGCTCGATCGCACTGCGCTACGAAGGAATTCGAGACTACATCGTCGGCCACTATCGCCTCAGCCAGCGAACAACCTCGGATTACTGGCGCGACAATGCTGCCAACCACACCCTGTCCGACGGACTGAAGGCGGTGATGACGGCCTGGTTCACCAATGCCGACATGGCCGGCGCGTTGGCGCAGGTTTACGGCACCACATCACCTTACAGCTTGGCCAGTTGGCACTGCCTGTTCGCCGGCTATGGAACCTTCCCGTCGCACGAAAAATTGCGGCCACTTCCGCCTTCTACGCGCGTGGGCGACATGGACCAAACGTCAGCGCTTATTGCAGCCTGCATGGCAAATTTTCATGCGACCTGCCCGCGCCAAGAACCCGACCCTACTGCACAAGTCGGATGAGGCAGCCAATACACAAGTGAGCAGTTCTAGCGGCTGATGGCCGAATTCGGCGAGACCCGCTCGATGAGTTGGTCGGGCAAGGTTTGAGACAAACCACTCAGGAGGCTCACTTCCCAGCGCAACCACAGGGGCATACTCGCAGTCCACACTCGCCAGCAGACCTTCCGAGCCCCCGATACGATCAGGCCGTATTTCGACATACTAAGGGACTTACCGATCCTCGCAGCGGCCGTTGACGACCGGATCCAGCGCCGTCGGAGCGCAGCTTATGCGGATGGAAAGTCCTGCGCCACGGTCACGGGAGTCGGCCGGAATGCACTGTGGCGCCAGCCGCGGCGAAATGCGAAGAAGCGGAATGCATCAATCAGGAGGCAATCGATGATCGCTGATGGCGTGACCCGGCGGGGGATCCTTGGCGGTGGCGTGGCAGTCGCATCGATCGCGCTGGGGGCCAGCCCCGCAGGTGCCTTGTTGCAGGCCGGAGCCACCCGCGCAGAGGGCCAGCCAATCCCGAACGGCCTTGAGCTTCCCACCACCACGCCACCGCCACGGCGGCTGGACAGCGTCGGCTTCGCCATCGTTGGCCTGGGCAATTATGCGCTCAGGCAGATGATGCCGCGGTTTTCGGACGCGGAAAGAGCGCACATTTCCGCCATCGTGTCCGGCAATCCCGAGAAGCTCGCGCGCGTGGGCGATGCCTATGGTGTGCCCGAGGATGCACGCTATTCCTACGAGACATTTGCCGACATCGCTTCGGACGATCGAACCGACGCGGTCTATATCGTCCTGCCGAGCGGCCTGCATGCAGACTGGACCAACCGCGCCTTTGAAGCCGGCAAGCACGTCCTCTGCGAAAAGCCCATGGCGCTCTCCAGTGCCGAATGCGAATCCATGATCGCGGCCAGCCGGCGGGCGGACCGCAAGCTGATGATCGCCTATCGCTCGCATTTCGAGCCGCACAATTTGGAAGCCATGGAGCTGATGGCGCAAGGTGCCGTGGGCGAGCTGCGGCTGCTGCGAACCGAACAATCCTACCGGATGGGTCCGACGAGCCCCAGCGAGAACTGGCGGGCCAACCGTGCTCTGGCGGGCGGCGGTCCGCTGGAGGATTTGGGCATCTATGGCCTCCAGGCCGCCCTCTACCTCACGCGCGAGATGCCCGAGAGCATTACCGCCACCACCCTCCAGCCCGCGAACGACCCTCGCTTTGCGGAGATCTTCGCGCAGGTATCCTCTCAATGGCGGTTTCCGTCGGGCGCGGTCGCGCAGCTTGCGACGTCCTATGATTCGGCAGGCATCAATATGGTGGAGGCGCGCGGCACCACCGGAGCGTTGATCATGAACCCGGCAACCGGCTATTCCGGGCAAACCTTGACCCTGGCAGGCAGCGAGCGACGCGAGATCAACCCGGGCGACCCGCGCGTCCAGTTCGCGCGCCAGCTAGACCATTTGGCCGATGTGATCCGTGACGACGCTCCGATCAGGGCTCCCGGTGAAATGGGCCTGCGGGACGTGCGATTGATCGAGGCGATCTACGCGTCCGCGGCAGCTGGCCAGACCATGCGGCTGAAGCCCGATGGGACGATAATTTAAGGCGACCGCGATAATATTAGGCGTTTAGGACCCGCGACGGGGTGGGCCCTTCAGACTGTGAAATCGGAATTCATGCGCTCCGCGAACTCCCGACCGGGCCGCAGCCGGCGTGGTGCTCTCGCAGGCCGACCGACGGCACGCCCTGTGGGCACTCGCTTGCACATTTGGCCGGACGGCTCGCGTCAACCGGGCCCATATTGCGTTCGCAACATCTTAGCTCGCAACTTCACAGAGACCCTTAGCAACCCGATGAGCAGCGACAGCAGACGCCCCGGAGCACCTGTCGAGTCGAGCGCCTGTTCCTCGCCCCCCCCGGCCGGGGTGTTTTCGGCGAAGCCGCAGAGCTCTTCCATTCATCACAGATCCCGTATCGTTCCCCTGCCCTCTCGAAAACCCCTCTGGAACGACGAGCGGATCCAGGCTTTGTTGGTTGAGGCTGCGGCCACAGCATGTATATCGCAGATGTCGCAACAAGTGGGAGAGATGATGATGATGAGATCCGGCAAAGCCATGCTGAACGTGGGGGTGGCATTGACGCTTGCGCTGACGACAGCTTGCTCGGGCGGCCAGGAGGAGAATACTTCAGGCACACCGACAGGTGATACCGGGGCAGCACAACCGGCCGTCGCAGGCCAGGCATCCTCGGCACCGGCGGCCGATGACACAACGACCTTGACCGGCGTGACGCTGGCCGAGTTCACTCCTGACGCTGCGGCTGGTGAGTCGGCGTTCGTCCAGTGCCAGACCTGCCACGCGGTCGAACCTGGCGTGAACCGGATCGGCCCCAGCGTCCATGGGATCGTGGGCCGTGAGGCCGGCACGGTTCCGGATTATAATTACACTCCCGCGAACGCCAACAGCGGCATAGTTTGGACGCCTGAAAAGCTGTTCCAATATCTCGAGAATCCCCAGCGGGTGATCCCGGGCACCAAGATGGCGTTCGGCGGCATCACCGACCCACAGCAACGGGCCAATTTGATCGCCTGGCTAGAAACCCAGAGCTGATCAGCCTGCCGGCGGCGGCTCCGCCCGGGGCGAGGCAAAGCCTCGTCGCCGGGCGAGATCCGCCAGGTGTACCGGAAAGGATGCAGCAAGCAGCGCTGCGATCCACCAGCCACCGGAACCGGCTACCGAAGCCCGTAAAGCGAGCAGCAAAAGCAACCCCGGGAGGAGACACAGTATCACCTCCACCGGCATCATCTTGCGGGCGCCGATCAGCCACAGCGCTTCGAGTGCCACAACGATCAGCACCACATCGACCATCGATGTCGAGGATAGCCAGTCGCTCATGGCGACGAACTCAGGAAAATGGCCAGTTCAGCCGCACAATCTCCCAATTGAGCACGCCGGCGAAAGCGACCCAGACGAGATAGGGCACCAGCAGCAGTCCGGCCGCGAGACGGATGCGGGCGCAATAGGCGATCAGCACAATGATCGAGGCCGTTAGCGCGACCAGTTCGATCACCGCGAGGTCCGGGCGCTCCAGGCGGAAGAACAACAGGCTCCAGGCAAAGTTCAGGAACCCGCTAAGCGCGAACAGCCCGATAACCGTAATCGCGGCCCGGCGCGTCGGGGCCGCTTCCCATGCAATCACGGCCGATAGTGCCGCGAGCGCGTAGATGATCGTCCATGCTACCCCATAAAGCGCATCTGGTGGCGCCCACTCCGGTTTCGAGAGGTCGTGATACCAGGGGCCGATGATAGTCATCGTCGCGCCCACTGCTGCCACGGCCAGCGCTGCCAGCGCGGCCAGCAGCGCGGGCAGGATCCATGTTCGGCTCATCGTGCCACCGGCGCCAGACCCAGCAGATGGGCCGTATCCTTGAGAAAGATTCGCAGATGGGCCCCGGGCTTGGCGCGAACGAGCCGCTTGTTCATATAGGCTTGCCAGGTGAGTTCCTGCACATCCGGATCAGCGCAGATCTTGACGAAGCGCTCGCGGCGCTTGTCGTTCTTGTACCAAAAATATTGCATGATCCCCAGAATCCAGAATGTGCGCCCATGCTCGCGCATGAAACGCTTGCGGGCGGTGCGAAGAACTCGCGCATCGCCCGTCACGAGGAACTGGTCGACCGCCTGCGCCACGAAGCGGGCCGAAGTCATCGCGTAATAGATGCCCTCCCCAGAGGCCGGGGCCACCACTCCGGCAGCGTCACCGACGACGATCGTATCACGGCGGTTGTCCCAGCGACGGAGCGGCTTGAGCGGGATCGGCGCGCCTTCGCGCCGCAAGGTCTCGCAATGCTCCAGCCCGTTGCGGCTGCGCATCCGCTGGACTGCGTCGCGCAAGCCGAAGCCCTTGTCTGCGCTGCCAACGCCCACGCTGGCGGTATCGCCGTGCGGGAAAATCCAGGCGTAGAAATCGGGCGAGAGGTCGCCCTGGTAGAAGACATCGCAGCGGCCCGCCTCGTAGCCGGCGGCTCCCTCTGCCGGTGCCCGGATCACCTCGTGATACGCGTAGACGCAGGGAACACGCTGGGCACCTAGTGCCTGGCGCGCCACCGCCGACCGGGCGCCGTCGGCACCGATCACGGCCCGGGCGCGAACCCGCTGGGGCGCGCCGCCGCGTTCCGCGTGATAGCGAACGATCGCTGTCCCGTCGGTATCGCGCTCGAGCGCCTCGAACGTGCCGATCCGCCGTTCTGCACCGAGCTTTGCAGCGCGATCCCGCAGCCATTCGTCAAATGTATCGCGGTCCACCATCCCGACGAAGCCGTCGCCAACCGGCATGTCGACCGTGCGCGAGGAAGGGGCAATCATCCGCGCCGAACGGGCCCGCGCGACAAGCATCGCTTCGGGGACCGCGAAATCCGCGAGCAGCCGGGGCGGCACCGCACCGCCGCACGGCTTGATCCTGCCGGCACGGTCGAGCAGCAGCACGCTTCGGCCCGCCTCTGCGAGATCGGCCGCCGCGGTTGCCCCGGCCGGCCCTCCCCCAATCACCACAGCATCGAAGGTCAAGCCAGGTCTCCTGCTATTGGTCGTGACATTGTGGGAAGCGCATTCGGCCGGCGAACGGCCAAGAAGGTGGCGCACACGAACAGGGCCGCCTCCGCCGCAAAGACGATGGCAAAGCCGGTCGCGTCAGAGCCGGCAGCCCAGCGCGCCACATCCGCTCCAGCGGCGCCGATCAGGCCGCCAAGACCGAAAGCGATCGCCTGCGCTGCACCCCAAACGCCCATCCTGATCCCTTCGCTCGGCCCCTCGCCAGCGCCGGCCAGGCCCATCATCGCCCCGATCGCCGCGACGGCGAACACGCCATTCGCAATGCCGAGCAGCACGACGTTGAGGGTCAGCGGCCATCCCGGCCCGTACGATGCCGAGGCGGCCAGGCCGGCAAGCGCAAGCGCAGAGCCCAGGCATCCGCCAACGATCCAGCCTTCGAGTTCGTTCGGCCGCCGCCGCCGCCGTGCGAACAGGCTGCCGGCGATCCCGGCGAACAGCATCCCGGCCAGAACCCCGCCATTCTGCGCGCCCGACAGCATTGTCGATTCACCCGGCGTCATGGCGAAGGCGAGCCCAGCATAGGGCTCCAGGATCAAATCCTGCATGCTGTAGGCGAGCATTGAAACGAATACGAAGGCCGTAAAGCGGCGCGCGTCGCGATCGTCGAGCACGCTGCGCAGTGCTTCACGGAAGGGTAGCGAGGGCGCTTGGCGAGAAGCCACTGGCGGCGCCTGCGCCATGGAGCGCCGAACTCCGGCCTCGACCCCGCGCACTGCCACCAGCGTCAGCAACAATGCACCCAGAGCAATCCCGCCGGATACCACTGCCAGGCGCCCCATCGAGAAGGGCTCGAGCAGGCTCCCGGCCAGAGCCGCCGAACCGGCGATCCCGGCCACCATGAGGATCCAGGTAATCGCCGCCGCCGCCGGGCGCCGCTCGGGCGCCACCGCGCTGGCGAGCAGTGCCAGCAGCGAAGTTCCCGCAGCCCCTACGCCCGCGCCAATCATCGCGAAAGCGAGGATCCCCAGGGCCAGCCCGGACCAGGCCTCCGTTGCCGACAGAATCGTCGCATTGACGGCGAGAAGCGCACCCAGCGCCAGGACCGCCATGCCGCCCACGATCCAGAAGGTGCGTTCGCCACCCCTGTCGGAGCTGTGGCCCCAGAGCGGACGCGAAAGCTGCACCGCATAATGCCAGGCGACCAGCCCGGCGGGGATTGACGCAAGCAGCCCGAGCTCGACCACCATCACCCGGTTGAGCAGCGAGGTCACCAGCATCACGATCGCCCCGATCGAGGCCTGCACCAGCCCGAGTCGGACAATCCCGACCCAGCCAAGCCCGGCCTGGGGGCCGGAGCCAAGCGCGGCGCCGGTCATGCAGCGCTTCCCAAGCCCGCCGCCGCGGCCGCCATGCCGAGCACGAACAGCGTCGTGCCGGTCGCATTGTACCAGGGCGCCAACCTCTTGGGGTCGGTCAGCAGGCGCCGCATCAGCACCAATTGCACGGCGAGGGACACCGCGACCGCGGTGGCGGCGATGGCGAACTGCCAATGCCAGAGCAACGCCACCACGATGATTTGCGGAACCGCCATGGCCACGCAGGCGATCCGCCCCGCGCGGGCCGGGCCCAGCACTGCGGGGAGCGAGCGCACACCGGTCACCCGGTCACCCGCGATCGCCTTGAAATCGTTGAGCGTCATGATCCCAAACGCACCGGCGCTATAGAGCAGCAATACCACCAGCACGCGAGCGTCCGGCAAAGCGCCAGCCATCACGGCCGCGCCCGTGAACCACGGCAGCCCTTCGTAACATAGCCCCACTACCGCCGGGCCGATCCGGCCGTCGGCCTTGAGCCGCAACGGCGGGGCGCTGTACGCCCAGGCGAAGACCAGCCCCAGAACGGTGGCCGCAAAGACCCACGGGCCAGTGGCCAAGCCGACGATCAGGGCAAGACCGCTTCCAATGATGGCAATCGCCAGACCCCAGCGGCCTGCGATGCGACCGGACGGGATCGGCCGGTCCGGCTCGTTGATGGCGTCGACGTGGCGATCGAACCAGTCGTTCACGGCCTGGCTCGTCCCACACACCAGCGGGCCGGTCAGGAGCAATCCGGCGATCAGAAACAACCAGCGATCGGCCACCGGTACCCCGGAGGACAACACTCCACACCCAAACGCCCACATCGGGGGAAACCAGGTGATCGGCTTGGATAGCGCCAGTACGTCCGAGAGAGCCGGGACGGGAACAGGAGAGGTGTCGAGCGCGCGACGAGTCATGCCCGCATGGTAGAGTTGACATAGTAGACCGTCAACTCGATTGGACAGTTTGCCCCGCGCTATCAGTTGCCTTCATTCTCGCTCCGCACTAGCCCATGCCGGTGAAGTTTCGAGTAGAGACTCTGCCGGCTGAGCCCGAGGATCTCTGCCGCCGACGCACGATTGTTAGTGGTGAAGGTGAGCGCAGCCTCGATGCACAGGCGCTCGATCAAATCGGTGCTCTCGCGAACGATGTCCTTCAGCGGCATGCGACCGACCAAATCGGTCAGCTGCTCGACCGAACGCGGCAGGTCGCGGGTGGTCGGCGGAAGATCGCGCAGTCGCCGCCCGACGATACGGATGCTGAAGCCGAGCACTTCATCCGGGCCGGGCACATGCACTGCCGAAAGCTCGACCTCTTCCCGGCCACCATCGATACCGCGCAGAATGGTGGAGACGTTCCGCACCGCCTCATGCTCGGCAAGCTGGCCGCGGATCAGTTCGAGATCGATCCCCGGGCGGCCGATGAAATCACCCAGCGGCTGCCTGCGCAGCTGATCGGCCGACACGGCATGAACCGCCTCGACGAAGGCCAGGTTGGCCGTGAGGATCTTCTGATCCGGCCCGGCCAGGACGAACGCATCGGGCATGGACTCAACTACAGCGACAACGCGGCGGCTCTCGTCCGGTGCACTCTCTGCTCCGAGAGCGGGCGAAAGCCGGAGAAGAAAGTAGTTCGCACCGCCCTGGCGAAATGCACCTACTGCAAGCCGCGCCGCACCCGCGTCGTCCGCCAGTTCGATCTCGATCGCCGACACCTCGGCTCCTGCCGAGATTGCGCCAAGAACTCCAGCAACACGTTCCACCTCCTTGCGATCGAAGCGGGATGAAATTGCCTGACCAACAAAGCTGCCGAGGGGTGCGCCGAACATGCGGTGAGCAGCAGGGTTGATCTCACGTATCTGGCGTGATGCGGCATCGACGATGATCATCGCCTCGGCCGTCGTCTCGAACAGGAGCCGATAACGCGCCTCAGCCTGTCGCAGCCGTAGATAATCCCGCTCAAGCGATTGCTGCGCACGCAACAGGCGCTGCTGCAGCGCCGCAGCCGCACGCACGTCACGGCCAATCGCCACCAGCCGGTCGCCATGGCCCAGCCGAATCGCCAGATAGCGATAGGGAACGTCGCCGCCCTCGACCGGATGGTTGACCTGGCGCCAGCGGGGCTGGCCCGTTTCGCCGAGCATTTCCTGAATCTTGGGTCGGCTTTGGCTGGTCACCAGCTCGCCCCATTCGCGCCCTGTCCAATTGGCCAGTCCCGGAATGCCCCCGCCCGTGCCCGCAACATCGAGAACCCGGCCTTCAGGATCGAGCACCAGGATCACATCACCCGCTGCGGTGACCAGTGCAGCCACGGTTTCGGGACTGAGGTTGCTCAACCAGCGCTGCTCGTGCGCGAAGCCGAGCGGAGGTGGCATCACCTCGTCATGCACAGTGAGGATCGTCATGGCGCTATATATTCAGGCAGCGGCGGTGCAGCAGGTTACATCGACCAGCATTTCGGCCGTCGCCACCGCCTCGATCGCGGTCATTGCGCTGCCGTCAGCACCGACCAGGGCAGCCAAACCCGGATGGGCCAGCGGTACGCAGCCACCAATCATGATCTTGAGGTCCGAATTGCTAGACACGCCGCGCAAGGCAGCAATCACCGAGGGGAGACGCTCGATATGCGCGTCCAGACTGACGGTCAAGGCAACAAGGTCGATACGGCGGCTTGACACATTGGCCAGCAAATCCCGCCGGGATCCATCGATCAGCAAAATCGTGTCCCACCCGGCGCGGGCGAAGCACTCTTCCAGCATTGCACTGCCGAAGCTGTGCTGGTCGCCGGGCATCGTTGAAAAAACCGCCGAACGAGCGAACCCCACCGGTGAAAGCCTGCCGGGAGAACGCGCGGCCACCTCTCGCAACACCTCTTGCAGTCGCCACAAGCCCATCGTCACCTCGATAAAATCAAGGCGGTCGTCGTCCCACTGCTCGCCCATCTGCCGCGCTGCGGGCGCGAACGCTTCCACGAAGACGGTTTCCAGCGAAACTCCGCGCGCCAGCCAATGCTCGACCGCGTCGAGTACCTCATGTGCGCGGGCATTCAATACAAGGTGGCAAAAGCGCCCTACTTCGTCGTGGGCGATCGACATGGGGATCTCGCGCACCGCTAGTACCGGATCACAATGGGCGACGAGCAGCCGGGGGATCACCTCGTTCTCGATCACGCGGTCCAGCCGATCGAGCATCGCATGGCAACCGGTCGGCGAACCAGACATGCTCCGAGGCGAAGGTTGCAGACTTTCGCGCCCGATTCCGCTCATGGAGGCCATTCGGCTCGTCTCCCCCCGCCCTCCCAGTGTGGCGGCAAGCAGTGTCTGGCGGTTACGTTCCGACTCTTGACACTCTCTTGGTCCGGCAACGTATGGCAACGATTCGCCCATGTCCATACGACAAACAAACTTAGGTGTAAGTTTTTCCTTACGTCCATTCGGATTGACACTATCGGCCTCACTCCATAGGATCGGCGCCATGGAGCGAGGATCCACAATCAACCGAACGGCAAGCGCGTGAGCGCCCGTCCGGTCTACAGCCCGCAAGAGCGTCTCCGGCGCGATTCCTCGCCCTGGACACTGGTCCAGGGCATCCTGGCAATCGTTCAACTGGTGATCTTCTGCGCCAGCCTGGGACTGGTGGCGCACTATCTGTTGTACGGGACCGGCCTGCTCGCCGCCGACATCTCGGTGGTCGTCAAGACGGCTGCACTTTACACCATCATGATCACCGGCTCAGTCTGGGAAAAGCAGGTGTTCGGCCGTTGGTTGTTCGCCCCGTCGTTCTTCTGGGAAGACGCGGTCAGCATGGTGGTCATCGCGTTGCACACGGCGTATCTGGTCATGCTGCTTGGCGGGCTCGGCGGGGCCGAGGAGCGCCTGTGGGTCGCGCTGGCCGGCTATGCCTTCTACCTCGTCAATGCGGGCCAGTTCCTCCGCAAGCTGCGCGTGGCGCGCAGCGAAGCCCGCACCCAGGCGAGCACGGAGGCCCATACCCAGGCCCATACCCAGGCCCATACCGGCACACCTAGCACGGCGGTAGCGGCATGAGCGCGGCGGCCCCTGCTGCCGCTGAACGCCCAATCCTGCGCGAACGCGGCCAGCGCGAGGTCTTCTGCGGGCTCACCGGCATCGTCTGGCTGCATCGCAAGATGCCCGATGCGTTCTTTCTGGTGGTGGGTTCACGCACCTGTGCCCACCTCCTGCAATCGGCCGCCGGAGTGATGATCTTCGCCGAGCCGCGCTTCGCCACGGCTATCATCGAAGAGCGGGATCTGGCCGGAATGGCCGATCTCGACGAGGAGCTTGACCGCACCGTGTCGCGCCTGCTCGAGCGCCGGCCGGAGATCGCCACCCTGTTTCTGGTCGGCTCGTGCCCGTCCGAGGTGATCAAGCTCGATCTTGCCCGCGCCGCGGTGCGCCTGGGCAGCACCCGCCCCCAGGTGCGCTTCCTCGCCTACTCCGGCAGCGGTATCGAGACGACCTTCACCGAAGGCGAGGATGCCTGCCTCGCTGCGATGGTTCCGGTTCTGCCGCAAGCGGCGCCAGACGCCGCGTCGCTCGTGATCGTGGGCGCACTGCCCGATATCGTGGAAGACCAGTTCGCCCGCCTGTTCGCCGAGATCGGCATTGATAATGTTGCCTTCCTGCCAGGACGCAGCGTGCGCGACCTGCCGCCCGTCGGCCCGGGCACCCGCTATCTGCTCGCGCAGCCATTCCTCGGCACCACTGCGCAGGCGCTGGAAGAGCGCGGCGCGGTCCGCATCCCCGCGCCCTTCCCGTTCGGCGCCGAGGGCACCGCAGCCTGGGCCGGAGCCGCCGCCGCCGCGTTCGGCATCGAGGAACTCGCCCTGCGTCGCGCCATCGCCCCGGCGCGTGAGCGGGCCAAGCGCGCGCTCGAACGCTACCGTCCCGCGCTCGCGGGAAAGACCGTGTTCTTCATGCCCGACTCGCAGCTCGAAGTGCCGCTGGCGCGCTTCCTGGCCTCGGAGTTAGGCATGGTGCCCATCGAGATCGGCACCCCCTTCCTCCACCGCGCGCATCTCGCTGAGGAACTGGCGCTGCTGCCCGCCGCTGTGACGGTCAGCGAAGGCCAGGACGTAGAGCGCCAGCTCGATCGAGTCCGTGCCGCACGCCCCGATCTGACCGTCTGCGGTCTGGGCCTCGCCAATCCGCTGGAGGCCGAGGGCCTCGCCACGAAATGGTCTATCGAGCTCGTTTTCTCGCCGATCCACGGCTTCGAGCAGGCCGGCGACCTTGCCGAATTGTTCGCCCGGCCCCTGCGCCGGCGCGATGTTTTGAGAGTGTAGCGCGATGCAGCTGGCCGTCTGGACCTACGAAGGACCGCCCCATGTCGGCGCAATGCGCGTGGCGACCTCGATGCGCGGCGTCCACTACGTGCTCCACGCGCCGCAGGGCGACACCTATGCGGACCTGCTGTTCACGATGATCGAGCGCCGCCGCCAGCGCCCGCCGGTCACCTACACCACCTTCCAGGCGCGCGACCTCGGCACGGACACCGCCGCCCTGTTCCGCGATGCGGTGATCTCCGCTTACGACCGCTTCAAGCCCGAGCTGATGCTGGTCGGCTCCTCCTGCACCGCCGAGCTGATCCAGGACGATCCGGGCGGCCTCGCCGAGGCCATCGGCCTGCCGATCCCGGTGGTGGCGCTCGAACTGCCCAGCTACCAGCGCAAGGAGCACTGGGGGGCGGCCGAAACCTTCCTCGCCATCGTCAAGAAAATGTGCGGCCGCCTCCAGCCCGCCACCGAGCGCAAGCCGGGCCCGCCGCGCGCCAACATCCTCGGCCCCACGGCGCTGGGCTTTCGCCACCGCGACGATTTGGCCGAGATCACCGCGCTGCTGGGGCGGCTGGGCATCACGATCAACGTCACCGCGCCGCTCGGCGCCTCGCCCGCCGATATCGCCCGGCTGCCCGATGCCGATTTCAACATCGTACTCTATCCCGAAACCGGTGACGACGCGGCCCGCTGGCTGGAAAAGAAGTTCGGCCAGCCCACGATCCGCACCGTGCCGCTCGGCGTGAACGCCACCAGCGCATTCGTTGCCGAAGTCGCCGCACTCGCCGGGGTCGATGCCTCCGGCGTTCTGGCGGATCGCGATTCCAACATGCCCTGGTGGAGCCGCTCGGTCGATTCCACCTATCTCACCGGCAAGCGCGTATTTGTGTTCGGCGATGCCACCCATGCCATCGCCGCCGCCCGAGTGGCGCGCGACGAGCTCGGCTTCGAAGTCGCCGGCCTTGGCTGCTACAACCGCGAGTTCGCCCGCGAAATGCGCGCCGCGGCCGAACTGTACGGCGTAGAGCCGCTGATCACCGATGATCATCTCGCGGTGGAAGAACGCATCACCGAATTGCAGCCCGAGCTGGTGCTCGGCACGCAGATGGAGCGCCACATCGCCAAGCGGCTGGGCATTCCCTGCGCTGTCATCTCTTCCCCCGCACACGTCCAGGATTTTCCCGCCCGGCACAGCCCGCAGATGGGCTTCGAGGGCGCGAACGTGCTGTTCGACGATTGGGTGCACCCGCTCGCAATGGGCCTGGAAGAGCACCTGCTCGCCATGTTCCGCGATGATTTCGAGTTCCACGACGATGTCGGCGCCTCGCATCTGGGCCCGACCGCATTCGCTCCGCAACGCGAGGATCCCCCCGCGCCGGACGGTCGCTGGACCAAGGAAGCGGAGGCCGAATTGCGCAAGATTCCCTTCTTCGTCCGCGGCAAGGCCCGCCGCAACACCGAGGCGTTCGCGCTGGCCGAAGGGCGCTCTTCGATCGACCTCGCCACGCTGTACGATGCGAAGGCCCATCATGGCCGGTAAGGAGCGCCTTGTTCGAGACCAGCAGGCACGCCCGCCGGTACGCGTGGTCATCGTCACGCTGGACAACCACCTGGCCGGGGCGGCCGAGCGGGCCGGCGCCAAACTGGCAGAAGACCGCATCTCGATCGGCTTCCACGCCGCTTCCGACTGGGACCGCGACCCCAAAGCGCTCGATCGCGCCCGGGAAGACATTGCGCACGGCGACATCGTGATCGCCACGATGATGTTCCTTGACGATCATATCCGCGCCGTGTTGCCGGCTTTGACCGAGCGGAAAGACCATTGCGACGCCATGCTCGGGCTGATGTCGGGCAGCGAGGTCGTGCGCCTCACCCGCATGGGCGGCTATCGCATGGATGCACCCGCCCGTGGGCCGATGGCGCTGCTCAAGAAGCTGCGCGGCTCGAAAAAGCCCGGCGGCAGTTCGGGTGCGGGGCAGATGAAGATGCTGCGCCGCCTGCCCAAGCTGCTGCGCTTCATGCCCGGCACGGCACAGGATCTGCGCGCCTATTTCCTCACGCTGCAATATTGGCTCGCGGGATCGGACGACAATGTCGTGGCGATGGTGCGCTCTCTGGTCGATCGCTATGCCGATGGCGAGCGCCGTTCCCTGCGCGGCAAGCTGCCCGCAGATCCGCCCCGCGACTATCCCGAGGTGGGCGTCTATCACCCCGCGCTCGAAGGCCGCTTTGCCGAGAGCGTCGCCGCCCTCCCGCGCAATGGCGGCGAGGCGGGGACGGTGGGCCTGCTGCTGCTGCGCTCCTATCTGCTCGGCCGCGATGCCGGCCATTACGACGGTGTCATCGCGGCGATGGAAGCCAAGGGCCTGCGGGTGATCCCGGCCTTCGCCAGCGGCCTCGATTCCCGTCCGGCGATCGAGGCGTTCTTCCACGCAGGGGGCAAGCCGGTGGTGGATGCCATCGTCAGCCTGACCGGTTTCTCGCTGGTGGGCGGCCCGGCCTACAATGACAGCGATGCTGCCGTTACCGCGCTCGCCGGGCTCGACCTGCCGTATATTGCCGCCCATCCGATTGAGTTTCAATCGATTGAGGAATGGGGAGCGGGCCGGCAAGGTCTATTGCCGATCGAGGCGACCATGATGGTGGCGATCCCGGAGATCGACGGGGCAATGGCCCCCTCCGTCTTCGGCGGACGTTCGGATGGGTCGAGCACCGGCTGCACAGGCTGCAGGCACCGCTGCACCTTTCCCGATCACGGCCATGCGCGCGAGATGCGCTCCTGCATCGAGCGCGCAGCGGCGCTCGCCGATCGGGCCGCACGCCTGATTGCGCTGCGCCAGTCGGACCATGCCGAGCGCAAGCTCGCCATCGTGCTGTTCAACTTCCCACCCAACGCCGGCGCCACCGGCACCGCCGCGTTCCTCGCGGTGTTCGAATCGCTCCAGGCCGTGCTCGTCCGGCTGGCACAGGAAGGCTATACGGTGGACGTGCCGCAGGACGTCGACGCGCTGCGCGAGGCGATCCTCGGTGGCAATTCGGAGCGCTACTGTTCCGACGCGAACGTCGCCGTCCGCATCCCGGCGGACGATCATATCCGCCGCGAGCCCCATCTGGCCGAGATCGAGGCGCAATGGGGCCCGGCCCCCGGCCGCCAGCAGGCCGACGGCAATTCCATCCACGTGCTCGGCCAAAGCTTCGGCAACGTGTTCGTCGGGGTCCAGCCGGCCTTTGGTTTCGAGGGCGATCCGATGCGGCTGCTGTTCGAAGGCAGCTTTGCCCCCACCCATGCCTTCTCGGCCTTTTACCGCTGGATCCGCGAGGATTTCGGCGCCCACTCGGTGCTTCATTTCGGCACCCATGGTGCGCTGGAATTCATGCCCGGCAAGCAGACCGGCCTGTCCGGCAACTGCTGGCCAGAGCGCCTCCTGGGCGACCTGCCGAACTTCTATCTCTACGCGGCCAACAATCCGTCCGAGGGGTTGATTGCCAAGCGCCGTTCCGCCGCCACACTGATCAGCTATTTGACCCCACCCCTGGCCGAGGCCGGCCTCTACAAGGCGCTCGCCGATCTCAAGGCGCTGGTCGAGCGCTGGCGGACGCTTTCCATCAGTGCCGATGAGGAGCGCGCCGAACTCGAGCGGATGATCCGCGATGCCGCCGAGGCCGCGGACATCGAACCCTGCGCGCCCGCCATGCTGGCCGCCCGCCTCTACGAAATCGAACGCGAGTTGATCCCCTGCGGCCTGCATGTGCTCGGCTCCAACCCGGAGGGCGCGGCGCGCGAGAAGCTGCTCGCAATTGTGCCCGAGGACGATCGGGCGCTGTTTGCCGAGCGGCTCGATTCCTGCGACGAACTCGGCGCCCTCGTTCACGCGCTCGATGGCGGCTATGTCCGCCCGGTGCCCGGCGGTGACATCGTCGCCAATGTCGATGTGCTGCCCACGGGGCGCAATTTGCACGGCTTCGACCCGATGCGGATGCCGAGTGCCTTTGCGGTCTCGCAAGGTGCCATTGCCGCCAGCCACCTGCTCGATCGCCATCTGCAATCGGGCGCAACCTTCCCCGAGAGCCTGGCGATGGTCCTGTGGGGCACCGACAATCTCAAGAGCGAAGGTGCGGCGATCGCCCAGGCCTTGGCGCTGATGGGCGCCCGGCCGCGGATCGATGGCTACGGCCGGGTTGCCGGCGCCGAGCTGATCCCGCTGGAAGAGCTCGGCCGCCCGCGCGTCGACGTTGTGATCACGCTTTCGGGCATCTTCCGTGATCTTCTGCCACTGCAGATCCGGATGCTCGCCGAAGCCGCCTGGCTGGCGAGCGATGCGGATGAGCCGATCGAGCACAATTTCGTGCGCAAGCACAGCCTCGCGCACCAGGCGGAACATGGCTGCGACCTGGAGACCGCGAGCCTGCGGGTGTTCTCCAATGCCGAGGGTGCCTATGGCGCCAACGTCAATCAGCTGGTCGACGGCGGCGCCTGGACCGATCCCGACGAACTCGCCGAAGTGTTCGAACGCCGCAAGGGCTTCGCCTATGGCATCAAGGGTCCGCCGGTGGCCAGTCGCGAGCTGCTCAAGAGCGCACTTGCGGGTGTCGAACTGACCTATCAGAATCTCGAATCCGCCGAACTCGGGGTGACCGACATCGATCATTATGTCGATGCGCTGGGCGGCATGTCCCGCTCGGTGGCCCGCGCCCGCGGGGAGGCCGCGCCGGTCTACATCCTCGATTCCACCCGCGGCCAACCCAAGGTGCGCACGCTCTCCGAACAGGTCGAGCTGGAAACTCGCACCCGCACGCTCAACCCCGAATGGTACGAGGCGATGCTCGAACATGGGTTCGAGGGCGTGCGCAATATCGAATCCCACGTCACCAACACGCTGGGCTGGTCCGCCACCACCGGCCAGGTGGCGCCCTGGGTCTACCAGCGGATCAGCGAGACATTCGTGCTCGATCCCGAGATGCGCGCCCGCCTCACCAGCCTCAACCCCAAGGCTTCGGCCCGCGTCGCCGACCGCCTGATGGAAGCCTGCGACCGCGACTTCTGGCAACCCGACGAAGCCACGCTCGCCGCCCTGCGCGAGGCGAGCGACGAGATTGAAGACCGGCTCGAAGGCCTGATGGTCGCCGCCGCATGACAAAGGAATTCTGATGGTTCTGCTTGATCAACCCGCTGCTACCCCGCCCGATGGTGAGGGGAGCGTGCAATTCCACCCCGATGCCGATCTGGCGATCAAGGGCGCCAAGGTGTTCGCGGTCTACGGCAAGGGCGGGATCGGCAAGTCGACCACCTCGTCCAACCTCTCGGCCGCCTTCTCCAAGCTCGGCCAGCGGGTGCTGCAGATCGGCTGCGATCCCAAGCACGACAGCACCTTCACGCTGACCAAGAAGCTGATGCCCACCGTCATCGACGTGCTCGAAAGCGTGGACTTCCACTCCGAGGAGCTGCGGCCCGAAGACTACATGTTCGAAGGCTATAATGGCGTGATGTGCGTGGAGGCGGGCGGTCCGCCGGCCGGTACCGGCTGCGGCGGCTACGTGGTGGGGCAGACGGTCAAGCTGCTCAAGCAGCACCATCTGCTCGACGAGACCGACGTGGTGATCTTCGATGTTCTGGGTGACGTGGTGTGCGGCGGTTTCGCCGCCCCGCTCCAGCATGCCGACCGGGCGATCATCGTGGCCGCCAACGATTTCGACTCCATCTTCGCGATGAACCGCATCATCGCCGCCATCGGCGCCAAGGCCAAAAGCTACGACGTGCGCCTCGCCGGGGTTGTCGCCAACCGCTCGGCCGAAACCGATGAAATCGACCGCTTCGCCGCCGCCACGGGCCTCAAGCGCCTCGCCCATTTCAAGGATCTCGACGCCATCCGCCGCTCGCGCCTCAAGAAGTGCACCCTGTTCGAGATGGACGATTCGCCCGATGTCGAGACCGCGCGCAACGAATACATGAAGCTCGCGGCCACCCTGTGGGCCGGCGTCGAGCCGCTCGAGGCGCGGCCGATGAAGGACCGCGACATCTTCGACTTCCTGGGCTTCGAATGATGCCCGGCAATCTTCCCGCCTCCGGTCCGCCGGGAACGACCGCCAGCTACGCCGTCCAGCGCACCGCGCTGGAGCGCTATTTCGATGGCACCGCGCGCCAGGCCTGGGCCGATCTCACCTCCAATGTGCCCGTCAGCGGCATCCGCGCCACGGTGCGTGCGGGGCGCGACCGGATGCGCGCCACGCTGCTCGGCTGGCTGCCGCAAGACCTCTCCGGCACGCGCCTGCTCGATGCCGGCTGCGGCACCGGCGCACTCGCGGGCGAGGTAGCGCGGCGCGGTGCATCGGTGCTGGCGGTTGACGTCGCAGGCGGGCTGGTCGATCTTGCCAGCCTGCGCACCGGCGCCATTGCAGGCCCCGGCAGCATCGACTGGCGGGTGGGCGACATGCTCGATCCCGCCTTCGGCCGCTTCGACTACGTGGTGGCGATGGATTCGCTGATTCATTACCCGCTCGCCGATATCGCCGATGCACTCACCGCGCTCGCCGAACGCACTAGCAAGGCGATGCTGTTCACCTTCGCCCCCAGCACCCCGGTACTCGCCACCATGCACGCCGTGGGCAAGTTCTTCCCGCGCGCCGATCGCGCCCCGGCCATCCAGCCGGTCGCCGCCGCGCGCCTGCGCCGCCGGCTCGCCGAGTTGCCCGGCTGGCGCATCGCGCGCGACCAGCGGATCGCCAGTGGCTTCTACACCTCCCACGCGCTGGAACTGGTGCGCATCTGATGGCGCAGCGGCAGCCCCTCGCCTCCCGCTGGAGCCGCGTGGCGACCGCCTGGCTGCCGTTTGCCGACGCGGCCAGCAAGGATCTGCCGCTGCCCCGCCTGCTGCGCCTGTCGCTGTTCCAGGTCAGCGTCGGGATGACCGTGGTGCTGCTCAACGGCACGCTCAACCGGGTGATGATCGTCGAACTCGGCCTGCCCACGTGGCTGGTGGCGATCATGATTGCGCTCCCGCTGCTGTTCGCCCCGGCGCGGGCGCTCATCGGCCATGTCTCCGATCATCACCGCTCGGCCATCGGCTGGCGCCGCGTCCCCTATCTGTGGATCGGCACGATGTTGCAATTCGGCGGCCTCGCGATCATGCCCTTCGCGCTGCTGCTGCTCTCGCGCCCCGACACCTCCGCCGCCGGCGCGGTGGCCGCCGCCCTCGCCTTCCTGCTCGCCGGAGCCGGGCTGCACACCACCCAGACCGCCGGCCTGGCCCTCGCCACCGATCTGGCGCCGGAGGAAGCCCGCCCGCGCGCCGTTGCGCTGCTCTACGTCATGCTGCTCGTCGGGATGATGATCTCCGCATTCATCATCGGCGGCGCACTCGCCGATTTCACGCCGACTCGCCTCGTCCAGGTCATCCAGGGTGCGGCGGTGGCGGTGGCAGTGCTAAACTTCATCGCCTTGTGGAAGCAGGAAGCACGCAATCCGCAGCGCACCGCGAGCACTCGTACCCGCCCCTCATTCACCGCCACCTGGCGCGCGTTCATCGCCGACAAGCGCACCGCCCGCCTGCTGGTCGCCGTTGGGCTGGGCGCCGCTGCCTTCTCGATGCAGGACGTGCTGCTCGAGCCCTATGGCGGCGAAGTGCTCGGCCTTAGCGTGGGCGCGACCACCGCGCTCACCGGATTGTGGGCCTTTGGCACCCTGTGCGGTTTTGCGCTGGCCGGCGGGAGGCTCGCCCGCGGCGCCGAGCCGCACCGCCTTGCGGGGGTCGGCGGGGTTGCCGGCATCGCCGCCTTCCTGATGGTGCTGTTCGCCGCGCCGCTCGCCTCGCCGCTGCTGCTCTATGTGGGCGCCATGGTAATCGGTTTTGGCGGCGGCATGTTCATGGTCGGCACGCTGATTGCGGCCATGGCGCTTGCCGGCGGCGGATCGGGGCTCGCGCTCGGCGCCTGGGGCGCCGTTCAGGCGACCGCGGCGGGCCTTGCCATCGCGTTGGGCGGGATCGGCCGCGATCTGCTCGGCAGTCTAGCGCTGGCCAACCACCTTGGCCCCACCCTGGCCCACCGAGCGACCGGCTATGGCGCCATCTATCTGCTCGAAATCGTACTGCTGCTGCTCACGCTGGTGGTGCTGGGGCCGCTGGTCCGCAGCCGCGACGCGCCCCACCCGCCCACTCCCGCCCGTTTCGGGCTCAGCCATTTTCCCACCTGACGGGAAGGAGATCGAGATGTTCAGTCCCATTCTGGCCGGCGGCTTCGACGTTGCAGAGCTCGCGTTCTGGGCATTCGTGCTGTTCTTCGTCTGCCTCGTGTTCTACCTGCGACGGGAAGACCGACGCGAAGGCTATCCGCTCGAAGACGAGATCACCGGCCGGATCGACAGTGCCGCGGGGCCGTTCAGCAGTTCGCTGAGGAAGAGCTTCAAGCTGCCGTTCGGTCGCGGCACCGCCACCACCCCCACCCAGATGCGCGAAGCGATCGATCTGGCCGGGCGCCGGATCGATCGCTTCGCCGGCGCTCCCTACGCACCCACCGGCAATCCGCTGGTCGACGGCATCGGTCCGGCGGCCTGGGCAGACCGCGCCCCATGGCCCGATCAGGATGTGCAGGGCCGGCCCCGCATCGTCCCGATCGGCGAGGATGGGCACATGTCCATCGCCAAGAACGATCCGCAGCTGATCGGCTGGCCGGTCATCGCCGCGGACGGAGCGACCGCCGGTACGATCACCGATCTGTGGGTCGATCGTTCCGATCACGTCCTCCGCTATCTGGCCGTCACCACCCCATCGGGCCGCGAAGTGCTCGCACCGATGGCGATGGCGGTGGTCCAGCGCGGCCGGCGGCGGGTCCACATCGATGCGCTGTCCGCCGCGCAATACGAGGGCGCCCCCTCACGGGCCAAACCGCGTGAGATCACCCGCTACGAGGAAGAGCGGGTGCTGGCCTATTTCGGCGGCGGCTATCTCTACGGCCTGCGTGAAAGAACGGAGCCGCTGATATGATGGAATATGATGCCGAGCCGATCCGCGGCCTGCCCGGTCGGCTTCCCCCCGGCGAGACGATCCTGTGGCAAGGCGGGCCGGACTGGCGGCTGTTCGCCCGCAGCGCCTTCCACCTGCCGCTGATCGGAACCTATTTCGCGGCGCTCGGCGCAGCCGGCCTGCTCTCCGGCAGCACCACCGGCGCGCTCCTCACCTTCGGCGCGGGCGCATTCTGTCTCGCCCTGCTGGCCTTCCTGGCCTGGGCGATTGCGAGCAGCACGGTCTACACGCTCACCAACCGGCGGATCGTCCTGCGCTACGGCATCGCCTTCACCAAGTGCGTCAACCTGCCGCTGCAGCTCGTCGGTGCCGCCGACCTGCGGCCGCACGGCTCGGGCCGGGGCGATGTCGTGCTGCGGATGACCGGGTCGGTCCCGCTTTCCTGGCTCCTGCTGTGGCCGCATGTCCGTCCATGGCGTATGAAGGTGCCCGAGCCGATGCTGCGCGCACTGCCGGACGCCGATGCCTTCTCAGCGAGCCTCGCACGCGCAGTGTCCGAACACGCATCGGTGGCATCGCCCTCGGTGCAATCGCCTCCGCCGGCGGGTTCGTTCGCGGGCGGAGCCGTCGCATGAGCGCCCACTCCCATGACAACATGGTGCCGCCCGGTGCCTTGGTGGCAGCCGCGGCGCTGGTGCTGATGTCGCTCATGCTTGTGGCATCCGTGCGGCTGGGCCTGGTCGATGCAGCCCCCACTGCCGCGGTGCAACGCGCCGATGCCGGAGCCGTGCCCACGGCAGAGCGGATGCTCCGCTTCGAAGATCAGGCCGATGGCAAAGTGCGCATTTCCGATGCCCGCGACAATAGCAGCGTCGCGCTGATCGGCCAGGAGGAAGGCAGCGGCTTCATCCGGGGCGTGATGCGCGGCCTTGCTCGCGAGCGAATGATGCATGACGCCGGCCCGGAGGCGGCATTCCGCCTCACCCTGTGGCCCGATGGCGCGCTGTCGCTGGAAGACCCGGTGACCGGCCGGATCGTGGAGTTGGGCAGCTTCGGGCCCGATAACCGCGCCGCCTTTGCCCGGCTGCTGGAGCCCCCCCGGCTGGAGCCCCGCGCATGAACTTCCGCCTGCGCCCCCCGCCCTATGAGACCGATTGCCTGATCATGGTGGAGCAGAGCGAGGCCGCATTCCACGCCCATGTCGAACTGGAAGGCGACATCGCGATCCAGCCGGGCGACCGGGTGCAGGTCCACGGCGATCCGGTGATCGTGCCGTTCGGAGTAAGCCAGAACTTCCGCCGCCACGCCACGATCCATCCAGCCAGCGCGCTGCGCCGCGCCTGGACCCGGTCCGCCGCTTATCTTGATCTCGCCGAGTTGTACGAGGTCAGCTTTTCATCCGGGAAGTTGCCATGAATGCCCATACGCGCATCGAAGCGGTCGATACCTTCGCCATGGCGAAGGTGGACACGGTGCTCAGCCCGCGCTTCTACACCACCGATTTCGCCGCGCTCGACCGGACGGATGTGTCTTCGGTGCGCAAAGAATGGGACGCGCTGATCGCCGAAATGGAGAGCGATCCGAACAAAGACCATTTCAAGCGCACGACCGCCTTCGAAGGGGTTCTGGAATCGCTCGAACCGGCGCTGCGCCAGGAATTCACCGATTTTCTGGTAAGCTCGCTCACCTCGGAATTCTCGGGCTGCATCCTCTATGCCGAGATCGCGAAGCGGACTAAGAACAGCGACATAAAGACCCTGTTCCGTCTCCTCGCGCGCGACGAGAGCCGGCACGCCGGCTTCATTAATCACTGCCTGAAGGATGCCGGGCTGGGGGTCGATCTGAGCTTCCTGACCAAGTCCAAGAAGTACACGTTCTTCCAACCCAAATTCATTTTCTACGCCGTCTATCTATCGGAGAAGATCGGCTACGCGCGCTACATTACGATCTACCGCCAGCTCGCTCGCCATCCCGAGCTGCAATTTCACCCGATTTTCACCTGGTTTGAAAGCTGGTGCAACGACGAGTTCCGCCATGGCGAAGCCTTTGCGCTGCTGTTGCGGTCCGATCCAAAGCTGCTCACGGGCTTCAATCGGCTGTGGATCCGGTTCTTTGTCCTATCGGTCTATGCCACCATGTACGTGCGCGATCACGCGCGCCCGGTGTTCCATGCCGCCTTGGGCATGCACCCGACCGAATACGACTACCGCGTGTTCTCGATCTGCTCGGAAATCAGCCGCCAAGTGTTCCCCGACACGCTGCCGACCGACGATCCCCGCTTCCGTCGCGGCATGGATACGATGCTGCGGATGGCCGACCGGATCGAGCGCGGGAAGGCGCAGGGCGGCGTGGGCGGATGGTTGAAGCGCATCGGCGGCATCGCCGGCGCCGGCGCCGCCTTCGTTCGCCTCTACTTGCTCCGGCCAGAAACCAGCGCGCTGCCAGCCACCGTACGGCTGGAGCCCTCCTGGTGAGCCTTGGCTCGCATCTTCTCCCGGCAGGCGCGGTCCTGCTGCTCTGGTTTGGAAGCACGGCACTGATCGCCTGGATGGCGAACCGCTCGCGGGCGACCTATCGCCGCAGTCTGGCGATAGGCGGGGTGGCTGGCGCCGCTGGCTTGCTGACGATTGCGGCTACGGCGCAATCCATGACGGTCGGAGCGGTGTATCTCTCCTTTTGCGGCGCGCTGGTAGTATGGGGCTGGCAGGAGCTTGCCTTTCTCACCGGCGCGGTCGGGGGCCCCCGCCGCTGCGTTGCGGACCCGATGGCGACCGGCTGGCGTCGATTTTCGCAGGCTACCGCCACCGTGATCTATCACGAGATCGCGCTCGCCGTCACATTGCTGCTGCTGCTGCTTGTCACCTGGGGCGCACCGAACCAGACCGGAACCGCCGCCTTCGCACTGCTCTTCGTCCTTCGACTGAGCACCAAGCTGAACCTGTTCCTGGGCACGCCCAACTTTTCCGACGAATTGCTGCCCACGCATCTGCGCTACCTGCTGACCTATTTCGGTCCAAGCCGGTTGGGATTCTGGCTGCTTGTTTCGCTGGTGGCCGTATTCGCGCTCGCGGTCTGGCTGGGCACCCGGGTGGCGGTGGCGCCGTCCGGGGCCGAAACCACGGCCGCAGGCCTACTGTTTGCCCTCGCAGCGCTCGGCGCGCTCGAACACGTCTTCCTCGCCCTGCCCATCCGCGATGGAGCCTTGTGGCGATGGGCGCTGCCCACCCGGCGGCGTGAAGAAATTAAGGGAGGTGGATATGGACTATAATCAGTTTTTCAGCTCGGAGCTCACCCAGTTGCGGGACGAAGGCAACTATCGGGTCTTCGCCGAGCTAGAGCGCCGCGCCGGCGCTTTTCCACGCGCCATCCGGCACTACGATGGTGGCACGGGTGAGGTCACCGTCTGGTGTTCCAACGATTACCTCGGCATGGGTCAGCACCCGGCCGTCACCGGCGCCATGCACGAAGCGATCGATCGCTGCGGCGCAGGAGCTGGCGGAACGCGCAACATTTCCGGGACCACGCACCAGCACGTGATGCTCGAAGATGAACTTGCCGACCTGCACGGCAAGGAAGCCGCGCTGCTGTTCACCTCCGGATATATTTCAAACTGGGCGGCCCTTGGAACCCTGGCCGCGCGCCTGCATGGCTGCGTGGTGCTGTCCGATGCGGGCAACCATGCTTCGATGATCGAAGGCATTCGCCACAGCCGGGCAGAGCGGCAGATCTTCGCCCACAACGATTGGCGCGACCTCGACCGGCGTTTGGCCGCCCTCGACCCCGCCCGGCCAAAACTGGTCGCTTTCGAAAGCATTTACTCGATGGACGGCGACATCGCGCCCATCGAGGAGATCATCGAGGTCTGCGAGGCGCACGGCGCACTCTCCTACATCGACGAGGTCCATGCCGTGGGCCTCTATGGCGAGCGCGGGGGTGGGATCGCCGAACAGCGCGGCCTGATGGACCGCATCGACGTGATCGAGGGCACCCTCGGCAAGGCCTTCGGGGTGATGGGCGGCTACATCGCCGCGTCCCATGCTTTGTGCGACTTCGTCCGGAGCTTCTCCTCAGGATTTATCTTCACCACCGCACTGCCGCCTGCGCTCGCCGCTGGCGCCTGCGCCAGCGTACGACACCTGAAACAGAGCTCCGCCGAGCGCGAGGCGCAGCGCGACCGGGTGGCCAAGGTCCGCGCCCGACTGAAAGCGGTCGGCATCCCGATGCTCGAGAATCCCAGCCACATCATCCCGGTGATGGTCTGCGATCCGCACCACACCAAGAAGATCAGTGACTGGCTGCTCGAGGAGCACGCCATCTATGTCCAGCCGATCAATTATCCCACCGTGCCGCGCGGCACGGAGCGGCTGCGCATCACACCGTCACCTGTCCATTCTGATAGCGACATCGACCGTCTGGTGGACGCGCTCAGCGAGTTGTGGTCGCGCTGCGCCCTTAACCGGATCGCCATTGCCGCCTGATTACGACTTTCGCGAGTAAGCAGTCAGGAACACTTGTCGGATCGCCGCGTTCGCGATCCATGACAGATTCTTCCTTCGTTGGCGTTTTGGCGCTGGTAACGCTCGGCATTTTCGCCGTGATCGCCATCGTCTATTTCATGTGGTTTTCCCGGAAGCCGGAAAACCGCCACCCGATGGACACGCCAGCCGGGCGCCAAGCGGATGAGGACCGCCGAGAAGAAATAGAGGAAGCGCGGGAGGAGACACACACCCCGCCGCCGCTTGGCTAAGACCCAATTTTGAAAACGAGGCGTTAGGATGTTGGCCGCCGGAGCAGCCAAACCCTTTATGGAACGTTGGGCGCGCCGCTCTCACCCGTGAGCTGCCGCGGCCGCTCCAGGATCTCCGAAATCAGGTTTTCGCCGGTCGGTAGTTCCGTCGGTATCACGCCAGGCGGGTGGAGGTAGGGGTAATCCTGCCGCATCGACTGGCCACCCAGGGGCTTGGCCTGCCCCTGATGACAGGTCAGACAATTGACCTTCAGCGGATCGCCCAAAGGCCCTTTGCGGTTTGCCGGGAAGATCGGCGCGAGCGGAGTGATGTACTGCTCGTTGGTATCGCGCACCATCCGGATTCCGTACCAGGCGGTGTTGCGTTGCGCGCTGCTCTGCGTCCAGGATTGGAAGGACTGGCTGTTGTGGCAATAAGTGCAGTTCACCCCAAGCGCCTGGCTCAAGTGCATCATTACCGCATAGCTGTTTTCGGCGTCCATCGTCGAGATGCGGTGCCCGGCCGAGGGATAGGCGCTGGACGATGCCACTCGGACGACGCTCGGATCGCCCTCGAAATAGCTGGCGAAGATATCCGACGGGAGCGAGGAATAACCGACATTCGGATTCGGGGCATTCTGCCCACGTCGCTGGCCGCGGATCGACATGGCATTGCCCTGCGGGGTATACGCCCAGACATTCGCCGGGACCGGCTCACCGCGATGGCAGGTGTAGCACGTGACCCCGGTCTCGCCGGTATGGCTCGCCCACTCGCCATTGAGTGCACGCGTCATCTGCAGCATGCGCCTCGCGACGTCTTTGGTGTACACCGAATCGTCCGCCATATCGGCGGGATTGTGACAATAGGCGCAGCCCTCGTCCGGCGAGACCCACTGTGTAATCGCGGCCATTAGATGGTTGAACTGCTCGGTGTTCATGTCGGTGAGCACTTGGACGTTCTCGTAGGTCTCGGTCGCCAACGGCCCTCCCTCGGGAGGAAGCGCATAGGGCGGCGGCGGGAGATCCTCCGGCGTACCATAATTGTCGGGATCGTAGACTTGCGCCAGGCCGGCTCCGCGATAGCCGGTCTGCTGCGTGATCTTCTCGCCAAGTTCACAGGCCGAGAGGGCCAGCAAGGCAGTGCAAGCTCCGACGAGCGGGATATATCTGCTCATGGGGCCGTCTCCGGTTGCAACAACGAGGGATCGATCACGCCGGTGTCAGGATAGGACGGCGCGTAATTATGGTCGACCGCCCATAGGTACCAATTGTCCACCACCGTTCCGGTGAGCAGGATGCCGATGCCGCCGGTCAGCGTCGTCAGCACCGCGAACCACCATGCCCAGCGATGGATCGATTCCATGTTGGCGTTAAAGCCCATGGTCCAGCGCCAGAAAAGGGCGCCGCGTTCAGTTGCCGTGCCCCGGTCGGTGATCTGCTCCAGCTCCCGCTCGGCACCGTATCGCGCGGTTGCCAGGATGGTTGCCCCGTGCATCGCGAACAGCAGCGTCGAGCCGTAGAGGAAGGTGATCGAAAGGCAATGGAAGGGATTGTAGAACAGATTTCCGTAGCGGATCGAAAAAGCGGCGGTCCAATCGAGGTGCGGAAAGATCCCGAACGGCACGGCTTCGGCCCAGCTGCCCATCAGCATCGGGCGGATGAAGCCGAGCACCAGATATAGCCAGATCGCGGACAGGAAGGCCCAGGTGACGTGCGTCCCCATGCCAAGTTCCCGGGCCCGCACATAGGTGCGCGCGCACCACAACAGCACCGAAACGGTAAGGAAGAAGCCGGCAAGGATCCACCAACCGCCCTGCGCCAGGGGCACGAACGGCGAGAAGCCGTATTCCGGTCCGGGCGGCTCGAGCGCCAGCCAGGGAAGCTGGCGAACGAACTGGATCGGATCCCAATTGACGCTCGCCCACATGTTGAGCCCGATGATCTCGAAGGCGAGAAAACCGAAGATCAGGGAAGCGAGCCCAAGCCGACCCAGATAGATCGGACCGATTTGCGCAGCGCCCAGCTTGCCGAACCAGTAGTTGGTGGTTCCTTTACCGACCCGCGGGTCATTCCCCCGGCGCAGCGGCACGCCCATTTCGGGAGGGGTGCGCAGCTGAACCTGCGTGAAGATGTTTTGATAGCGTGGCATCAGCTGACTGCTCCCGAGGACCAAATGGGAAGGTCGAGCCACCAGGTCCACCATTCAGGCCAACCCCGAGTCCACATCGGCCCGGAAATGATGATGCAGATCGCGCTCCAGACGCCGGCGTTGAGCGCCAGCAGCAGGCCCAGCCGGTGGATCCCCATGGTGCCGATGGAATAGCCCATCAGATCGCGAAAGAAGGTGTCTTCGTACTCCGGTGTCTTCACCGGTTCGCCCTTGCGAGGGTTGACCGCCGAAAGAATGACCCCGCCGTGCAGCGCCAGAGCGAAGGTGGTCGTGAAGAAGAACGAAACGGCGATCATGTGCGCCGGATTGTAGTGGAAGTGAAGGTACTGGTACCCGACGTTGGATACCCAGTCCAAATGGCTGAAGATACCATATGGGAAGCCGTGGCCCCACGCACCCAGCAACCAGGGACGGATGACCACCAGGCTGACATATGCGAAAATCGCCACCGAAAAGGCCACCGGCACATGATAGCCGATGCCCAGTTTGCGGCAGATCTCCACCTGTCGCAGCGCCCAGCTGCAAAACGCGCCGATGGCGCAGACCGTGATGATTTGCCAGAAGCCGCCCTCGCGCAGTGGTGCGAGCGCCAGTCCGTACGATAGGTCGGGCGGTGCGATCGAGATCAACCACGGGTTCCAAGTCGGGCCGAGGGACGCAGCGTAGAAGATCAGCAGGGTGCCGAGTAGCGCGAACAGCGCCGTCGTGACCCCAAAGAACCCGACATAGAATGGACCGATCCAGAAATCGAACAGGTCGCCACCGATCAGGGTGCCGCCGCGAACCCGGTACTTGCGCTCGTAGCTCAGCAACATTTCGCACCCCTCCCGTTGCCGCTCGGGTCCATCCCGGCAGCGTCACACTCATTTGCTCAGCGGGCGAGAAGCTCCTGTGCTTCTACGCCCGCTCACACCCTTCAGGGCGCCGTTTGGTTCGTTTGCATTGTCGCCGGCATCTGCGTTGTCGCAGACACTGATCCCGGCACGCCGGCCGGCAGCGCCGTTGCTGCCGTGTCCTGCCGCGGACCGTCCAGCCAGTTGAACCGGTCGGTGCTCAGCAGGATGAAGTGAATCAACAGCGCCAGCACGAACAGGAAGACGAACAATGCGACCAGCGTCCTGCGCGGGTCGAAGATGAGCCATACTCTCCACATGGTCTTGGTTCCTTATGCCAGGAGGTTCATTGCCGCGGCGGCATATTGCACGCCGGTATCCATTGCAGCGTAGCCTTGCTCACCGGGAAGCCACGGGCGCCACATCCAGGCAAGAACATGTGCAATGATCGCCACGACGGTGAAGATGATAAAGTTCGTAATGAACAGCTTGTGGAATTCTTTCGCTTCCTCCGGGGTCATATAAGTTTCCGGTCCGAAGCGATCGTCATGTCCTGTGTGGTCATTCATGTTGTCTCTGGTGTCATTCATGGTTGCGTCTCCAATCTGCCCGACCAATGAGGGAGCGGCACATTCGCCGCCAGCCAGGCTCCCCGTGACGAACACCGCCGCGAAGTGGTTGCGCCCGAACTTGCCGGGCAAGGGAATGAACGGGCGTCAAGCGGACAGCTCCGCGACCGCAGGTGCGGGAAGCTGTTCGACGGTAACTGTGCGCTCGCCTGCTCGCCGCGTCGCCTGCTCAGCGGCGTCGCGCAAATTCTTGGCGGCGGAAATTCGGACCAACACCGGCATCGCCTCGACCAGCTCGTCGAGCCGCTCCTGGGCTTCGCTCGTCCAGGTGAGCTGGCTCTCGGAACGGGCCGGGGTGGCATCCACCCGGTCGAGTTCGGTCGCAATCGGAATGATGTCGAACAGCGCATCAAACATGGCGTTCACCACCTCCTGGATTAGCCAGGTGGCGCCAGAATAGCCCATCACCGGCGTGCCGGTATGGCGCCGAATGGCTGCACCCGGGAAAGAGGCCGGAATGTACACCCCGCGCGAGCCGCACTCGGCCATGTACATGCGCTCGTTGTAGCTGCCGAACACCACCAGCGGCGCCTTCGTGCGGATTGCCGCACGCACCGCATCGTTATCGGGCTTCACCCCGGCCGAGCGCGAGAAGGCGAAGGCGCAGGGCAGGCCCATGTCCTCTTCCAGGAAATGGCGGATGCCCCGAGCGTAAGTCTCGGTGGCGTGAATGCCGAAGGTGGCGGTGGCGAAGAAATCCTGCGTAACCGAGCGCCACAAATCCCACAGCGGCTTGATGGTGGTGTGCTTCTCACGCTCAATGAAGGGCTCAGGATCGAGCCCGGTCATCTCGCCCAGCTGGCGCAGGAAGGCGGTGGTGGAGGTGAGGCCGATGGGCGCCTGCAGGTACGGCCGCTCCAGCGCCTCGCACAGTTTCCGGCCGAATTCGCGGTAGAGGCACACATTAACCGAAGCATCGGAGAGCCGGCGCACATCGTCCAGGTGCGCGGCCATCGGGAACACCATGTTCACCTCAGCGCCGATGCCTTCCACAAGCCGGCGGATCTCGGCGAGGTCGGACGCCATGTTGAAGGTGCCGTAGATCGCACCCAGAATATTGACCTTGGGCTTGGCGCCCTCCTTGAGCGGCTTGACCGGCACCACCTTCTTGGGGCCGAATTCCGACCACAACCATGCCAGCGCGCGATCGGCGGCCTGCCACTGGTCCTCGTCAATGGTGCGCGGCAGGAAGCGGCGGATATTGGTGCCCTGCGGTGTCACGCCGCCGCCGATCATCTCGGCAATCGAGCCGGTGACAACCACCGAAGGAAGGTCGGGATCGAGCGTTGCCCAGGCGCGCTTCATCGCGCCTTCGGTCCCGTCGCGGCCCAGCTCCTGCTCGGACAGGCCGGTCACGCGGATTGGCAATTCGTGCGGCGGCAGCGCGTCGGTATAGTGCAGTACGGAGGTGACCGGCAGATTCTCGCAGCCCACCGGCCCATCAATGATGACCTGCAGCCCCTTGATGGCGGTGAATGTGTAGACCGCCCCCCAATAGCCGCCCGCGCGGTCGTGATCGAGGACGAGCGTCATGTGCCCACCGCCTGCTCGGCCTTCTCGGCGGCGATGCGGCGCGCGGCGAACCTGGCCTTGAACTCGGGCCGGTCGCGCGGAACGTCTTCCCAGACCCCGGCCGAAGGGCCCTCACCCACGCCCTCGAAGAACTCGCGCATCGCAGCCATGCGCCCGCGCGACGCCATCGCGGCATTGACGACGTCGGCCAGGCTGCCGGCGCCGGCGGGGCCGAGCAGCGGGCGCGCGGAAATGAGATTGGTAAAGTAGAGCGCGGGCCTTGAGCGTGCCTTGGCATGCTGCACCACCGGAGTGGTTCCGATCGCCAGATCGGGCTCGAACTCCTCAACCGCGTCGATATCGGCTTCGAGGCTCGCGCGGAAGTTCACCCTTGTGCCGCGGGCTTCAAGCCACTCGCGATCGACATCAGACCAGCGTGTCTTAGGGCAAGCTGTGCCCACGTACGGCACCTGAGCCCCGCTCTCGATCAGCAGCCGAGCGACGAGCAGTTCGGAGCCTTCATAGCCCGAAACAGTGATGCGGCCCTTGATCGGCTTGGCCGCCAGCGCGCCGCCGATGGCGGGCAGGAAGCGATCCTTGGCGGCAGCCACCTTGTCGGCGGCGATGCCGCAGATCTCGCCCACCGCATCAAGCCAATCGGCGGTACCCTCCACGCCCACCGGCGCGGAGCCGAACACCGGCCGGCCGGCTCCTTCGAACTCACGCACGCTGGCGGTGTAGAACGGGTGGATCGCAGCGACCGCGGCGCAATCGAGCGCGGCATAGAGCTCGCGCCATTCGCGGGTGGGGACCACCGGACCGGCGGCGAGGCCCATCGGCTCGAGCATGGCACCGACCATCACCGGATCGACCGGGAACATCTCGCCCAGCAGCGTGATCGACGGCCGATCGTCGCGATGGCGCGGCGCCGCCACCGGGCCGGCCTCGGCCTCGCGCCGGGCGTATGCAAGCATGGCGCCGGCGAGCACGTCCTTCGCCTCGGCATGGGTGGGCACGCCGAAGCCGGGTACGTCGATGCCGACGATGCGCACGCCGTTGATCTGGTCCGGCAGCAATTGCAGCGGCACGCCGCTCGCCGAAGGCACGCATAGATTGGTGACGACAATCGCGTCGTAAAGCGCCGGATCGGCCAGTTCGATCACTGCGTCGCGAATGTCCTCGAACAGCTTGCCGGTGACCAGCGATTCCGAATTGAACGGCACATAGCCGACCGAGCGCCGGGCGCCGTAGAAATGCGCAGTGAAGGTGAGGCCGTAGACACAGCATGCCGAGCCCGAGAGGATGGTGGCGGTGCGCCGCATCCTCAGGCCCACGCGCAGCGATCCGAAGGCCGGGCACATGCTTTGCGGCTGGTCGTGCGGGCCCTTTGGGTAATCCCGCTCGAAGCCGGCAAGGATGTCGCGCTTGCCCGCGCGCTCGGCCGAGCGCTTGAGTTCGGCGCCATTGGCGCACGCACCGCCCGTGGCGTCTGCGGGACGAGCCCCACCAGCAAGCAGGGCCCCCTCAGACGGCATCGTAGATGACCTCGAGGCTGGGCTTGGGCTCGAAACTGCCGCCGCGCATGTCCGCCTGGGTGGCCGGCATCAGGGTGACGTTGGCTCCGGTATCCTCGGGCGAGAACAGGCCGAGCAGCCCATCATGCTCCAATGGCGCGGGCTGGATCGGCGGAGCGGTGCCGACATTGAGCGACAGCTCCTCGAACAGCGGCGCCCATTCACCACCGGGAATGCCGATGATTTGGTAATTGGCCGATTTGCGGCGGATATCGTCATGCGCCGGGATGGCGCACAGCACCGGAATGCCGACCGCCTTGGCAAAGGCCTTCGCCTCGCCCGTTCCGTCATCCTTGTTCACGATCATGCCGGCAACGCCGACATTGCCGCCCAGCCGCCGGAAATATTCCACCGCCTTGCAGACATTGTTGGCGACGTAGAGCGATTGGAGGTCGTTCGAGCCGACAACGATCACCTTCTGGCACATGTCCCGCGCAATCGGCAGACCGAAACCGCCGCACACCACGTCGCCCAGGAAATCGAGCAGGACGTAATCGAAGCCCCATTCGTGGAAACCCAGCTTTTCCAGCAGCTCGAAGCCATGGATGATGCCGCGCCCGCCGCAGCCGCGGCCCACTTCCGGGCCGCCCAGTTCCATCGCGAACACACCGTCGCGCTGGAAGCACACATCCTCGATGCGCACGTCCTCGCCGCTGAGCTTCAGCTTGGCGGAGGTCTCGATGATGGTGGGGCAGGAGCGGCCGCCGAACAGCAGGCTGGTGGTGTCAGACTTCGGATCGCAGCCGATCAGCAGCACCCGCTTGCCCTGGCGGGCCATCATGTAGCTGAGATTGGCGAGCGCGAAGCTCTTGCCCGATCCGCCCTTGCCATAAATCGCGATGATCTGGGTCTCGTGGGCCGCCGGCTCGCCCCCGTCGGGCTCCGGCTCGCCGTCGGGGACGGGCGCAAAGCCCGATGTGTCGAGCATCGTCATGACCAGCTCCTCCAGTCGAGCACCATTTTGAGGCAGCGGGAATCGGCGAAAGCGTAAGGGTAAGCCTCGGGCGCCTCTTCGGCGGGGCGGACATCGCTGACGAGACCCGAGAGATCGAGCCGGCCGTCCACCACCATGTCCCGCACTTCGGCGAGATCTTCGGGCTGCCACTCGGCGGCGACGCGCAGCCGCGCCTCGCGCATGAAGGCCGGCGGAAAGGCGAAGGAGATCGGCGCACGGTAGAAGCCGCCCAGCACCAGTTCGCCGCCGCGCGCCAGCCGCCTCATGAGCGGATCAACCAAGCCTGCGTCGCCGCTGACATCGCAGATAGTGCCGTAGGTGCTGCAATCGTCTTCCGCCGGGTCGACGACCTTGTACCCTTGCGCTCCGGTGCGGCGGACGGGATCGGTTTCCCAGACCATCGGCGCCGCGGCGCCATTTGCGATGGCGATACGGGTGATCAGCCGGGCGAGGACGCCATGACCGACGATCAGCTCGGGAGCCGCTCCGCCCTTGAGCAGATGCAGCGCGGTGGCGGCCAGCGCCAGCAGCACGCCGCGCTCGCCAAGCGTTTCGGGTATAGAGGTCGCCCGGGCGGCGGGGACGACAAGACGCTGCGAGGTTCCCCCGAATAAAGCGTGCGCGTCAGGGTAGCAGCGCGCACCGGGGACGAAGACCCAATCCCCCACCCGCCCCCGGGCGCCACTACCGGCCTCGACCACCCGGCCGACTGATTCGTAGCCGGGCACCAGCGGATAGCCCATGCCGGGGAACGGCGGCATCTCGCCGGTCCACAGTAGCTTTTCGGTGCCGCTGCTGATCCCGCTCCAGGCGGTGTCGACCAGAACATCGTCCGTGCCCGGTGCATCCAATCGAAGTGCGCGGAGGGAAAGCCTCTCCGGAGCTTCGATGATGACCGCCAGTGATTGCATCTGGAAAACCGTTTCTGCCGGGTTGCGGCTACATTCTCAATTATTCATCCATCCGTCATCCTAACCTTACACTTCTGGCTGTCAATCCCACCTGACAGCTAATCTCGGTGAGCAATCAGCGCGCGTGCAATCAGCGGCACGGGGGTGAACAACAGCTTCGCGCGAGAAAAACCGGTCTCGCGCAGCATTGTCTTAATCTCGTCAGGCCGACGCGACCGGCCCGAGCCCATGGCTGCGAGATACATGCCGAAATAGGCGTCGCCTGCTCGCTCGGCACCCGGAGTGCCCGCCATGGGCTCGATGATCAGCAGCCGGCCCTGCGGCGGCAGCACCGCATGGATCGCAGCGAGTAGGCGGGCCGCGACCGGATCGTCATGATCGTGAAGCACCCGCACGAGCGTAATGAGATCGAAGCCGCCAGGCAGCGGCTCGCTGCGGAAATCGCCCGCATGAAAGGCGATGCGGTCGGCGAACTGATGCGGCGCACCTGCCGGTCCTTCACCCGCGCTCCCGAGAACCGCAGGCAGGTCGAAAATCGTGATGTCGAGCGCTGGTGCGGCGGCGTTGATGTGCCTGGCGAAGGCGCCCTGCCCGCCGCCGATGTCGAGCATTCGGCGGTGAACGCCAAAATTGTAGGCGGCCAGCGCCTGTTCGGCCACCATCGGTTGGGAACTGGCCATCAGCTGCGAATAGGCTGCGACGTCCTTCGGATCAGCCTCCGCAGTGTAGCTCCACAACCCGGCCAGCCTGCCGCCGCCCTCCCGCAACATTTTCAGCGGATCGGCCAGATCGGCATAGAGCAACCGGTGATGGGCGAACATCGCCAGTGCTCCGGGGTTGCCGGCCAGCGCGGCGCCGCGCACCGCCAGGGCCCAGCGATTACCGCCCACCGGCTCAACCAGCTTCAGCGCAGCGGCGGCACGCAACAGCGTCCGGGTGCTGGCGGGCGAGAGATCCGCCAAGCTCGCGGCTTCCTCCACACCCAACTCACGCCCCGCAAGAGCCGCGAGCAGGCCGCTCTCTACCAGTGCCAGCGCCGTCTGCGCGTAGATGAACCCGGCGCCCAGATCGAACAGAGCGGAGGCATGGCGACGGACGACGGGCCGCAGCAGCGGATTGGCTGCCGCATGGCGCTGGAAAGCGGCACTGCCGATCGTCCGGTTTCGCCAACGCCGCCAGGCGACCCGCCATTCGCCACCCCAACTGCCCATGTAAGACGATCCTGACTGCGCCACTGTAACATGGCGTTTACACATGCTAGCTTGGCAGCGGCAAAGAGGAAACGTCGGGTGGCGCAACACAGTACGGTCGTGGTGGGAGCAGGCATCGGCGGCCTGGCCGCCGCGCTGTTGCTGGCCGTGCGCGGTGTCGCGGTGACCGTAGTCGAGAAGGAGGCTGCACCCGGCGGCAAGATCCGCCAGGTGCCGGTGAACGGCGTGCCCATCGACGGTGGCCCGACCGTATTTACCCTGCGCGCGGTGTTCGATGAGCTGTTCGCCGCCGCGGGTGTCAGGCTTGAGGATGCGGTGCGGATCACGCCAGCGGCCAAAATCGCGCGCCATTGGTGGGGCCCGAACGAGCATCTGGACTTGCCCGCCGATGCTGCCGGGAGGGAGGCCGCGATCGGCGCTTTCGCCGGCGCCGCCGCCGCAGCCGGTTATCGCACCTTTGCAGCCGAGGCTCGCCGCATCCACGATGTCCTCGACCGTCCGTTCCTGCGGGACAGCCGGGTCTATCCGCCGCTGTTGATGTGGCGAATCGGACTGTGGCGGCTGGGCGATCTGCTCGCGATCCGGCCTTATGAAAGCATGTGGAAGGTGCTCGGCGAGCATTTCGCCGACCAGCGCCTGCGCCAGCTGTTCGCGCGCTATGCCACCTATTGCGGATCCTCGCCATTGCGCGCGCCCGCGACCCTGATGCTGATCGCCGATGTCGAGGCGCAGGGCAGCTGGGTGGTCGAAGGGGGGCTGAGCGCCCTCGCCAACGCGATCGAGCAGCTTGCGCGCACGCAGGGCGTCGCCTTTCGCTACGGCGAGGCGGTCGACGAGGTGCTGGGCGATACGCGGGCAATTGGCGTGCGTCTGGCCGGCGGCGAGCGGATTGCGGCCGATGCGGTGATCGTCAATGCCGATCCCGCTGCGCTGGGCGCAGGACGGCTAGGGCCCCTCGGCCGCCGCGCCGTGACCCCCTTGACGCCGCGCGATCGCTCGCTCTCGGCGCTCACCTGGATGATGCAGGCGCGGGTCAATGGCGCTGAACTGCTGCGCCACAACGTGTTCTTCTCGCGCGATTATCCCGCCGAGTTCGCTGCTCTCTCCGCTGGCCGCGTGCCGGAAGATCCCAGTATTTATGTCTGCGCGCTCGACCGCGGGGCGGGCCACGAGGGGCGGGCGCAGGCGGGCCCCGAGCGGCTGCAGATCATCGTCAACGCGCCGGCCAATGGCGACACCCACGACTACAAGCCCGAGGAGATCGATCGATGCACCAAGCGGATGCTGGAGCGGCTGCAGGCCTGCGGCCTGCTCCTCGAGCCCATCGGGGAGCCGAGCGTCGCGACACCAGCGACCTACGAGCGCCTGTTTCCCTCGACGGGTGGAGCCCTTTATGGACGGGCCTCGCACGGATGGGCGGCATCCTTCCTGCGCCAGAGCGCTCGAACGCGGATCCCTGGGCTCTATTGCGCGGGCGGGAGCACCCATCCGGGCGCCGGGGTGCCGATGGCCGCCTTGTCCGGGCGGCTGGCGGCCTCGACGGCGCTGAAGGACCTTGCTTCGACCGCCCCGTCGCCCCGGGCGGCTATGCCTGGTGGTATGTCGACGCGGTTGCCGAGGGGAGCGGCTTCGGCCTGACGATCATTGGCTTCGTCGGCAGCGTCTTCTCGCCCTACTACCGCAGCAGCGGCCGCCACGACCCGCTCGATCACAGCACGATCAACGTCGCACTGTACGGCCCCCGTGCCACCCGCTGGACGATGACCGAGCGCGGCAGCGCTGCAGTCGAGCGCTCACCCGACCGGCTGGCCGTGGGCGCAAGCGCGATGCACTGGGCGAATGACCGGCTCACGATTGACATCGACGAGCGCGCGGTGACGCTCGGCTCGCCTTTCCACCCCCCGGTGCGCGGGCGGGTGATCGTCCACCCGAAGATGATCGGCCCGGCGGCATTCGCGCTCGATCAGCAGCGCCTCCACCACTGGCGCGGCATTGCCCCGCGTGCCCGGATCGAGGTGGCGATGACCGAGCCGAACCTCAGCTGGAGCGGCACCGCTTATTTCGACACCAACTGGGGCGCCGAGCCAATCGAGGACGGCTTTGCCGACTGGCAATGGTCGCGCGCGCATTGCGGCCGTGAGGCGGCGGTGCTGTACGAGGGCGTGCGGCGAGACGGTACCCGCTTCGCCTCGGCGCTGCGGTTCGATCCCTCCGGGACCGCGCATGAGGAGGACATGCCGCCGGCCGTTCCCCTGCCGCGCACCTGGTGGGCGATGCAGCGCACCGCCCGTTCCGACGGGCCGGCGCGGGTGACGAAAACCTGGGAAGATGCGCCGTTCTACGCCCGTTCGACCCTGCGGAGCCGGCTGTTCGGCACGGACGTGGCAGCGGTGCACGAAAGCCTCTCGCTCGACCGCCTGCGCTCACCCGTCGTCCAATGGATGCTCCCCTACCGAATGCCCCGGATCGGCTGATTTGCGCTCGCGGTCCCGTCGAATTTCTCTATTGATCGACCAGAGCTGCCAAAAACCGAAGCCGAGGGCGACCACGGCCACGAAGACGATTTCGATCCAGCCAAGCTCGTCGCTGCTCATGCCGCTACCCTCGCCGCTGCAGCGATGGCTTCGGCGGCGATCTCGGGCCGTTCCTCATGCGCGAGATGCCCAAGGTTCGGCAAGGCCTGGAATTCCGCGCCGGCGCGCCCCGCCGCCTCGCGCCCTCGCGCAAGCGGGATGGAGGCATCGCGCTCCCCATGCAGCACCGTCATGGCCACCGGCAGGTTCGGCAGGTCGCGGGTAAGCCCGGTCAGATCCCAATCGGCCATCATTTCTAGCGCCCCCGCGCAATGGCGCGACGAGGCGAACAAGCGGCCATAAAGCTCCGCCCCCTGCGCATCGATCTGCGATCCAGTCGTACGTCGAAGAAAACCATCGGTGCGGCCAAACCTCGCGACCTGCGCGAATAGCGAAGGCGCCACCGGATTGACCAGCAGCAGCCCCGCCAATGTGGTGAAGAACGGCCCGGCCATGCCGGGAAACGGCAGCAGTGCGGGCCCGAAGGCGACGATCGGCGCTCGATGCATACCGTCGAGCGCCATCCGCGCGGCGATCGCAGCACCGGCCGAATGCGCGCCGATCGCCGCCTCCGGCGTGCCGATCTCCGCTGCAAGCTCGCCAAGCGCATCCGCCATGCCTTGAAGGCCCAGCCCCCGCCGAGGCCGCCCGCGCGTGAAGCCATGGCCGGGGAGGTCCATCGCCACGACGTGAAATCGTTCGGCAAGGAGCGGCATCACTCCTCGCCAGCTGTGCGTGGAAGCGCCGGTGCCATGGATCAGCCAAACGAGAGGCCCCTCGCCCATCGTCTGCACATGCCACTCCACCGGGCCGACCCGCACGAAGCGGCTCGCCTCCCGGTGGGGCCAGTCGCGACCCTCCACCTCCCACCGCAGCCCGCTCATGCCGCGGCGATCGCGTGGATGGCGGCGGCCGGTGCGCGCGGCAGGTGGAGGTAGCGGGCGTTCATCTTCTCGGCCACCCGGCTCGCCTCGGGCTGTGGCCGGGGGGAAATGTCGATCAGCGTGGCGGCGAGCATCGCCGCCGCGATCCGGCCAGCCGCCGCCGCAGCATCTTCGGTGGCGCGCGCGCGCCCAGCGGCACCATCGGCGGCAATGTTCGCGCGGCCATCGGTCAGCAGCAGGATCCGCGGCGTGCGCCCCCTCCGCCTCGATGCCTCGGCCAGCAGTCGCGCCGCATCCAGACCCGCGCTCAGCGGCGTGCCACCGCCGCCGGGCAGTTCGGCGAGCAACCGCCGGGCACGGGTGAGCGAGCGGGTCGGCGGCAGCAGCAACTCCACGCCCGCACCGCGAAAGGCCAGCAGCGCCACCTCCGCCCGCTCGGCATGCGCCCGCTCGAGCAGCAGTTCGACCGCACCCTTGGCCTCGGCAAGCCGCGCAAAGGCCGATGAGCCCGATGCATCCACCGCAAAGATCGTCAGCGTTTCCGCCCGGGCCTCGAACCGGCGAATGCGCATGTCCTCGCGTCGGAGCCGCACGAGACCCGGTCCCTCTTCCAACCGGCGCAGCTTCTGCCATGGCGCGGCCGCTCGCAGGGTCTCGACCAGCGCAAGCCGCGCCTGTCCTCCCGGCATCCCCGCACGCGAGCCGATCGCCCGGCCGCGCACCGGCGAGCGCTGCCGTTCCCCCGCACCGCCTTGCGAGGCCGGCGCATCGCGCGTTATCCGTCCCTCGACCAGCTTCTCCAGCCCCTCCGGCAGCGCGGCCCGGGCCGCCTCGAGCACCACATCCTCCGGCGTGCGCGTCTGCTCGCGCGGGGCGCTCTCGGGATCGGTATTCTCCGGGGGAGGCGGATCCGGCGGCTGCTCGGCCGGCATTTGCGTGGCCCTGGGCGCAAGCACCAGCCGAGCGGCTTCCGCAGCGTCTGCGGGCGAGATCGACTCGCGGCCGGCAAGCCTAGCGGCCGCAGCGGCGGCACGGAGCGCGAACAGCAGTGGCCTGGCGCCTGCAACCCCCAACAGCCGCGCGGTGGCCTCGAGCGCGGCGATCACCTTCGGGTCCGCCGGCGCGAGCGAAACGGCTAGGATCAGTTCAGAAGGCGTCCAAGGCACCTGCTCCGAGACCGACCCGAGTTGGACATCGAAGGCCAGCCGCTCGGTGAGCGCCGCGGGCGGCGCCTCGTCCTCGCCGCTCTCGTCGAGCACCACGAGCGCGAAGCGATGCGCCTCCATGCCCGCGGCAATGCGCCCCGCCCGGGCTGGCGTGATCCGCTCGGCGCTGGCGGCGATCAGCAGACCGCCCCGAACCTCCGCCAGCAACCCCGGGCATTCCACCTTCCTGCCGGCAACCAGGCTGGCTGCGACGTCAATCCCGCCGCACAGCCGGTCCTCGTCGATGTGGATCGGCAGGCGCCTGATCGGCCTCCCGGCAAAGGCGCGGGCGAGCGAGTCCAAAAATGCGTCGCAGGCAGGCCCGGGTCCGCCCCGCAACCGGATGCCGCCGAGCCCCGCCGGGTTCAAGGCCAGCATCCGGGCCATCAGCTCGGCATCCCCCCATCCCTGAGCAGCGCCGCTCAAGGCCAGAGCTCGGCCACGGCCCGTTCGATCCGCGTGGTGGAGCCGGTCTCGTCGAGCACATTGCGTCGCAACCGATGGCGCAGCGCCATGGGTGCCGCCAGACGCAGGTGCTTGCGGCCAAGCGCGCTTTCCTCGTCGAGCGCCGCCAGCGCCCTGCCCGCACGGATCAGCGCCAGTTCGCCGCGCAGCCCGTCAGCGCCAACTGCCTGGCACAGCCGGGCGGCGTCGCCCAGCGTGGCATCGGGGACATGCACCTCGGCGACCCGAGTTTTGGCGGCGGCGATTTGGCGAAGGATCTTGCCATCCGCGCGGCGCCACAATTGCGAGAACCCCGCCGGGTCGCGATCCTGCGCGTCGCAGCGGCGCATGATCTCAACCCTTGTGTCGATCTCCTGCGGGGTCCGCACTTCGACCGATAGCCCGAACCGGTCAAGCAATTGCGGTCGCAACTCGCCCTCCTCGGGATTGCCCGAGCCGATCAGGACGAACCGGGCATCGTGCCGCACGCTCAGCCCCTCGCGTTCAACCACGTTCTGCGCCGATGCGGAGACATCGAGCAGCAGATCGACCAGATGATCCTCCAGCAGGTTGATCTCGTCGATATACAGGAACCCACGGTGCGCGCGGGCGAGCAGCCCCGGCTCGAACCGTTTCTCGCCGGCCACCAGCGCCCGCTCGATGTCGAGCGCGCCCACGATCCGGTCCTCGGTCGCCCCAAGCGGCAGGTCGACAAACGGCACGGGCGTTCGAACCACCTTGCCATTGCCGCCGTGCGTGCACGGTGAGCCGGCGGGATCGCAATGGAACTCGCAGCCGGCCACCACCGACATCGGCGGCAGCAGCGCCGCAAGTGCCCGCGCCGCGGTCGACTTGCCGGTGCCCCGGTCGCCGAAGATCATCACGCCGCCGATCCGCGGTTCCACCGCGGCGATCAACAGCGCCAGCTTCATCTCGTCTTGGCCGACGATCGCTGAGAAAGGAAAACCACCCATTGGCGTGCACGCTAACCCACGGTGCGGGGGATTGTCCAACATGCATTACAGGAGTAGGCGTAAAGACAACGGAGGATGCAGCGATGGCCCACGCGAACAGGCACGTCTTATCGTTCAATTTTGACCCGCAGAGCGTCGGATCGGCGAGCGGGCGATGAGCGAAACGGCGGCTGCCACACAGGGCGGCTCGGCCTCCGTCCCCTTCGAGGTCCGCAAGATCGGACCGGGTGATTTGCGCGATTCGCTCCGCAAGGGCTGGAGCGACTTTCTGGACCGACGGGGCGACCTGATCATCCTGGGCTTGTTGTACCCCGTCATCGGGCTGGTCGCCGCGGCCCTGTCGCTGGGCGGCAACCTGATCCCGCTGCTGTTCCCGCTGGTCGCCGGGATCACCCTGCTCGGGCCGATCGCGGCGAGCGGCTTCTACGAATTGGCGCGGCGCCGCGAAGCGGGGAAGGAGTCCAGCTGGGGACACTTCTTCGACGTCAAGGATCGCCCTTCGATCAATTCCATCCTGTTGCTAAGCGGGATCCTGCTGGTCATCTTCGGCCTCTGGATTGGCGCGGCGACAGCGCTTTACATGCTGCTGATCGGCCCCTTCCCGGAGACGCTCGGCGCGTTTCTGGCCGTGGTGTTCACCACCGCGCAGGGCTGGGCCCTCATCGCCACTGGAACGCTCGTCGGGCTTGGCTTTGCTGCCGTGGTGCTGACGATCACCGTGGTTTCCATGCCGATGCTGGTCGATCGTGACGTCAGCCTCGAGACGGCCATCGGCACCTCGGTCAGGGCTGTCATGGCAAACAAGGGAGCGATGACGCGCTGGGGCCTGACGGTCGCCGTCCTGCTGGCGATCGGATCAGTGCCGTTGTTCATCGGGCTCGCCATCGTGCTGCCGGTCCTCGGCTACGCAACCTGGCACCTCTACACGAAGGTGGTGCAACGCTAGCTCGGCAGAGGGTCGCTGGGTTCACAGAACTCCGTCTGCGGAGCCTAGCTGTTTAGTCCCACGCTGTGGTGATACGGTGGATCACCACGAGTGGCGGGAGCAGCTATGGGCCA
>PPFU01008072.1_pt1 | contig 48231 bp, 52 predicted proteins | sample 1535991 | NCBI WGS metagenome assembly PPFU01 (sample SAMN04901290, study PRJNA319586) | Hypolithon metagenome, whole genome shotgun sequencing project. | isolation source: Antarctic Hypolithon | place: Antarctica: Miers Valley | collected 2014
CTCCCCCCGCCGACCACGGCGATGATGACCGCGATGGAGAACGAGGCATAAAGGCCGACGCGCGGATCTACTCCCGCGATGATCGAGAAGCCGATCGCTTCGGGGATGAGCGCGAGCGCGACGACAATCCCTGCAAGGATGTCTCCGCGTGGATTGGAGAACCACTCACGCTTCAGCGTGACGAACGATGGCATATCTGGACCTGAGAAGCGGACGAGCTTCGCGGAGGCTCACGGGCTTGGCCGGATACAGCTGCGAGGCTTCAGAGATTGTCCGGGGGATAGGCGCCCGGCCGAGCCACCCGGCGCAGCCGGGTCCGACGAAGGAGCCGCAGCCTATAAGGCGTTTCGCGGCGGGCGCAACATCAACCGGGAAGCTGGACCGTGGCTGGCGGCGACTGAACATCGGTGCCCAGGATGATGGCGCCCATCATGCTCTGCGGATCCCAGAGGCTCCCGCCTCCAACCCTAGTCACCAGCATCTCGAGCGCCACGAACGAAGCCCGGCAATCCGGCCGGCCGCTATCGCACGCTCAATCGGGATCGCCGCCGACAGAGGTCACGGGCAATGGGCGAGATGACGGGTCGATCGGCAACGTAATACCGTCGCCACCGGCGTTATCGCACCGGCGCGATCTGCAATTGGGGATTTAGCCCGGTCACGTGGTTCAGCCAGGCCTTGGGCTTCCGCAGCATGTTCGCGGGATACTCCACCCGCAGCCCCGCCAGCTCGGCCAGCCGTCCGACGAAATGGATGCAATTGCGCGTGTCGAGGTCGTAGAACCGGCCCGGTGCGTCGCGCCAGGCGATCACCTCGCGCTTCAACCGGCGATATTGCGCGTCGTTGAGACGGAGCGTGAAGTGGCGGTTGGTCTTGCCGATCGTGCCCGGCTTTTCCGCCAGCATCGCGTGCTCGACCGCCTCTCCCCGCAACGCCGCGAGCGAGCTGGTACGCGCAGAGAAGCCCCAGTTCTCCTCGATCCGCTCGCCCGTCTCGTCGAGCTCGCCCTCAAACACCACGAATGTATGCGGGTACCGGCCGATCAGCACCGAGCCGTTGAAGCTGTGGAAATGCGCGCGCACCTCGGCGGCGGCGGGCTCGGCACCGAGCATGGCGAGGATCGCGGCAAGCAGGGCGGCGGGGCGGGGCAGGCGAGCGATCATGGTGCCGGGCACACCCAAGGCAATCGGCGCCCTTGCGTCAAGTCCCCCGTTGCTGCGGACCGTCCTGCCGGAGTGTTGCGAGCAGTCCGGGAAGAAAAAGCGCAAGGCCCATGGCGCGAAAGGCGTAGCTGGCGAGGAACGCGCTCCACACACCGGTATTGCCCAGCGGCCGGAGCGCGAAGTCGAGCGCCAGATAGAACACCATCGCCGCCACCGCGGCATTGCGAAGCGCCCGGCCCCTCGTCGCACCGATGAAGATGCCGTCGAGCAGCCAGCTCGGCATGCCCAGCACCGGCACGGCGGCAGCAAGGGGCAGGAATCGCAGCGCCTCGGAGCGCACCGCGGCATCGGTGGTGATGAAGGAGATGGCCATGTTTCCCGCGAGCAGAAACAGGCCGGCAAGCAGGATTCCGGCGGCGAGCGAGAACTCGCCCGTCAGCCGCACCGCGCGGGTGAATTCGGCCCTGGAGCCGCGGCCGATAGCGTTGCCGACGCGCGATTCGGCGGTGAAAGCGAAGGCATCGAGCACGAAGGCGGCAAGGTTGACGAACTGCATCAGCACATAGTTCGCGGCCAGCTCGCTCGCACCCAGCCGCGCACCGGCATTGGCGAACCAGGCGAACATGAACAGCAGCGCGACGGTCCGGATCATCAGGTCGCGGTTGACGGCGAACAGCCGCGCAAGGCTGGCGCGCTCGGCGATCGTGGCGAGAGGGACGCGGGCGACGAGCGCCAGCATTCCCCCGCCCGCCACCCGTCCGGCCACCACCAGCCCCGCCGCGAGCGCGATCCATTCGGCCAGCGCGGTTCCCAGCCCGACCCCGTAGGCACCAAGCCCGAAGCCCCAGACGAGCGTCAAGTCCGCCGCGATATTGGCGCAGTTGAGCACCAGCTGGAGCACCAGCGCGGCGCGCGTGCGGCCGAGGCCGAGCAGCCAGCCATTGATCGCGAAGCCGACGAGCGCGGCAGGCGCGCCGAGGAACCGCGCGCCGACATAGGCGGCAGCCTCGCCCGTCACCGCCTCGCCGCCGGCCAACAGCGCGAAGGCCAGCGAGCCGAGCGGCGCGCGCAAAGCGAGCAGCACCAGCCCGATCCCCCCGCCGATGACGAGCGCCCGCAGCAGCAGCGCCTCGACTTCCGCCCGGTCGCCAATGCCGTCGGCCTGCGCCGTGAGGCCGGTCATGCCCATCCTGAGGAAGCCGAAGCTCCAGAAGACGAGCCCGATGACGGTCGCGCCCAGCGCCACGCCCGCAAGCGCGGCGGCGTTCCCGGTGCGGCCGATCACCGTCGCATCGACGATGCCCACCAGCGGGATCGCAGCTTGCCCCAGCATGATCGGCCACGCCTGGGCGAAGATCGAGGCGCGCGTGAGCGGCGCAGACGGCGGGCGATCGCGAGCGGGCGGGGCGGGGGCGGTCACGGGCCCGACGCCTAGCGCCGCGCGCCGCCCCCGTCATGGCGGGAGAGCGAAAATCCCGCTCGAATTAACCGGATGATAACCCTTTTGGGTGCAGATAGCTGCGTATGGAAATCGTCCTGGCTTATCATGAGATGCTCGCAGCGTTCGACGCAGCGCTTGGCGTCTCGCCCTCGCTCGTCAAGGTCCACGCCGGAATGGCGATCTATCTCGGCTGCATGCTGCTGATGGGCACGCGCCGCGGCTCGCTCACCGCGGTGCTGCTGGCACTCGGGGCGGCGATCGTGCACGAGGCAATGGGCCGGTTGCACCTCGGCACATGGAACTGGCACGAGACCGCACGCGCGCTGGTGCTGGTCTCGTTCTGGCCGACCGCCTGCTATGCGGTCAGCTGGTACCGCCGCTGGAACTGGGCCGAGAGCGCGCGCCAACGCGCCAACGACCAGCTGCTCCACCTCTACGATTATCGCCCGGTGCGCGAGGACATGGCGCAGCCGTCGGAGGCGGAGCGAGGGTAAGGCTGGCCGCCGTCTGCCTATCGACCCGTTGGGTTCGGCCTGGAACGGCGGCAGGTGTACCGGTTGCGGGTAGGGCGCTAGCGACATCGGCCAGCGTTCCAGAGGTAAGCTCGGACGATGAGCGATCGGGCGAGTAGGGCGTGCGGGCCGCCCGAGCCGGCGAAGAGGCGAACCCGCCACGCTTCGACTGCTCGCTTCGCGCCGGCTGAAAGGTGACTTGCTCCTGCTGTCGAAAAAGGCCTCTTGGTAACCTGAAGCTGCCTGCCATCCGCTCGGCGCGGGCTTACAGGAGTGGACTGTGCCGCCGGTGTAGCGCTTTGGCTTGGATGCCCCTCAGCGGTTCTTGCGCCCCTCGATCAGCTGCTCGACCAGCGAAGGATCGGCCAGCGTCGAGGTGTCGCCGAGCGCTCCGTATTCGTTCTCGGCGATCTTTCTCAGAATGCGCCGCATGATCTTTCCCGAGCGCGTCTTGGGCAGGCCCTCGGTGAAGTGCAGGTGATCGGGCGCGGCGAAGGGGCCGATCTCGGTCCGAACCTGCCGGCGCAATTCGTCTTCGAGCGCTGCGTTCGCTTCCTCGTCCGCCTTGAGCGTCACGTAGCAATAGATGCCCTGGCCCTTGATGGCGTGCGGGTAGCCGACCACGGCGGCCTCGGCGACCGCTTCGTGCAGCACCAGGGCGCTCTCGATCTCGGCGGTGCCCATCCGGTGGCCCGAGACGTTGATGACGTCGTCCACCCGGCCGGTGATCCAGTAATAGCCGTCCTCGTCCCGCCGGCAGCCATCGCCGGTGAAGTACTTGCCACGATAAGTCGAGAAATAGGCCTCCTCGAACCGCGCATGATCGCCGTAAACCGTGCGTGCCTGGCCCGGCCAGCTGCGGGTGATGCACAGGTTTCCCCACACCGCGCCCTCCAGTTCATTGCCGTCATTGTCGACTAGTTGTGGCACCACGCCGAAGAACGGCTTGCCCGCGCTCCCGGGCTTCATGTCGTGTGCATAAGGCATCGTGGTGATCATGTGCCCGCCGGTCTCGGTCTGCCACCAGGTGTCGACGATCGGGCAGCGCCCGTCCCCGACCACCTGGTAATACCAGCGCCAGGCCTCGGGGTTGATCGGCTCGCCCACGGTGCCGAGGATCCGCAGCGAAGAGCGGTCGCGCGCCGTGACATGCGCATCGCCCTCGCGCATCAGCGCGCGGATCGCGGTCGGCGCGGTGTAGAAGATGGCGACGCGGTGCTTGTCGACCACGTCCCAGAACCGCCCGTGGTCCGGAAAGCTAGGCACCCCCTCGAACAGGAGGCTGGTGCCCGCGTTCACCAGCGGACCATAGACGACATAGCTGTGCCCCGTGACCCAGCCGATATCGGCGCTGCACCAGAACACCTCGTCCGGCCGGTAATCGAAGGTCAGCGCGACGGTCATCGCCGTCCACAGCGCATAGCCGCCGGTCGTGTGGACCACGCCCTTGGGCTTGCCGGTCGAGCCCGAGGTATAGAGGATGAACAGCGGGTCCTCGGCGCCCATCTCTTCGCACGGCACGTCCTCGTCGCTGGCGAGATCGTCGAACCAGTGGTCGCGGCCCGCCTCCATGGCGATCTCGGCGCCGGTGTGGCGGATCACCAGCACGCCATCGAGCGGCGTCTCGTGATCGGGCTCGGCAATGGCGGCATCGACATTGGCCTTGAGCGGCACCCGCTTGGAGCCGCGCAGCCCCTGGTCGGCGGTGACGACGAAGCGGCTGTCGCACGCCTCGATCCGCCCGGCCAGCGCCTCGGGCGAGAACCCGCCAAACACCACCGAATGGATCGCGCCGATCCGCGCGCAGGCAAGCATCGCCGTCGCGCCCTCGAGGATCATCGGCATGTAGATCGTGACGCGGTCGCCCTTCGTGACGCCCATGTTCTTCAGCGCATTGGTCATCCGCAAGACCTCGCGGTGCAGCTCGCGATAGGTGAGCGTGCGGCCCCCGGCATCGGGATTGTCGGGCTCGAAGATCAGCGCGGGTTTGTCGCCATGCTCGGCGAGGTGGCGGTCGACGGCATTGTGGCACAGGTTGAGCCGCCCGTCGGCGAACCAGGCGATGCCGGGCGGATCGAACGACCATTCGCCGGCTGTCGTCGGTTCCCTCGACCAGGTGAGCCTTTCACGCGCCTGCTCCAGCCAGAACGCATCGGGCTCATCCACCGAGCGGCGGTACATCGCCTCGTAGCGCTCCGCCGTGACAGCGGGTCCGGTGCCCTGCGCGCCATCCGGGGCAGGCCGTTCGACGATCTCGCGCGTATCGCTCATCTTGCTCCCCTGCTGGCGATCCGCCGCAAGGCGCACCTTAAGGCGATTTACGGTTGATGCGACCCCTTCTTCACCCCCGCTGCCCGGCGGGCGCTTTGATACCCTGTGGCGATCGGCCTGTTCCGGTCAGACGAGGGCGGATCCTACCCCGACAAATCGCCGTGATGTGTCAAGGTTGAGCAAGAACATGCAATAACATCAAAACCTTGGAAGCCACTTCCCGACTGACAGGTGTCAAGCGTGTCAAGCGCATGGGCCGCGTTCAGATCCCCGCATACCACTGGTACCCGCGATCCTCCCAGTAGCCGCCTTCGCCGCCCTCGATGCCGGCGAAATCGGCCACCGCCTCGATCCCGGTCAGGTATTTGGCGTGTTTGTAGCCCAGTTGCCGCTCGATCCTGAGCCGCAGCGGGGCGCCGTTGCGCACCGGCAGCGGATCGCCGTTCAGCTGGTGCGCGACGATGGTCTGCGGATGGAAAGCATCGTCGAGGTCGCAGCTTTCGTAGTAGCGCGAGCCGCCGAGCGTGTCGGCGCAGCGGAACAGGATGTAGTTTGCCTGTGGTGCGAGACCGGCCAACTCGAGGAGCGCGGACAGTTGAGGCCCGGTCCACTGGCCGATCGCGCTCCACCCCTCGACGCAATCGTGGCGCGTGATCTGGGTGCGCTGGGGAAGGGCGCGCAGCTCCTCCATCGAGAGCGTCAGCGGCCGCTCGACCAGCCCACCCACCGCCAGCCGCCAGTTGGCGAACCCCCCCGCCTCGGCCGCGCGGTAGGCGTCGGTGTCGACCGTCACGCTGCCATTGCCGCGGAAGAACGGCGAGAGGTCTGCCAGCTCGTATTCGGGTGCCATTTGCGGGCGGACCACGCCGAGCGTCCGGTGAGCGACCTGGTGCAGCTTCTGCGCTCCATCGACCACCTCGCCGAACAGCGCGCTCTCGCCGATCCGCGTGCAGCCCGCAGCGAAGAACGCGCCGGCCCCCGCCAGCAGGCTACGCCGTCTCATCGAGCCGCCCTCCGGTGATCATGTCGCGCATCTGCCGCACCGGCCCCGCCAGCAGCACCAGCGTCACGTGCAGGATCAGGAACCCCGTCAGCGCGAAAGCGCAGATGAAGTGGATCGAGCGCGCGCTCTGGCGCCCGCCGAACAGCTCGGTCATCCACGGCCAGGCGGCCTCCATCCCCGGGCTCATCACCATGCCGGTGAAGATCATCACCGGGATGAGGATGAAGATGACCACGCCGTAAGCCGCTTTCTGGAGGAAATTGTACTTGCCGGCGCCATGGTCGAAATTGAAGCGCAGGTGCTCGCGAATATCCGCCCAGACGTGGCGCGGCCGCCAGTCGCCTGGGCGGGTGACGAGATCGCGCCAGAAATGCCGGTTCATCAGTGCCGAAATCATGAAGGCGAGCAGCGAGAGCGCGAAGACCCAGGAGAAGACCACGTGCCAATCGCGCGCCGCGGCAAGGCTGTAATGCGGGGGGATCGTCGCCCAGCCGGGGAAGCGCACCACTTCGAGCCAGGCCTGTTCCGGCGCGAACCCGGCATCGCCCCAGTAGAGCCGCGGGTGAGCATTGGAGATGTTGAGCCCGCTCATCATCAGCACCGCCAGGCTGACGAAATTGAGCCAGTGCCACAGCCGCGTCGAGAGCGCGTGGCGTTTCCTCGCACGGCCACCGCTCGCGGGCTGGGAGGGAACTCGCCCGTGCGGTTCGCCCGGTTCACCGGCCCGGGTATCACGCGGATGAATGGTGGCGGTCGTGCTCATTCAGCGCAGCTCCTCGCGGGCAAGGTAGATCACATCGCGCTCCTGCGCGAGCAGATGCTGGCCGGAATCGACGAACAGAGCCTCGCCGCTCGCCAGTGGGCCGGTGGCGAGGAACAGCGCCGCATCGGCCACCTCTTCGGGCGAGGTACGGCGGCGCAGCAGGTTCAGCCGGTGCGAGCGCTCGGCCTCTGGCTTGCTCTGGTCGTGGCTCGGAAGGATCGCCCCCGGGGCGAGCGCATGGATGCGGTCGGCTGGTGCTGCGGCCATCGCCAGCATCGGCACCATTGCCGCGGCGGCGTGCTTGCTCATCGTGTAGCTGAAGAAATCGGGGTTGGGATTGGCGAGCTTCTGGTCGGTCAGCAGGATGATCCGCCGCCCCGCCCGGGATCGCGCATGCCGAAGGAAAGCGCTCGCCAGCTCGGCCTGGGCGAGCGCGTTGACCCGCATCGCCTCCTCGCCCACCCCCCGGTCCGGGGCCAGAGCTTCGTCGCGATGGAACACCGAGGCGCTGGCGACGAGGCAGCGCCAGTCGTCCAGCCGGTTAGCCAGCGTCTCGACCATCCGCGAGGGCGCGCCAGGCATGGCGAGATCGCAGCAGGTGGTCTCGGCCGTAGCGAGCTCGCCTGCCAGCGCCTCGGCTGTCTCGCCCGAACGATGATAATGAATGACGACATGCCAGCCCGCTTCGCCGAAGCGGCGGGCGATCGCCGCGCCGATCCTGCGCGCAGCGCCGGTTATGAGCACGACGGGTCTTGTCACGCAGAGCATCATGGCAGGCGCACGCCTTTCTGTCATGCTGGCGATGACCTGGCCCAAAGGCGGTAGCGCGGCGGCCAAACGTAAAAGCGGTTGCCATTGTGGCAAGATTGGGGCAATCGGGGGTCCTCTCAATTCGAGGAGTGGGTCTATGAAGAAAATTGTTGCCGTCGCTGCTGCTGCCGCGCTCGTTTCGCTGAGCGCCTGCGCCGATACCGCCGAGGAAGAACTCGCCGAGCAGGAGCTCGAGTCCACCGAGGACGTGATGGAAGAGCAGGCCGATCTCGCCGACGAGATGGGCATGGAAGGCCAGGAAGAGGTGCTCGACGAGCGGGCCGACGCCATGGGCGAGGCGGCCGACGAGGTCGACGGCGCCAATGTGGTCGACGAAGCCGAAGTGGTCGAGTAATCGGCTTCGGATTGCGGCCTCTGCCGCATTCCAGGAGTTAGGGCGGCGGAGCGGCAAGCGCTTCGTCGCCCTTTTTTTCGTCCGGCCGGCCCGCACGCAAGGCTTGCCGCCCGCCGCTGCGGGTTTGGCGGCATCGCGGGAATAGGCTACGGCGGCGAGGGAATCACGAGCATGCACGGGACTTTCGCATGGCAGTCTCCATTGAAGCCTACAGGGATGATCGCGGCCACGTGCACGACAATCCCGAGGACGCGGTGATCGCGGACATCGCCGCTGCGCTCGGCCGGGTGGGCGAGGAGGGCGGCCTCACCAATGGCGTCGCCAAGCTGATCCTCGACAAGCGCGCCCAGATCGAGCGCGCCTTCGCCGATCTCGACCGGCTGGTGGCGCAGCAGCCCGAGATCATCGAGACGGTGGACGAGCCCAACGTCCGCCAGCTTGCGGGGATGGAGGGGTAAGCGGCCGAGGGATCGCCTATGCGTCGCCTTCCGGCACCCGCTCCCGCAGTTCCGCCAGCCAGACATCAGCCACCGCATCGCTCGGCGCGCGCCAGTCGCCACGCGGGCTGAGCGCGCCGCCGCCCGAGACCTTCGGCCCGTTGGGCAAGGCGCTGCGCTTGAACTGGCTGAAACCGAAGAACCGGGCGAGGAACTTCTCCAGCCACGAGCGGATGGTGGCCAGATCGTAAGCGTTCTTCTTCGCCTCCGGGAACATCGCCGGCCAGCGCCCCGCCTCGGCATCACGCCAGGCGTGCCAGGCGAGGAACGCCACCTTGGACGGGCGCTGGCCGAAGCGGACGATGTGGTGGAGGAAGAAATCGTTCAATTCGTAAGGCCCAATCACGCCCTCCGTCGATTGCACTGCGCCGTCCGCGCCCGCGGGCACCAGTTCGGGGCTGATCTCGGTCGCCAGGATCGCTTCCAGCACTGCATCGGTTTCGGGATCGAACTGGTCGGTGCGCGTCGCCCAGCGGATCAGGTGCTGGATCAGCGTCTTGGGCACGCCCGCATTGACACCGTAATGGCTCATCTGGTCGCCCACGCCATAGGTGCACCAGCCGAGCGCCAGCTCGGAGAGATCGCCGGTGCCGATCACGAAGCCGCGGTGCTGCCCGGCGAGGCGGAACAGGAAATCGGTCCTAAGGCCCGCCTGGACGTTCTCGAAAGTTACGTCATGCACCGGCTCACCCTCCGCAAACGGATGGCCGATTGCCTCCAGCATCAGCCGCGCCGCGGGGCGGATGTCGATCTCTTCCGCGTTGATGCCGAGCGCCTCCATCAGCTTCCAGGCATTGCTCTTCGTGTGATCGGAGGTGCCGAAGCCGGGCATGGTGTAGCCGCGGATCGTCGAGCGCGGCAGGCCGAGCCGGTCGCACACCTTGGCCGCGACGATCAGCGCATGGGTCGAATCGAGCCCGCCCGAAATGCCGATCACCATGCTCTCGCCCGAGGTATGCTCGAACCGGCGCATCAGCCCGTCGACCTGGATGTTGAACGCCTCGTAGCAATCCTCGTCGAGCTTGTCGGGTCGGTTGGGGACGAAGGGGAAGCGCCTGACTGGCCGGACAAGGCCGAGATCGCCGCCCCCCGGCCGGTGATCGAAGCCGATCGTGCGGAAGCTGGCTTCGGGCCGGCCCGCAGCTTCGGCGGCGTCGGCGAAGGTCTGCATCCGCATCCGTTCGGCGAGAATGCGGTCAGTATCGACATCGGCGATGCACAAGGCGGGCTCGCGTCCGAAGCGCTCCGATTCCACGAGAAGGTCGCCGAGCTCGAAGATCATCCCCTGCCCGTCCCAGGCAAGGTCGGTCGTGCTCTCGCCATGCCCGGCGGCGGAATAGGCGTAGGCCGCGACCGCGCGGGAGGATTGCGCCCGGCACAGCATGTGGCGCTCGTCCGATTTGCCGATGGTGATGTTGGAGGCCGAGAGATTGGCGAGGATCGTCGCCCCGGCGAGCGCACCGCGGGTGGAGGGCGGGTCGGGTGCCCAGAAATCCTCGCAGATCTCGGCGAACAGCCTGAAGCCGGAAAGAAGGTTGGAGGCGAAGACCAGGTCCGTCCCGAACGGCACTTGCTCGGTGTTGACCGTGATCTGGCGGCCAACGATCCCCCGCCCGTGCGCGAACCAGCGCTTCTCGTAGAACTCGCGATAATTGGGCAGGAAGCTCTTGGGCACCACGCCGAGCACGCGGCCATCGGCGATGGGAATCGCGCAATTGTAGATCCGGCCGCCGTCCCGCAGCGGCGCCCCCACCAGCAGCACCGGCGAAAGACCCGCGCTGGCCTGGGCGATGGTGGCGATGGCGCTCTCGGCGGCGTCGAGCAGCGCAAGCTGCATGTGCAGATCGTCGATGGCGTAGGAGGAGATGCACAATTCGGGATAGACCACCAGGTCGACCTGACGCTCGTGCGCGCGCCTCGCTTCGGCGATGATCCCCTCGACATTGCACGCAACATCGGCGGTACGCACGCGCGGGGTGGAGGTGGCGACGCGCACGAAACCGTGGCGGTGCATGTCGAAGAAGGGGTGCTCGCGCTCGCTCATCCGCTCCCCCCAAGCCTCACCCGAACGCCTTGCTCATCACCTCGAGCGAGACATGCAGCGCCTCGACGCGCACGTCGTCGCGCCCGATCGCGCCGAAATGCTACTCGCGATGGCCCATCTTTGCGCGCGCAGGCGAAGTGCACAAGCCCTTCCTCGCCGTTCTCGCTGCTCGGCGGGGGCCGGCATAGCCGGTGACCGCGATCGCCGGCGCCGCCTCGGCGCCGCAGCGCGCCTTCCGCGATGGCGATGGCGACCTCGCGGCTGACCGCGCCGCAGTCCTCGACCTCGGCTAGGTCGCGCCCGAGGAGGTCGCATTTGGCGGGATTGGAATAGACGACGAAGCCGCGCTCGAACATGCGGCTGCAACCGGGGATATCGCTCCGCAGCGCCGCGAGCAGTCCACCCGTGCAGCTCTCCGCGGTGGCGATCGGCGCCTCGCGCTCGCAGGCGATCGCCAGGATTTCCGCGGCCCGCTGGCGCACGTCGTGCGGGAGGACGGGGTCGAGCGTTTCGGTAATCTCACGTCCTTCCACCGCCGCTCGAACAGGTAGAAGGGGCAACCTAGGCCGGCAGGGTGCGGTTCCTGTTGGCGGGTCCGCGCAGCTGACCCAGGGGATGGGGGGCGGGAGCGAACAGGAGGGGAAGGGGGCGGGAGCGAACAGGAGGGGAGGGGGGGGCGATCAAGGCACCCCCCCCCTGCTCCCGGATGGGGGTCAGCGGCAGCGCGCCCCGCGCCGTTCCACCTCGCGGCCGAGCAGACCGCCCAGCGCCGCGCCGACCACGGTGCCCACGGTCCGGTCGCGTCCGCCGTCGACTTCGCGGCCGAGCAGGGCGCCGCCCGCCGCGCCGATGATCAGCCCGGTCGTGCCGTTGGCGCGTTCACAACGATAGCGCCCGTCCCGCCCCCGCCAAACGCGATCGCCCCGCTCGACGCGGCGCGGCTCGGAATAGCGCCCGCGATCATCATAGACGCGGCGATCGTCGTAGCGGTCGTCATAGTCGTAATAGCGGTCGTCGCGGTGGTCGTGATCGGCCAGCGCCGGGGCGGCGGGAATGGCCATGCCGACCGCGAAGAGGGGAAGGAGGATCTTGTTGCGCATGGGTCTTGCCTTTCGTCTCGGTTCACGAGGACGAGGTCGCCGGGACCCGCGTCCTGAAAGGCCTTTTCGTTCAGATAACACGTATGAAACATGAACGGAAAATTTGCCTTCCAGCAAGAATCGGTCTGTTCGACCCTCTCCCATGATAGAATTCACCAGTTTTATGGGCCCTCACACGAGTGGACTCAGAACGCGACGCCCCCAACCAGCGCACGGCGCGACGCCCCCCGCCCGCACACGGCGCAGATTCGCCAGCGGTCGAGCGCCGCCCCGCTGCATCCGTGATCCGCACCTTTCCAAAAAAAAGCGGGGCCCGGCTGCCCGGACCCCGCTCGCTTGTTCTGCCGTCGAGGAAAGGGGCTGTTACAGCCCGACGACGCCGCCATCGTTCTTGGTCACGAACACCACCGCAGAGCGCGGGCGCGCGCCCGGTGCGGGGCCGTCCTGGTTGGCCGGCCAGTTGCTCGAGGGATCGTCAGGCTCGCCATCCTCACCCGGGTGCTGGATGCCGACGAACAGGGTGCGCCCATCGGGGGTCGAATCGACGCCGGTGATCTCCGCTTCGTTCGGCCCGATCAGGAACCGCCGCAGGTTGGCCGCGCTCGCCTGCTCGCCCACGATCGTGGTCTGCTGTTCGGTCTCGCCGCTCGCATTGGTGTTGGTGATCGTGCGCGTCGTGCCGTCTCCCACGCGGCCGGGCAGGCCCGCGAGCATCTGGTTGAAGGTGACGTCGGTGAAGGCGCCGTCGTCGGTCTGGATCCAGGCCAGCGGCCGCTGACCTGCGCCGGCCGCATTGGTCGGACGCGAGAACCACAGGCCATCGGGGCTGGAAAAATCGTTGATGTCGGTCAGCCCCGATAGGTTGACGTTCGCCAGGCTGGCCGTCGCATTGGCGCCGAACAGGTAGATATCCCAGTTGAACGAGGTCGCGGCTGGGTTGTCGCCATTCTCCCGCAACCGGATGATGTGGCCGTTGGGGTTGCCGCGCTGGTCGCTGGTCGGCGAGTTCGGGTCCGAATCGTCGAAGCCGGGCCGCACCTTGGGATCGTTGTAGTGGCGCGGATTGGCCGCGTCGGTGTTCTGCAGCGTGCGGACCGAGGCCGAATTGTTGGTCAGCGTCAGGTAGATCTCGCCATTGGCCGGGTTGGTCGCGGTCCATTCGGGCCGGTCCATCGGCGTCGCGCCCACCGCATCGGCGGCGAGGCGGGTGTTGATGAGCACATCGGCCTGGCTCTCGAATACGTATTCGGGCGTCGAGCCGACCGCCGGGCGGTTGGGCACCTGGCCGAACACCAGTGGCAGCCAGGTGCCGGTGCCGTCCTGGTCGAAGCGGGCGACGTAGAGCGTGCCCGTATCGAGATACTTGTCGCCGATCGCCAGCCGGTCGGATGCCTGCGCGTCCGCTGCGGCCCAGTTCGCATCGGAGACGAATTTGTAGAGGTATTCGCCGCGCGAATCATCACCCTGATAGACCGCGACCTTCTGGCCCGGGGTCAGCTTGCCGAGCCACGCGCCCTCATGCGCGATGCGGCCAAGCGCGGTGCGCTTCCTCGGCGCGCTCTGCGGATTGTAGGGGTCGAACTCGACGACCCAGCCGAACTTGTTGGGCTCGTAGCGATAATCCTCGAGCGGACCTGCACCCTTGGCGCGCGCGTCCCAGCGCTGGAAGACGGGATCATTGCCCGCGGTCGACCACAGGTAGTTGCCGGTGCTGCTGTTGATCCCGTAGCGCCGCAGGCCGGTCAATTCGCGCGGGGTGCGGATGGCGTTGTCGGTGCCCGCACCCGAATTGTCGCGGCGGAAATAGAACGCCCAGTTCTCCTCGCAGGTGAGGTTGGTGGCCCAATTGGTGTGGCCGTTGGCGCAATTGTTGATCGTGCCGGTGCCGACTGTGCCGGTGGGGTCAGCAACGGTACGCAGCAGCGGGGAGCCGCGCACCGGGCCGTTGAACACCACCGGGGTGTTGGGGGTTATCCGGCGGTTGAAGGGGCTGTTCTGGACGTAGGACCAGTCGCGATTGCCCGCATCGCGCACCTCGACCACCGAGACGCCGTGCGCCTCGATCTCCTTGATCGCCTCGGCGGCCGGGCGCGCGCCATTGACCACCGTCGGCCCGTTGGGGTGAAGGTACTGGATGTTGAGGTTCTCGTGATTCTGCACCAGGAGCCCACGCGTGTTCGACATATCTTCGCGCGCGCCCGAGGCGCTGAGCCCGTAGTAATAAAGCGCATCGCCATGGTCGCCGATGCGCTGGTCGAAATTGGCATCGGTCCCGTTGTTCGAATAGGTTGATACCGCGGCGGCGATGGGGTCGCCGAGCCGGGTCAGGATGCCGACCGAATAGCTCTCGGGGATGGTCACGCGGTCGATCTTGTTCTTGGCCACCGGGGTGAAGCCGAGCTGCGCCGGAGTGACGGTCACGGTCGCGTCGCTGAAGGTCTGGTTGCCGTTGGCGCCGGTCGCGGTGAGGCGGAAGGTGAGCGTCGTCGGCGAGTCGACAGAGGGCGCGATGAAGGACGGCATGGCGGAGTCGGCGCCGGTCAGCGCCACCGAAGGCCCGCCCGTCTGCGTGACCGCGACCGTGCCGTTGCCCTGGAAGGTACCGTTGATGGCGACCACGCGGCCGGCGCTGGTGGTAACCGCCTCGCCGGCGTTGACCGTGGCATTGCCCGCCCGATCGACCCCGTCGTCATCGCCGCAGGCGGCAAGCAGCGTGGTGCCGAGGAACGCGGTCGAACTGGCGACCAGGGCGCTCTTCACCGTCTGGCGGCGCGAATAGCGCTCGGCGACGATGCTGTTCAGCGACCGGTTGCCTGTCTCGTTGGTGTCGAAATCGCCGTCCGAGTACAGTTCGATGACCTTGTTCTCGCCCATAATTACCGAATCCCTGTCTAAGTGTGGCCGGGCCGCGATAAGCTACGAGCGATGACAGTTCTTAGGGCATTACCTGTCCGAGTTGTGACCACGGCGTGCCGGGCCGCCACTTAAGCGGTCGCCCCGGCGGGCTGGGCCGGGCGGTCAACCGGGTCGATCCGCCGCGAGTTCCGTGTCCTCGCCATCGGCCGTTCCGCCGCGCGCATATTTGAACACCGCCAGCATCAGGGCACCGATCAGCAGGAAATCGGCAAAGGTGGTGTAGAACAGCCACACCTGCGTGCTCGCAAGTTGGGCGACAAGGAAGTTCACCGCCGCCGCGACGATGCCGAGCACGCCCATGCCGATTGCGAGGCGCCGCGGGTCGACATCGGTATAGGGCAGATAGCGCATCAGCCGCGCGCCGAGCCGCTGGCCTTTGGCAAGAAGCCCGTCGGCGAGGAACAGCCCGGCGCTGACGAGGCCGATCGCCACCGTGCGATATTTCACCGCCTCGTCGCTGTCGAAGGCGAGGGCGAGGCCGGCGGAGAGCAGCAGCAGCACGATGCCGAACAGCGCCAGCCCCCCGAGCAGGTCGATCCTGCTGACCCGCTGGACGATATAGAGCACGATCCCCACCCCCGCGCCGACCAGGGCGGCCGTGTAGAGGTTGGTCCAGGTGGCGACGAGATAGAAGACGATGCCAAGCCCGATGTCGACGCCGAGCGGGATGCGGTTGCGCCGCCAGGTATCGGGATCGTAATGCTCGGCCGAGCCCGAGGCGGCCATCATCTTCGCCGCGGATTCGGGCATGGCGATCCGGCGCCCAGGATGGCTCTCATGGACCAGTTCGCCGTCCACCCGCACCGCGATGCCGATGTTGTACCAATTGATGTAGCCTGCCTCCAGCTCGACCTGGCGGCCATCAGGAAGTGACGCGGCGAGGTGATGGTTGCGCGTGCCCTCGACGCCCATCGCCGGGGTGAAATCTCCCGCGACCACCTCGCCATCGAGCAGCAATTCGCTGCGATTTCCGCGCAGCCCGGAGCGAAGCACGAACTCTCCCCTGCGCCCGGCGACCTCGAACTGCCGCCGGTAGGGGTAGTGGAGCCCGTCCGAAGCCCCCGCCGGGGCAACCGCCTCCTTGCTCACGCGCCGGCCGGCATCGCACGGTCCCGCTCGGCCCGGCTCTGCTTCTCGGCCGCGGTCTTGAGCTGCCCGCAGGCCGCTTCGATGTCGCGCCCGCGCGGGGACCGGACCGGGGCCGAAATGCCCGCTTCGAACACGATCTCGGAAAATCGCCTGATCCGCGCCGGCGAGGAGCAGCGGTAAGGCGCGCCGGGCCAAGGGTTGAAGGGGATGAGGTTGACCTTGGCAGGAAGGTCGTAAGCGCGGATCAGCCGAACCAGCTCGCGTGCATCCTCGTCGCGGTCGTTGATGCCGTCGAGCATCACGTATTCGAAGGTGATCCGCCTGGCGTTGGAGGCGCCGGGGTAAGCCGCGCACGCGTCGAGCAGCTGCTCGATGCCGTATTTGCGGTTGATCGGCACGATCTCGTCGCGCACTTCCTTGCTCACCGCATGCAACGAAACCGCCAGGTTGACGCCGATCTCCTCGCCGCAGCGCGCCATCATCGGCACCACGCCGCTGGTCGAGAGCGTGATCCGCCGCTTGGAGAGGCCGAGGCCGTCGCCGTCCATCACCAGCTTCAGCGCGTCGCGCACGTGGTCGAAATTGTAGAGCGGCTCGCCCATGCCCATCATCACGATGTTGGTGAGCAGCCGGCCGTCGGACGTGTAGCCAGGCTCGTCCTCGTCGCCCTCGTCGGCGGCGAACCCTGCCATCGAGCCCTTCGGCCACTCCCCTAATTCGTCCCTCGCGAGCATCACCTGGCCGACGATCTCGCCCGGCGTGAGGTTCCTTACCAGGCGCATCGTGCCCGTGTGGCAGAAGGTGCAATTGAGGGTGCAGCCGACCTGGCTCGAGACGCACAGCGTGCCGCGCGTCTCGTCGGGGATGAACACCATCTCGAAATCGTGTCCGTCGTCGGTCCGGAGCAGCCATTTGCGCGTGCCATCGGTCGAATGCTGCGCCTCGACCACTTCGGGCCGGCCGATCACGAAGCGCTCGGTCAGCCAGGGCCGCATGGTCTTGGCGATGTCGGTCATCGCGGCAAAATCGGTGACGCCGCGGTGATAGAGCCAGTGGAACACCTGCCGCGCGCGAAGCCTGGCCTGTTTCGCGTCGAGACCGGTAGCAGCGAGCAGCTCGGCGATCCGCGGTCGCGCAAGGCCGATGAGGTCGATCCGCCCATCGGCGCGCGCCGTCACGTCGCGTGCGACGGGAACAGGATCGACGAGGCCGGCGATCGGCATGAGGGCGGTATCGGCCATGATGGATGGCAATATAGGGCGGACGGGCCTTCTCCGCAAAGCGCTTCAATCCAAAAGCTCGGCACTTCTCGTGACAAGTCGAACTGTTGCAATTCTACCATGAACGCAACGTTATGTTACGTTCATGAAACAGAGTTGCTCATTTACCCATTTGAGCGGTCCAGTCGGTAGGGCCAGCCGGTCCGCCGACATGCATCAAAGTGGAGTTAGTTATGAAGACCAGTCAGTTGTTCCTCGGCGCCGCGGCGGCCGCCTTTCTCGCAATGCCCGCAGCGGCGCAGGATAGCGGTTTCTCGGGCCCATGGGTCGCGGGAACCGTCGGCTACGACCAGTCGCGCGCCGGCAGCACCGTCGATGACGAGGCGAACGAAGACAATGACGAGAGCGCCGAGGGCGTGCTCTACGGCGTCGGCGTCGGCTATGATTACGACCTCGGCAACCTCGTTCTGGGTGCCGAAGCGGAATTCACCGAATCGACCGCCGAGACCGAGTTCGAAGACGACGATCCCGAGGCTTTTGGCCTCGGCAGGGTCGAGACGGGCCGGGATATCTATGTCGGCGCGCGCGTCGGCTTCAAGGCCACGCCCTCGACCATGGTCTACGCCAAGGGCGGCTATACCAATGCCCGGTTCAACTTCGTCGGCACCGACGGCACGCTCGACGAAGAGGCCAGCCTCGATACCGACGGCTACCGGATCGGCGCGGGCGTCGAGCAGCGCTTCGGAACCAACACCTTCGCCAAGCTCGAGTATCGCTATTCGAACTATTCGAAGGGCGAGATCGATTTCGAGACCGACGGGTTCGACGACAGCGACCGCTTGAACATCGACACCGACCGCCACCAGGTCGTCGCCAGCGTCGGCCTGCGCTTCTGACGCGCTGGTAAGCTTCGAGCACAAGGAAGGGGGTCGGGCGAACCGGCCCCCTTTTTCGTTCGAGGTCCGGGGGTGGGGCCATGCTGGTGACGCGGGATCTGCCGGTGGTAATCGGTGCCGAACACGGGTGGACTCGGCGGGGTTTGGCCAGTTCACCGCGGGCATGAGCATGAACGATCTGCACGAGCGGCACGCCGATCTCGTCCAGAGGCGCCGCAGCGACGGAGATGGCGAAACCCCGCTCGACGCCGAGGCGGCGCAATGGTCGCGGGTGCGCTGGGGTTCTTTTTTGCGCGCGTTCTTTGAACTTCGTTAACTCCTTGGTGCTTAGACCTTTTCTCAAGGAGGATTGGGCCATGGGAAAATGCAACGCCTGCCGCGATGGCAAGCGCTTGCCGTTCGAATTGCGAACGGCGTTCCAGCCGATCGTCGACATCGAGAAGGGCGGGGTATTCGCCTATGAGGCCCTTGTTCGCGGCGCCAACGGCGAAGGCGCTGGCCAGGTGCTTGCGCAGGTCACCGACGACTTGCTCTATGCCTTCGATCAGGCCTGCCGCGTCGCTGCCATCCGGAATGCGGCCGCGGCCGGGCTGCTGGACACAGATGCCAAGTTGTCGATCAATTTCATGCCCAACGCGGTCTATTCCCCGGCCGCGTGCATCCGCCTGACGCTCGAAACGGCCCGTTCGGTAGGCATGCCCGAGGACCGGCTGATCTTTGAGTTCACCGAAAACGAGCGCGTCGACCAGGCCCATGCGCGCGACATTGTCGAAGCCTATCGCTCGTTCGGCTTCCTCACCGCGATCGACGATTTCGGCGCGGGCTATTCAGGGCTCAACCTCCTCGCCGACCTGCCGACCGATATCGTCAAGCTCGACATGGATCTGATCCGCGGGATCGAGGTGAACGTGCCGCGCCGCCAGATCGTCGCCGCGCTTATTATGCTATGCGCAGACATGGGCCGCACGATCCTTGCCGAGGGGATCGAGACGGCGGGCGAAGCCGCCGTGCTGCGCGACCTGGGCGTGCGCTACATGCAGGGCTACCACTTCGGCCGGCCCGAACTGGGTCGGCTGCCCGAGCCGGTCTTCGACACAGCGCTGGCGGGCGATGCGATCGCTCAGGCCGCCTGAGATGACTGTGGCGGTTCAGCTGGAGCGGATCGCCGGGCCGATCAGCGCCATTCACCTCCGCCCTGGAGCTTGCAGAGTCTCGAAAGCCAACCGGTCCCCGATCGTTTATGGGGCCGGCGAGGGCTGGGCTGGACTGCGGCGGATCACGGAGGAGGTGGCCGGAAGTTTCCCGGGGGCCAGCTCGCTCGGCTTCATTTCGACCAGCCGCCGTCGAAGATCATCTCCCAGCCTTAGCGCCACCGCCTGATCGCTCAGCGCAGGAATTCCTCCACCTCGCGCGGCCGGCCTAGGGGCGCGCGCTCGGGATAGAGGTGCTCGTAGACCACCGCGTTTTCGATCACCCGCGTCACGTAGTTTTTGGTCTCGAAGAAGGGAATCCGCTCGATCCAGTCGATCCAGCTGATCGCCCCCGTCCGGGGATCGCCGTTCTCGCGCAGCCACTTGTTCACGTTGCCCGGGCCCGCATTGTAGGCCGCGAAGGCGAGCGGATAGGAACCGCCATAGCGCGACAGCAGCCGCTGGATGTGGTTCGAGCCCAGCCGCATATTGTAGCCGGCATCGTCGATCAGCGCGGTCGACATGTATTGCATGCCCGCTTTCTCCGCCTCCTCGCGCGCGGTTCCCGGCATCAGCTGCATGAGGCCCCGCGCGCCAGCATGGCTGATCGCGTTCTGTGCGAACTGGCTCTCTTGCCGGGCGATCGCGTGGACCATCGTCCAGTCGGTGCCGGGCGGCGTCTCGAGCCGCGGGAAGCCGATCCGCGTGAACCCCTCGTACCCATGCGCCATCGCCGAATCAGCCAGGTTGACCGCCAGGTCACGCCGGCCGATCGAGCGCGCAAGATCGGCCACCAGCATATGCTCGCCCACTGTCTCGGCCTCCTCGGCGACCGCGCGGTAGAAGCGGATGCCGGTCGACCAGGGCGCATCGCGCGCGACCTCGCTGACCGCAGCGGTCAGCGGCGCGGCCAGAAACTCGGCACGCTCCTCGGCAGAGATCTGCCCGCGCGGCGCTTCGGCGAAGGCCGGCATGGCGCGCCCCAGCCGCTCAAGCGCGAGCTGGCCGTAGAAACGATCGGCATATTGCGCGGCGAGCTCGTAATAGCGGGTAGCCTCGGCCATATCGCCCGCGCGCTGAGCGGCGTGACCGGCCCAGAAGAACCCCTTCGAGCGGGTCGGCGGGGTCCGCGCGGCGGCACCGTAGCGATAGAACAACGGCGCCGCACTGTCCCCGTCGCCCAGCTCCCACAGCGCCTTGGTGCCGCCGAGCCAGGCGAGCGAGGTATAATCGTCGCGCAGCTTGTACGCCTTGCCGGAGATGTCGCTTCCCGGCGCGAAGCCCTCGTCGAGCCGATTGGCGATGGCGACCGCCTGGCGCGCATCAGCGAGGCGCGCGACGTTGAGCTGCTCTTCGACCCAGGCAGTCTCGTCGAACGGCAGCGAGGCGAGCACCGAACGATTCGCCAGCAACGCGACCGCCTCCTGCGGCCGCCCCTCGAGCCGCAGCTCGCGGCTGCGATTGTAGAGATAGCCCGGATCGATCCGCGCGCGCGGATCGGCAGACGCTCCGTCTCCCCCTTCCAGGATCGCCAACCGCGCGGCGAAGGTCGGCGCCCGCGCGGGCGAAACACGCGCGAAATGACGCCGTGCCGCATCAGGCTCACGCTGCCAGAGCAGCGCATCCATCCGCGCATCGTGATCGGCCTGGGTGAAGCTCGCGCCGTGCATCGCCAGGATCGCCGCCTCGGCGGTCTCGCTCATCTGCCCCCCGGTCCACGCCTCGCGGGCGAGCGTGCGCGCTTTCGCGGGCTGCGCGGCTGAAGCGAGCGCGTATTGCGCCCGGGCGTTGTTGGTCAGCGGCTGATAGGCGTCGAAGAAGGCCGCCAGCTGGCTTTGGGGCACGAATTCCTCACGCAGCCGCGCCTCGGCGAAACCGCGCAGCCGCTCGCTTTGCGGCAAGCCGGGATTGCGCAGCAGGAAGGTCGCATAGTCCGAGAAGGAGAGGTCGGGCGTTGCCACCAGCTGCTCCCAGCGGGCGATCTCCGGCGCCATCCGCCCCGGACCCTGCGCCACCAGTGAGGCGCGCGCGGCGTCCCAATCGGCGGCCTGCGTATCCCAGCCCGACTGGGCTGCAACGGGCAGGGGCAGGAAGGCGAGGGCAAGGGCGGCGGCGGGAATGGCGTGGCTCAGCATGCTGGACATGATGGCGGCGAACTCCTTATCGATCGGTGAATGAGCCCGGTGTATCTGGCTGTAGCAGGCCGGTGCTCGTGGATGTTGCGGGTAAATGGCGGGAAAGGTGGCGAATGTTCCAGGGCTCGATACCGGCGCTCGCGACACCGTTCAAGGACGGCAAGTTCGATGAGCAGGCTTATCGCCGATTCGTCGAGTGGCAGGTCGCTGGTGGTTCCAGCGCGCTGGTCCCCTGCGGCACGACCGGCGAATCGGCCACGCTCGACAATGACGAGCACCACCGCGTCATCGCCATCTGCGCCGAGACCGCGGCCGGGCGCGTGCCGGTGATCGCCGGGGCGGGCAGCAACGATACGCAGACCGCCTTGTGGCACATTCGTGAGGCGCAGGCCGCGGGGGCCGACGCCGTGCTGCTGGTTGCGCCCTATTACAACCGGCCGAGCCAGGCTGGCCTCGTTGCCCATTTCTCATATCTCGCCGAGCGCTGCGAACTGCCGATAGTGCTCTACAATGTGCCCGGCCGCACGGTGACGGATATCCTGCCCGAAACCGTGATCGAGCTCGTCCGGCGCTTTCCGGGGAAGATCGTCGGGCTGAAGGATGCAAGTGGCGATGTATCGCGCGTCGTCACACATCGCCTGGCGCTGGGTCCGATGGGACCCGGGGCGTTCTGCCAGCTCTCGGGCGATGATCCGCTGGCGCTGGCCGGCTATGCGCTCGGCCAGGTCGGCTGCATCTCGGTGACCGCCAATGTCGCGCCCAAGCTGTGCGCCGATTTCCACGCCGCCGCGCTGGCGGGCGATTTCGCCACGGCCCGCACCCTCAACGAGCGCCTCTATCCCCTCCACCGCGCGCTGTTCGCCGATGCGAGCCCGGCGCCCACCAAATACGCGCTCTCCAAGCTGCACGAATGGTTCGCCCCCGATGTCCGCCTTCCGCTCACCGGATGCAGCGAGGCGGCGAAAGCAGCGGTCGATGCGGCAATGAAGGGGGTGGGGCCCATGATGGAGGGCTAAGGAGATGTGAGCGAAGAAAATGATGAGCTGTTGTCGGACGAAGAGTTGCGGGTGTGCGTTGAGGTCTACGCAGACGTCGTGAAGAGGGGAGGAGCGAGCCGCGATATGCCGAAAGATCTCTACCTTGTTCGGCCAGAGAAAAGGTTGCCGGGTCGGAACCGGAACGCCCTTTATCATCGCATGCAGAACATCATTCATGTTCAAAATTTGAACGACAAAAGCGTCGTGACCGGCTGGGGACCGAAACCGCATGGTTGAGCGGACATGATCCCGCATATCGACACACTGCTAATCGGGGTGGGGCTCCTCTGACCCTGAAGGCAGAGGTCTTCCGTTTTGGATCAGACAAACCTACACGTCCGCGCCCATGGCCCGCCCCAAACCCACCACCTTCGACAAAGCCAAGATCGTCGCCGAGAACCGCCGTGCGCGCTTCGAGTACAGCATCGAGGAGACCTTCGAGGCGGGCATCGCCCTCTCGGGCACCGAGGTGAAGTCACTCCGGCAGGGCGAAGGCTCGATCGCCGAGAGCTACGCGCATGTCGAGAACGGCGAGGCCTGGCTGGTCAATTCCAACATCCCCGAGTTCAGCCACGGCAACCGCTTCAATCACGAGCCCAAGCGGCCGCGCAAATTGCTGCTCCACCAACGCGAGATTGGCCGGCTGCTGGGCGCGGTCGAGCGCAAGGGGATGACGCTGGTGCCGCTCAGCGTGTATTTCAACGGCCGCGGGCGGGCCAAGGTGGAACTCGCGCTCGCCAAGGGCCGCCAGACGCACGACAAGCGGCAGCACCTCAAGGAGCGCGACTGGCAGCGCGACAAGGCCCGGCTGTTGCGCGATCGCGGTTGAGGGCGGGGCGACTGGCCGCCTGTTGCCGTTAACCGAATGTTCGTCGCTGCCTGTCTATGCGGGCCTATGCCGCGCCTGCGAAAAGGTGCAAGGAACCCGTCCCGATGTCGAAGCGCAAGACCAGCTGGATTGCGGCCAAGATGCCGACCCGCGCCGATATGGAGCGCAACCGTTGGCTCGCGCCCATTGCCCACCGGTTCGGCCGCTCCGAGCTGTGGCGTTTCACCCGGCGATCGGTTCCGCGCGGGGTGGCGCTCGGCCTGTTCGCGGGTTTCATCATCCCCCTTGGGCAGATCTTCGTCGCGGCCTTCCTCGCGCTTCCCTTGCGTGCCAATGTTCCGCTTGCCGCGCTGGTCACCTTCGTCACCAATCCGTTCACTTTGCCGTTCTGGTTCTGGGTCGCCAACCGCGTAGGCGATTTCGTGCTGATGGATGCGATGCTCGGGCGGCTGATGACGCTCGAGGGTAGTTGGCTGGGCGGTTTTGGCTGGTTTCTCGAGACCGCGGGGGTGACGGCGTTCGGCTTTGTCCTGCTGTCGCTCGGCAGTTCCTCGCTTGGCTATCTGCTCTCTAAATTCGCCTGGCGGATGCTGGTGGCGCGCCGCTGGAGCCGGCGGCCCGCGCGTCGCCCCGTGCCCGGTCCGGCTGAATAGGCGCATGGCAAACGAGGGTGGGCGCGACGCAGCGCAGCGAGCAGGCGTGAGCGTGCCGGTTCAGCTTCTCTGGGTTGGCGCGGCGCTGGTTGCGAGCGTGGTGCTGGCTTTCGCGCTGACCGGTGACGGCCTCATTGCGACCGCTTTCGCAGGGGGGCTGGCGGTGCTCGCCCTGGCAGGCTTCGCGGGCGTTAGGACCAGGCCGCGCAAGGAGGATGGCGACACTTCCCGAGAGATTGATTGGTCGATTACGCTCGCAGCGCTCGACACGGCCGGGTTGGCGATTGCCGTGACTGACCGCGCCAATCGTCTCGCCTGCGCCACCGACGCTTACCGGAGTGTGTTCGGCACTGCCGCCCCGCCGCGCGTCGTGGTGCAGGAGCCGGCGCTGGATCGCCTGACGTATCTGGCGCGCACCGCCTGGCGGGAAGGCTCGGGCGAGGAGGCCTCGCTGGAGGCCGGCGGCAGGCGCTGGGTCGTACGAGCCGATCGCGCGGGAGCGGGCGAAGCTTTTCTCGTCTGGCATTTCGCAGCCCAGGGGAACGAAAGGGCCGATGTGGCGCTCGGCGCGCTACTGTCCGGGCCGTTCGGGCAGATGCTGTCAGAAGCAAACATCGCCGCCGCCCTTGTCGGGCCCGATGAGATCGTGCGGGAAACCAACACGGCGTTCGCTGCCGCCGCTTCAGGGGACGGGGACGAGCCCAGGGTACCCGCGGGCCGACCCTTGGACGATCTGGTTGCCTGCGACGACGCCGGCGGCTGGCGTTTTACGCGTCAGCCAGCCGATCGGATGCCGCTCGCCGGCATGGACATCGCTTTCGCCGATTCGGCGAGCCTGGAACAAGCCGGCGAACATCCCCCGCGCCTGCGCCTGCTGTTCGATCCCGGGCTCGTTCGTCGCCCCGGGACTGCTGCTTCGCCTTCGCTCACCGCGCCGCTCGAGGCGCTGGCAGGGCAATTGCCGCTGGGCCTCGCCGCGATCGGGCGCGACGGCCGCTTCCTGTTCGCCAATCCCGCCTTCCGCCGCGCCGCCGGCATCGGGACGCAAGGGCCTGAAGCGCGCCTGCCGGTCTATCCCTCGGACCTGGTGACGCGCGGCGACAAGGCCGGTTTTGCCGATGCAGTGCGGCGCTATGCCTATGGCGCGGCGCAAAGCGGTGACCTCACGTTCCGCTTCGCCGCCGCCCCGGACGAGCCGGTCTCGGTCGGTCTCATCGGCATGCGCGGGTTGGGCGAGGTGGCGCTGCTCCTCACCATCGCCGACACGACCGAGGAGAACCGCTTGAAGCGCCAGGTCGCCCAAGCGACGAAGATGCAGGCGGTGGGCCAACTCGCGGGCGGGGTGGCGCATGATTTCAACAACGTGCTGACCGCCATCATCGGCACTTGCGATCTGATGCTCGATCGCCACCAACCCGGCGACGCCGATCACCGCGACATCGAGGAGATCAAGCGCAATTCCGATCGCGCCGCCAGCCTGACCCGGCAATTGCTCGCCTTCTCGCGCCAACAGACTTTGAAGCCCGAGGTAATCGCGCTGCCCGACGTGCTCGCAGGGATGGCCGATCTGCTCGAACGTCTGCTCGGCGCGCGGATCGCACTGCAAGTGAACAGCGAGCCGAAGCTGGGCCCAGTGCGCGCCGATCCGCGTCAGCTCGAGCAGGTCGTCATGAACCTCGCCGTCAACGCCCGCGACGCGATCCGCGAGCGCGGCGGCGAGCAGGCATCGGGCGAGCTCACCTTCACCCTGCGGCCGATGGACGCCGCCGCGATCCGCAAGTTGGGCAACGAGGTTATCCCGCCCGGCGATTACGCGCTCATCGAGCTTGCGGATACCGGCGGCGGGATCGACCGGCGAGTGCTGCCCAAGATCTTCGAACCGTTCTTCACCACCAAGGAGCTCGGCAAGGGCACCGGGCTTGGCCTGTCGACGGTCTATGGCATCGTCAAGCAATCGGGCGGCTTCATCTTCGCCGAGAACGTCATCGGTCCGGACGGCGCCACGAGCGGCGCTCGTTTCCGCGTGTTCCTGCCGGTCCACGCCGCCAGTCCCGAGGAGTTGCGGCAGTTACAGGCGAAGGCGGAGCGCTCCCCACCGGCGATGCCCGAGGCCGACAAGCCGGGAGGCGTCCGAATCCTGCTGGTCGAGGACGAGGACATGGTGCGCAAGGTCGCCGAGCGCGCCCTGGTCCGCGCTGGCCACCAGGTGGTCACCGCGCGCGATGGCGAGGAGGGACTGGAGAAGTTCCGCAGCGACGCGCCGTTCGACCTCCTGCTGACCGACGTCGTGATGCCCGGTATCGACGGCCCGGCAATGGCGCGGGCGTTGCGCGGGTCGGCGCCCGATCTGCCGGTGCTGTTCATGTCCGGCTATGCCGAGGGCCAATTGCGCGAGGGCATCGACTTGGCCGCCGCGCATTTCATCGCCAAGCCCTTTTCGGTGCGCGAGATCACCGACAAGGTCGGCGCGATCATGAAGGAAAGCGCGGCCGGCTGATAACCGAGGCGGTCCCCGGCCACTCGTCGATCGGTCAGTCAGTTTCCTGCGTCCCTGCCGCGCGGCCAGGCCATGACGAGACCGCTTGTGAACCACGCCGCGAAGGCAAGTCACAAGGCGGCGTAGGGGGCCACAGCTCGAGCGCGAAGAAATAGGTGGTCCGCGCAAGTTGCCCCGGCGGCGCCGATGGTGGCTGCAATTTGGAGGATCGGCCAGTGATCCGCCGCGGCGCTGCGCGAGGCGAGCGGGCCACCGCAACCGCCGCGCCGTGGGCAGGCGCGCTCAGAGCGCGACGACGAAGCGGGCGAGCATCCACGTTAGGTCGAGCGCGAAAAAAAGGGGCGCCTCCAACTATACGATCGGGAAACCATCAATGAGGCATCCGTCCCACTCGCTGGTGAACTCCCGCTCCTCGCAGCATGCGCGCCAATTCGCGTGCCCGCCGAACCAGGGCATCAGCGATGCGGCGAGAAACAGCACCGGCCCGGCCAGCGCCGTGAACCAGCTCGCCCCCTCGGCCCCGGGCGTCATCCCGCGTCGACCGGCTCCCCCGCCAACTCGGCACGCAGCGCATCGAGCGCGGCTTGCGCATTGCTGCCTTCGGGCCCGCCACCCTGCGCCATGTCCGGCCGGCCGCCGCCGCCCTTGCCGCCAAGCTCGGTGACCGCCCGGCGGACCAGCGCTACGGCATCGAACCGTCCGATCAAATCGTCGGTGACGCCGACCGCCACCGCCGCGCGGCCCTCGTTCACCGCGACCACTGCCGCCACGCCCGAGCCGAGCCGCGCCTTGGCCTCGTCGATCAGGCCGGGAAGTTCGCGCGGGTTCATCCCCTCGAGAACCTGCCCGGAAAAGGCGATCCCGCCGATCTCTTCGTCCGCCGTCTCGGCCGCCGATCCGCCGCCCCCCAACGCCAGCTGGCGCCGCGCCTCGGCCAGTTCGCGCTCGAGCCTGCGCCGCTCGTCGACCAGTGCAGCAACCCGCGCCTCGACCTCGTCGGGCGCCGCCTTCAGCACGCCGGCGACCGATCTGAGCGCCTCTTCACGCCCCACCAGCCATTGCCGCGCCGCCTCGCCGGTCAGCGCCTCCACACGTCGTACACCCGAGGAAACCGCGCTTTCGGAGACGATCCGCAGCAAGGCGATGTCGCCGGTCGCATCGACATGCGTGCCCCCGCACAGCTCGACCGAATAGTTGCGCCCTCCCGCGTTCCAGTCCTGCCGGCCGATCGAGAGCACGCGCACCTCCTCGCCGTATTTCTCGCCGAACAGCGCCAGCGCACCGGCCGAAACCGCCTCGTCCGGGCTCATCAGCCGGGTGACGACCGTTTCGTTGTGGCGGATCTCGGCGTTCACCTCCGCCTCGATATCCGCGATCTCTTCGGGGGTGAGCGCCTTGGGATGCGCGAAATCGAAGCGCAGCCGATCCTCGGCGACGAGCGAGCCCTTCTGCGCGACATGCTCGCCGAGCCGGTTGCGCAGTGCCGCATGGAGGAGGTGAGTGGCCGAATGGTTGGCGCGGATCCGGTCGCGGCGCTCGGCGTCTACGCCCATGTGAACCACGTCGCCCACCTTGACCTCGCTACGCTCCACCTGCCCGTGATGTGCATGCAGCCGGCCGAGCGGCTTCGTCGTATCAATGACGGCAATGTGCAGGTCCCCGTCGGTCGCGATCTCGCCCGTATCGCCCATCTGCCCGCCGCTTTCGCCGTAGAACGGCGTCTGGTTGGTAATGACGGTCACCTCTTGGCCCTCGCCGGCGCGCTGGACCTCCGCGCCATCGACGACCAGCGCCACCACGCGCCCCTCGCCTTCGCTCGCGGCATAGCCGGTGAACTCGGTGCCGCCCTCGCGCTCGGCAATGTCGAACCACACTTCGCTATCGGCCGCGCCGCCTGAGCCCTTCCACGCCGCGCGCGCCGCCGCCTTCTGCCGGGCCATGGCCGCATCGAAGCCGCCTCGGTCGACCATGATGCCGCGGTCGCGCAGCGCGTCCTCGGTGAGGTCGTAGGGAAAGCCGTAGGTGTCGTGCAGCTTGAACGCGGTTTCGCCGGACAGAACGCCGCCTTCGCCGAGCTCAACCGTCTCCTCCTCGAGCAGCCGCAAGCCTTTCTCGAGCGTCTGGCGAAAGCGCGTCTCCTCGCGCTCGAGGACCTCGCCGATCAGCGCCTCGGCGCGCGACAGCTCCGGGTAGGCCTGGCCCATCTCCTGCACCAGCACCGGCGCCAGACGGTGCATCAGCGGCTCATCCGCGCCGATCAGATGCGCATGACGCATGGCCCGGCGCATGATCCGGCGCAGCACATAGCCCCGACCCTCGCCCGCCGGCAGAACGCCATCGGCGATGAGGAAGCTGCTCGAGCGCAGATGATCGGCGATCACCCGGTGGCTCGCCTCCCCGTCGCCGGCGGGGTTCGTGCCGGTCAGTTCCTTGGTGGCCTCGATGATCGCGCGAAACGTGTCGGTGTCGAACACGTTGTGCTTGCCCTGGATCACGCCGGCGACCCGCTCGAGGCCCATGCCGGTGTCGATGCTCGGGCGCGGGAGGTCGCCGATGATCGCGTCGTCCGCCTGCAGATGCTGCATGAAGACGAGGTTCCAGATCTCGACGAAGCGGTCGCCGTCCTCGTCCGGCGAGCCCGGCGGCCCGCCCGCTACGCCCGGGCCATGATCCCAGAAGATTTCCGAGCATGGCCCGCACGGACCATCCGCGCCCATCGCCCAGAAATTATCCTTGCTCGAGATGCGGATGATGCGCTCGTCGGGCAGGCCGGCGATGCGAGTCCACTGGTGTGCGGCCTCTTCGTCGGTGTGGTAGACGGTGACGAGCAGGCGCTCGGCATCGAGTCCGAGTTCGCCGGTTACGAAGTTCCAGGCGAGCTCGATCGCGCGTTCCTTGAAATAGTCGCCAAACGAGAAGTTGCCGAGCATCTCGAAGAAGGTGAGGTGGCGCGCGGTGTAACCGACATTGTCGAGATCATTGTGCTTGCCGCCCGCGCGTACGCATTTCTGCGCGGAGGCGGCACGCGGGGAGGGCGGCGCCTCGAGCCCGGTGAACACGTTCTTGAATGGCACCATGCCCGCATTGACGAACATCAGCGAGGGGTCGTTGTAGGGAACGAGCGGGGCGGAGGACACGACCTTGTGGTCCGCGGCGGCGAAGTAATCGAGGAATGCGCGGCGGATGTCGTTGGTCGAGTGCATGGTTCCGCAGGTAAGCCGTGCGGAGCGATGCGACAAGCGTGGGGCTTGAGGCGCGTCTGACGCCTAGGCTGCGCGGGCGGTGACGATCCAGGCCGCGGCCCCGAGCGCGACGATACCATCGCGGCAGTGCCGGGTTGCAAGAGCGCGGATGGCATCGAGCAAGGCGGCCCGCTCGTCGTCCTCCATTTCTCGCAGCGCCCGAGCGGCCGGGCCGATCCGCTGGAAATAGGCCACCGCGTCGGCCACCGGATCGTGGCCCTTGCCTATGATCATGGCGAAGTCGAATGGTTCGAAGTCAATCTTGCACCAGCTGCTCGCCGCGAGAATTCGCTCGACCTTCTGCGGATCGGCGAACGCGAACGGCCCGGGCGCGTTGGGGTCGGGCGGTTCAGCGGGAGGGGGCAGCAGCGCGCCGATCTCCGCGAAGAACGGGTTCTCGGCGAGCGAGCGGAAGCAGCTGAAGGCAAGCCGTGCGCCTGGAGCCGCGATCGAGCCGAGATACTCGAAGGCGGCCACGGGATCGTCGAAGAACATGACGCCGTGGCGCGAGACTAGCAGATTGGGCCGGATGCCTTGAGGAGGCTGCCATTCCGCCGCGTCTGCAAGCACGAAGGCGGCCTGGGTCCCGCCACTCATCTTGGCGCGCTGGTCGGCCGCTTCGATCAGATCGGGCGAGACATCGACGCCGATGATCTGCGCCTTCGGCCACAATTCGGCCAATGCCAGAGCGAGCTCGCCGGCACCGCAGCCGATGTCGAGCACCGCCCCGGCCGGGCCGATATCCTCGATTCGCCCAAGCAGATGCGCCGTCAGCTCGGCAAAGCTGCGATCGGTGCGCCGCCATTCGGCTGCCCAGCCTCCGCCAGTGCGGCCGCGCCAGTCGCTGATCCCGGTCACCTGCCGGCGATCTCAGACCAGGGCGCCGTTCCCCTCAGTCATCGAGATCGCCATCCTCCGCGGGGTCGGGGCCGACCATCATCTCCTCGGCGACCTTGTCCTCGCGGTTGCGGATCGCTGCTTCGAGCTTGTCGCAGGTCTGGGGATTATCCTTCAGATATTGCTTGGCATTCTCGCGCCCCTGGCCGATCCGGACGCTGTCGTAGCTGAACCACGAGCCGGATTTTTCCACCAGACCAGCCTTGACGCCAAGATCGAGTATCTCGCCGATCTTGGAAATGCCCTGGCCGTACATGATGTCGAACTCGACCTGCTTGAAGGGCGGGGCGACCTTGTTCTTGACCACCTTGACCCGGGTCGTGTTGCCGACGATCTCGTCGCGGTCCTTGATCTGCCCGGTGCGGCGGATATCGAGCCGGACGCTGGCGTAGAACTTGAGCGCGTTGCCGCCGGTGGTGGTCTCGGGGTTGCCGTACATTACGCCGATCTTCATCCGCAGCTGGTTGATGAAGATGACCATGCATTTCGAACGGCTGATCGAACCGGTCAGCTTGCGCAGCGACTGGCTCATCAGCCGCGCCTGCAGGCCGACATGTGTATCGCCCATCTCGCCCTCGATCTCGGCGCGCGGCACGAGTGCGGCGACCGAATCGACCACCAGCACGTCGATCGCGTTTGAGCGCACCAGCGTGTCGGTGATCTCGAGCGCTTGCTCGCCGGTATCGGGCTGCGAGACGATCAGCTCGTCCACGTCCACGCCCAGCTTCTTGGCGTAGACCGGGTCGAGCGCATGCTCGGCATCGACGAACGCCGCCGTGCCGCCACCGCGCTGCGCTTCGGCGATGACGTGCAGCGCCAGCGTGGTCTTGCCCGAGCTCTCGGGCCCGTAGATCTCGACGACCCGCCCGCGCGGCAGGCCGCCGATCCCGAGCGCGATATCGAGGCCGAGCGATCCGGTTGAAATCGCCTCGATATTGCTTGCCTCGCGGCTGCCCAGCTTCATCGCCGAGCCCTTGCCGAAGGCGCGATCGATCTGTGCGAGCGCCGCATCGAGCGCCTTCTGCCGGTCCACGCTGGCCATCGTCCCTCCTACCACTTTGAACGGTGCCGCCATGCCACAGCCCTCCCTCGCTTGCCTAGGGTTATCCGAAAACAGTTTAGGCTTTCTTAACCCGAAGTCATTAGCGGAACAAGTGTGGAACAGATGGTTGGGCGAATCGGGTCAGTTGCGGTTCTGCGCCGAGCGGCGGCGGTCGCCTTCGCTGCCGCGCGGCACGTCCGTCATGTCCTGCTCAACGCGGCCCTTGTCCTTCCCGCCACCCGCGACGTTCTGCGGCTTGAACTTCTCGTCGTTGGAACGCGGCTTGGTCGGGTCATTGGTCTTGCTCATCGCTATTCTCCTTCGCAAGACCAACGCGCCAACGGGGCGCAAGTTCATGAAAAGTCAGCCGCGGGCCGTCGAGGTGCGCAGCTTGGGCTTGTGATCGAGCGCGCCGCCCTCCTTGATCGCCTCGCGCATCTCGTCGCGCTTCTCGTGGATCGAGGCGATCACCGGGCCCGCCGGCACGCCGAGATCGAACAGCACCGCCTCGGAGAGCTGGAGCGAGCTTTCCAGCGTCTCGGGCACCGCGGTGCTGGCGCCGCTCTTGTAGAGCTCGGCGGCGTGGACCGTGTCGCGCGCGCGGGCGATGACCGAAAGCGAGGGATAGGCCGCTCGCAGCTTTCTCACCAGATGCTGCGCGAGGATCGGCTCGTCCATCGTCAGGATCACCGCGGGTGCGGTCTCCACACCGAGCTTGTCGAGCACGTCGGCGCGCGTCGCATTGCCGAACGCCGCATGATAGCCCTCGCGCCGCGCCTGTCCGACGAGATCGGGGTCGGCGTCGATCGCGACATAGGCCTGGCCGTGCCGGTCGAGCATCTGCGCCACCAGCCTGCCGACCCGGCCGAAGCCGAGGATGATCACCCGTGGCGTGGCGCTGTCGCTGCCCGCGAGCGAGAGGTCGGGCCCCACCTCCACCCGGTGCGCGGACCACCGGCCGGCCATCGCCAGGAGCGGCGTGATGGTCAGCCCGATCGCGGTGACGATCTGCCAGAATTGCGCGGTTCCCGGCTGGATCAGCAACGCCTGGGTCGCGGCGGCCAGCACGATCAGCGTGGTTTCGGACGGGCTCGCCATGAGGATGCCGGTCTCGAGCGAGGTCCCGCGCCTCGCGCCCATCATCCTCAGCAGCACGCCGGTCACCACCGCCTTCAATGACAGCACGCCGACCACCGCCGCCATGATCGTGCCGAGATTGGTCCAGATCGTCGCCAGGTCGATGCTCATCCCTACGGTGATGAGGAACACGCCGAGCGCCAGGCCCTTGAACGGCTCCATGATCCCCTCGACCTCGGCATGGTACTCGGTCTCGGCGATCAGCAGCCCGGCGATGAGCGCCCCGACGATCGGCGAAAGGCCGACGAGCGTGGTGGCAAGGCTCGCGCCGATCACCACCAGCAGGGTGGCGGCGAGGAACAGTTCCGGGCTCTTGGTGCGCGCCGCCTGGGCGAACAGGCGGGGGAGGGCGAACCGGCCGATCACCATCATCGCTGCGACCACCAGCACGCCCTTCCAGATCGTGTCGGCGAGCCCCGTCAGCCCCTCCTCCCCGGCAAAGGGCGCGAGGGCGCCGAGCATGAAGATGATCGGCACGATCATGATGTCCTCGAACAGCAGCATCGAGAGCGCCGCGCGCCCGACCGGCGTTTGCGTGCCCGAGATCGGCAGCACCAGCGCGGTGGAGGACAGGGCCAGCGCGAGGCCCAGCGCCAGCGCCCCGGTCCAGTACTGCCCCATCATCGAGAGGAATGCGGCGAGCAGCGAGCCGGTGACGATCAGCTCGAGCGAGCCCAGGCCGAACACCAGTTTGCGCAAGGTCCACAGCCGCTGGAACGAGAGCTCGAGCCCGATCGCGAACAGCAGCAGGGTGATGCCGAACTCGGCGAACGGCTCAAGCCGCTCGGGGTCGGTGATGGTGACGTGGCTCAGCCAGTCATATTCGTACACCATCCGCCCGAGGCCATACGGGCCGACGAGCAGCCCGACGAGGATGAAGCCGATGATCGGTGTGATCCGGAACCGGGCGAAGACCGGGATGACGATGCCCGCCGCGCCGAGGATGACGAGCGCGTCGGACATGATGGGGGAGATTTGGCCACCGTGCATCGGGGCGGGTCTAGGTCACGGGGGGAGGCGGGGCAACCGGGCGGGCGTCGGGTTGGCGCACCCGATCGGCAATGCTTGCACTTTTGGCCGCTTGCCGTGCATTACGATGGCGAGGAGATTTGCCGATGCCCACGCTCTACACCATGCCCGGAACCTGCTCGCTCGCCGCCAATATCGCGGTCGCCTGGCTAGACGCGCCGGTCGAAGTCGAGAACATGGATTATGGGGCGCACAAGGACGAAGCGTTCCTCGCGATCAATCCCAAGGGCAAGGTGCCGGCGCTGCGCTTCGATGACGGCGACGTGCTCACCGAACTCGCCGCGATCCTGAGCTGGCTCGGCGCCGAATATGGCGGGCGCGACAGCGGGGAATATTCTCGCGACGAGCGGCTCGGTCGCAAGGAGGCCGAGGCGCTCTCCTACATGACGAGCGAGGTCCACGCCTCCTACGGCCCCCACTTCGCCGCCGCCCGCTTTGCCGAGAGCGAGAGCGCGCAGGAGGAGGTGAAGCGCAAGGCTTACGAGACGCTCGCCGGCCATTACGCGCGGATGGAGGAGAACCTCGCCCAGAGCGGCGGCGAGTGGTATCTCGGCCAGAAGAGCTTCGCCGATGCCTTCCTCTACGTGCTCACTCGCTGGCTCGACAAGACGCCTTTATCGCTCGCAGATTACCCGGCATTGAAGGCGCACCGGGAGCGGATGGAGCAGGACGAGGGCGTGAGGAAGGCGCTCGCGCGGCAGGCGATGGAGCCGATCGGGTAAGGGGCGAGGGCAGAGGAAATCGCGGTCGCCCAAAAGGATCGCCTGGAGCTTTCGAACGCCACCGGCCGATGCATCTTGCAGTGCGGTTACATGGTGGACCGGGGTTTGACCCGACGATGCAGCGATCGAGCAGGAGATCCTCGCAAAGACCGGGGAGATCTATGGGCCGAGTGGCGAGTGCGCCGATACTGGCGTCACCCTCCAAAAGCGTTCGATCCGCAACGGCCGACAGATAAGTTTTTAACGGCGTGTTGAAGAACGCGGTGCGTAACGCGTGATTCGCGCTCGCTCTTCTGCCGGGATGCGACGAAACTCTCGTCCGCTTCATGCTCATCCGGTACCCGGATGAAAGCCTGCGCACGATCCGGATCAATCGGGGCGCCTCGCATGCTTGGGAATCGCTGATCGGCGATACGCTGCCGCTCGTGCGCATGACCATCGTTGCGCATTTCGCTCGTGAGGGGATCGCCTGCCCACCGGCGGCGCCGTTCTCGCTTGGGGTGACGCAGATCGCTGCCGAGGAACCGAACCTGGGCGAGCAGGTCTTCGGTGTTCGCTGCACTGGAGGCTGGGCCGAAGTCTGGCCGATCGAAACGTGCGACCGGACAATCGAGGTTCTTATCAAGTTCACGGCCGACGGTACCGGAGGAGCCTTGACGGATATCCCGGGCGACCGGATCGAGGTCATGCCTGGTTAGGACCGTGTCCTACCCACCCCCCGGCCCGTGCTTGCCCGTCGGCGCCGGGCCGCTCGGCCGCCCGCCGCCCGCCTTGCCGTCCTCCCACTCGATCCGGTAGAGGTCGAACCGCCGGTCGGCGAGGTTGCGCACCGTGCCCTCGGCCCGCGCCCAGCTCAGGTCCGACAGGTTGACGTCCGAGATCGTCAGCGTTTCGACGTTCTCTGACGCCTCGGCCGCGATGCCATCGCGCGCGAAGGGGAAGTCGCACGGCGTCAGGATGCAGCTTTGCGCGTACTGGATGTCCATGTTGGCGACGTTGGGCAGGTTGCCGACATTGCCCGAGAGCACCACGAAGCACTGGTTCTCGATCGCCCGCGCAGCCGAGCAATAGCGCACGCGCATATAGCCCTGGCGGCTGTCGGTGGCGAAGGGCACGAAGATGATCCGCGCGCCCTCGTCGACCAGCCGGCGCGCAAGCTCGGGGAACTCGCTGTCGTAGCAGATCAGCACCCCCACCGGCCCGCAATCGGTCTGGATCACGTCGATCGAATCGCCCCCGCGGATGTTCCACCAGTAGGCCTCGTTGGGCGTCGGGTGGATCTTCTCCTGCGCGTGAACGGAGCCATCGCGCAGGCACACCATGGCGACGTTGTGGATGTCGCCATCCTCCATCTTCGTCGGGTGCGAGCCGCCGATGATGTTGATATTGTGCGACAAAGCCATCTCGGACAGGATCTTCCTGATCCGAGGCGTATAGGCAGAGAGCTTCTCGATCGCCTCGATGGGCGTCAGTTCGCGCTCCTCGTAGGAGAGCAACATCAGCGTGAACAGTTCGGGGAAGACAATGAAATCGGCCTCGTAATCGCTGGCGACATCGACGAAGTACTCGATCTGGCCGCAGAATTCCTCGAAACTGGCCACCGCACGCGCCTGCAACTGGCAGGTGGCGATGCGCACGCTCTCGACATCGCGCGGCACGCGGTGCTTGGGCCCGTGCTCCTGATCGACGAACGGATTGCGCCAGACCATGTGGGTGGCAAAGCCCAGCGAGCGCGTGTCCTCGGGCAAATAGCCCTGCAGCACACCGATCGGCTCGAAGCCGTTGGCGAGCTGAAAGCGTACGACGGGATCGTGCAGCCGCCCGGCGATGACTGTCTCGAGATAATCGTCCGGGCTCTCCACCTTGCGCCGGTGGCGGCGATAATTCGGCATCCGTCCGCCGAAGATGATACCTTTCAATTCCTCGCGTTCGGCGAGCTTCCTGCGCTCCTCGTAGAGCCGCCGCCCGATGCGCGTGCCGCGCACCTTGGGGTCGACGCACATCTCGTAGCCATAGAGGAAGTCGCCGGTTGGATCGTGGCGCGAGCCATAGCCGTTGCCGGTGATCTCGTCCCAGCTATGCGGGTTGAGCGCCACCGCCCCGCCGATCCGCATCGTGGCGCAATAGCCGATCACCTTGCCATCGAGCACCGCGACGAAGCAGCCATCGGGGAAATTGTTGATCTGCCCGCGGATCTCACTCTGCGTATAAGGCAGGAAATCGACGTAGACGCGCTTGGCGAGCGCAGCAATCGCACGTACGTCGGCGGGCTTGGCGGAGCGGATTTCGAGGCGGGGTTTGGTCATGGTTCGGGAGCGGCCTTAGCTCACCCCAGCCCCTCAGTTTCCATCTCCGCCTCGAGGCCCTCGACGATGGTCTCGAAGAATTGCTCGGTGGTCAGCCAGTTCTGGCCCGGGCCGATGAGCAGCGCCAGATCCTTGGTCATCCGCCCGCTTTCGACGCTGCCGACGCACACGCGCTCGAGCGTCTCGGCGAACTTGACCACCTCCGGCGTGTCGTCGAAGCGGCCGCGATACATGAGGCCGCGGGTCCACGCGAAGATGCTGGCGATCGGGTTGGTCGAGGTCGCCTTGCCCTCCTGATGCTGGCGGAAATGGCGGGTGACGGTGCCATGCGCGGCCTCGGCCTCGATGGTCTTGCCGTCCGGCGTCATCAGCACGGACGTCATCAGGCCCAGCGAGCCGAAGCCCTGCGCCACCTGGTCGGACTGGACGTCGCCGTCATAGTTCTTGCAGGCCCAGATGAACTTGCCGTTCCACTTGAGGGCCGAAGCGACCATGTCGTCGATCAGCCGGTGCTGGTATTCGATTCCCGCTTTGTCGAACTTCGCTTCGAAGCCCTCCGTCTCGAACACCTCCTGGAACAGGTCCTTGAAGCGGCCATCGTACTTCTTGAGGATCGTGTTCTTGGTCGATAGATAGACCGGCCAGCCGCGGTCGAGCCCGTAATTCAGGCTGGCTCGGGCAAAATCGCGGATCGAATCGTCGAGATTGTACATCGCCATGGCGACGCCCGCTTCCTTGAACTCGTACACCTCGCGGTCGATCACCTCGCCATCATCGCCCTCGAAAACGAGGCGCAGCTTGCCGGGGCCGGGGACGAGAAAGTCGGTGGCGCGGTACTGGTCACCGAAGGCGTGGCGGCCGACCACGATCGGATCGGTCCAGCCGGGGATCAGCCGCGGCACGTTCTCGATGACGATCGGCTCGCGAAAGATCGTACCGCCGAGGATATTGCGGATCGTGCCGTTGGGCGAGCGGTACATCTCGGCCAGATCGAACTCCTCGACCCGCGCTTCGTCCGGCGTAATGGTCGCGCACTTCACGCCAACGCCATACTGCTTGATCGCTTCTGCCGCATCGACGGTGATCTTGTCACGCGTCTCGTCGCGCTTCTCTATCCCAAGGTCGTAATATTTGAGATCGACGTCGAGATAGGGAAGGATCAGGCGCTCGCGGATCCACTGCCAGATGATCCGCGTCATCTCATCGCCGTCGATCTCGACGATTGGATTGGCGACCTTGATCTTGCCCATGCTGCGCCCCTGCTGTTCGCTCTCGGCTGGCGTCCTTAAGGAGCGGCGGGAGAGTGCGCAAGCGAGGGGAGGGCGGAGCGCCGGACCGGCGTTCGCGAACCCGCTACACGTGTGGACAAAGGCGCCGCGGCGCCTGGCTCACTCGGAGCGCGCGACCTGCTTCTGCGTCAGCATTTGCTGCAATTCGCCCGCCTCGTACATCTCGGTCATGATGTCGCTGCCGCCGACGAACTCGCCCTTGACATAAAGCTGTGGGATGGTCGGCCACTCCGAATAGGCCTTGATGCCCTGGCGGATCTCCATGTCCTGCAGCACGTCGACGCTCTCGAACGCGACCCCGCACTCGTCGAGGATGGCACAGGCGCGGTTGGAGAAGCCGCATTGCGGGAAGAGCGGCGTGCCCTTCATAAACAGCACCACATCGCTTGCGGATACGATACTGGAAATGCGCTGGTTGGCGTCGTTCATCGCTGATCCCTAACCTGACAAATTGCCTCGGCGAATCAGGTGGGAACCGAGGTAACCAGTTGCAAGGCGTGGAGCTCTCCCCCCATCCGGCCGCCGAGCGCGTCATAAACCATCTTGTGCTGCTGGACGCGGCTCCTGCCGGCGAAGGCGGGCGAGGCGACGCGGGCGAGGTAATGGTCGCCATCATCGACCAGCGCCTCGATCTCGACACTCGCATCGGGGAGGGCGGCCTTGATCAGCGCCTCGAGCTCGGCCGCGGGCATCGCCATCAGCGCGCCCCCGCCGGCAACGGAACGAGGGCCATCAGCTCTCGCTCATCAGCTGCCGGCGCGCCTCGATGGACTTCTCCTCGAGCCGCGCGCGCACCTCGGCCTCGTCGACCTCGCAGCCCGCCTGGGTCAAATCGCCGAGCACCTTCCGCACCACGTCCTCGTCGCCCGCTTCCTCGAAATCGGCCTGGACGACCGCCTTCTTGTAGGCCTCGGTCTCTTCGGGCGTGAGCTTCATCAGCCCCGCGGCCCATTCGCCGAGCAGCCGGTTGCGCCGCGCGGCGACGCGGAAGGCGGTCTCCTCGTCCATCGCGTACTTGGCTTCCTCGCCTTTCTGGCGATCCCTGAAATCGGTCATGCGGCTCCCCCTGGTTACTGTGGCGGCAATGATAGCGGGCGAGCGCGGGAGGCGGCAAGGCCGGTTCGGCCCGTTCGCGCCCCGGCGAACCCAGGTTCAATCGGTCTCTGGCTTCTCGCCGCTGGGGATAGGGCCGGGCTGCTGCGGCCCCTTCTTCTTATCGCGCCGCCGCGAGACGTAAAGCAGCGCCGCGGCGATCGCCGCCGAGCCGACCGCGCCGGCGACCTTGCCCGGCCGCTTGGGAGTGCCTCTATCCATGCCGCAGACAATGCTTCGACGCGGTAAAGGTGGCAAGCCTGCTCAAAGAAAATCGCGCAGCGCCATCCAGCGCTGCCGCTTCTCTGCGAGCGGCATGGCGGCATAGGCGGGGCTTGAGGAGGGGAGGGGAATGAGCGCAAGGCTTCTTCCGCCAAGCGCCTCGGTGCCGATCCGCGCCGCGGCCGCGCCGTTGAGGCCCACCGCGCGCAACGCCGGAAGCGTATCCGCGAGGTCGGCCAGCGCATTGGGCCGATGCTCGCGGATCGCTGCATCGAGGCTCCCTGGTCGGCGCGCCGAGGCGATCGTGTCCCACAACCCGACGCCCGCCGCTAGCAGCGCCTCGAGCCGGGCCTGGTAGCCGAGCGGCTCCACAGCAACGCCGATCACCCCGCCGATCAGCTCCCAGAACCGGTTCCTGGGATGAGCGTAATAGCGCCCCGCCGCGAGCGACGCTTCGCCCGGCAGGCTGCCGAGGACGAGCACGCACGTCGCGGGCGAGACGATCGGCGCGAAGGAGGATTTGCGGGTCAGCCCCCGGCCCCGCCAAAGGAGCGGATTGCCTGGCTCCCAACCAGCGCAAATCCTGCGGCGCGGGGGGCCATCATTGTTCGGCGAATCTTGTCGCTCCGCTGGCTCTGCATGCGCCACCGCCAAATCGCCGCCTTGAGCGCAAGGTGTAGGTTCCCTAACTGGAAGCAATGCCCGCCCTATCCCACTCGCTGCCGATTCGCATCCGGCCCGAAGACATCGACTTCATGGGCCACGTGAACAATGCCCGCTATCTCGCCTGGGTGCAGGATGCGGTGCTCGGCCATTGGCGCGCCGGGGCGCCGCCGGAAGCGGTCGCAAGCCACGCCTGGGTCGCGCTGAAACACGAAATTACTTATCGCAAGCCCGCCTTCCTCGAAGATGACGTGCTCGCCCGCACGGTGCTCGAGAAGGTGAAGGGCGCGCGCGCCTTCTACCACACGGTGATCGCTCGCGGGGAAGAGATCCTCGCAGAGGTGGCGAGCACCTGGTGCTGCATCGATGCCGATACCCATCGCCCCGCCCGCATCAGCAGCGATTTCGCCGAGCGCTGGTTCGGCCTGCCCGCGAAGGATCTCACCGGCACCTGAGGTGCTTTGCGTCCTGTCGCCCACGCCACTATAATGGCAGCCATGTCGGTCCTCGTTCCCCTGCTGATCGTCCTTGCCACCGTGCTGGCGATGGAATGGGTCGCCTGGGCCAGCCACAAGTACATCATGCACGGCTTTGGCTGGGCCTGGCACCGCGACCATCACGAACCGCACGACAAGGCGCTCGAGAAGAACGACCTTTACGGCGTGGTCGGCACGGGGGTGAGCATCTTGCTGTTCACCCTCGGCTCGCCGCTGTTGGCGGGCAACTCTGCCTGGTGGCCGGCGACCTGGATCGGCGTCGGCGTGCTCGGCTACGGGATCATCTACACGCTGGTCCATGACGGCCTGGTCCACCAGCGCTATTTCCGCTTCGTGCCCCGCAGCGGCTATGCCAAGCGGCTGGTCCAGGCGCACAAGCTGCATCACGCCACGATCGGCAAGGAAGGCGGGGTGAGTTTCGGCTTCGTGCTTCCGGGCCGTCCGGAGAAACTCAAGGCGGAACTGCGGCGCCAGCGTGAGGCCGGCAAGGCACAGCTGCGCTCGGCCGCAGAGTTGGGTTGATGGCTCAGGCGATAACGTAAGAAGATCAATGGCTTAAGGATGTGCTGCGATCGGCCTGAAGGCAATCGACAATCCGAACACCAGTGGCTCCGCTCGAGGATCCAGGCCGATGTCCCACCTAACGAGCAGCTTACACGTGTGGACTTGCTTGCAGCCCCGTCGAGCACGAGCCGCATCGCCGTCAATGGTTATGAGCGAACCAAGGCTCCCGCGATCACTCGGGCCGGGTCCACAACCAAACCGCCACCAGCGCCAGGATCGCGAGCGACCCGAGCGCCCAGGGGTAGCCGATCAACAACCAGGCGAGCGCCCCCGCCAGCGCCATCGTCGCCAGCGCCGCGCGCTTGGCCGGCCGCGCGATTGCTCGCCGCTCGCGCCAGTCGCGCAGCATCGGGCCGAGCCGGGGATGGTCCAGCATCCACCGCTCCCAGGCAGGATTGCCGCGCGCGAAGCAATAGGCGGCGGCGATGAGGAACAGCGCGCCCGGCATCAGCGGCAGGGCCAAGCCGATCCAGCCGAGCACGAAGCAAACTCCGCCAGCAGCGATCCATAAGTAGCGGCTCATCGTGAGGCCGGATGCGCCGAGAAGCCGCCGCAACCCAGCCTAGGCCGCTGCCGCCAGCCGGCTCGCATGCTCCCGCACCAGCGCGATCATGTTGGGCACGCCCTGGGTCCGGTTGGAGGAGAGCTGGTTCCCAAGATCGAACGGTGCCAGGGCGGCGGCGATGTCCATGCCCGCGACCTTTTCGGGTGGCCGGTCCTGCACCGCGGCGATGACCAGGGCGACGATGCCCTTGGTAATCGCCGCATTGCTGTCGGCCAGGAAATGCAGCCGCGTTGCGCCTCCCTCGCCGCCCGTCTCGGTCGGGTAGAGCCACACCGCCGCCGAGCAGCCGCGCACCATTGTCGCCTCGGTCTTGAGCGCGTCCGGCATCGGCTCGAGCTCGCGGCCAAGCTCAATCAGCAGGCGATAGCGATCGTCGGCCTCCAGGAAATCAAATTCGGCGTGGATGTCGTCGAGCGCGCGCATGGTCCCCGCGCATTTAGTGGCTTGCGGCTAGAGGTCCACCCCGTTGGCGATCGCCTCCAACCGGCGGACCCGCTCCTTGAGGTCGGCAAGCTCGATCCGCGCCGCGCCTTCGCGGTTGGGGCGGCCGGCATCGGGGCCGTGCTGGACGCGGTGCAGTTCGAGCTCGCGGTTCTTCAACGCCAGCCAGTTCTGCCAGCCGGCCAGCGTGGTCACCGAGACCAGCGCCAGGCCGATGAGGGTCGAGGCGGCGATCAGCAGGTCGATGGTCGTCATCATCAGGTCACTCCTCTCACCGGTTTGCGCTCAGGTCCGATTCTCGTCGCGCAGGTTGTCGATCTCGGTCTCGAGCCGCTTGCGCTCGATCGCCTCGCGGCTGTTGGCGTCGGTGGCAATCCGCTCGAGAACCTCCAGCCGCTCGCGCAATCGCTCGATCTCTGATTGAAGCGCGGCTTCGCGGCGCCCTTCGCGGACCGGCCGCTCGCCATCCTCGTCGCCGTCCAAAAGCTCCTGATTGCGGTAATTGCCGGGCCGTTCATCGCGGCGCCCATGCATGATCTTCACCAGCGCCCAGATGGCGACGATGATGACCGCGGCGGTCCAAAAGCTCACTGCAGCTTCTCCATGTCCGTTCGCAGCCCCTCGATCTCGTGTCCGAGTCGGTAGCCACTATCGGTGACGATCCGCTCGACATTGCCCAACCTGTCCTTGATCGCCCCCAATTCGGCGCGCAGCTGTGCATTCTCCTGCGTCAGCAGGCGAACGCGCTCGGCCGTCTGCCCGTCGGTCGAAGGTTTGAGGCTCTGCCCCCACATTCCTTCAAGCGGATAGCCATGCTGGATCCTCAGCCTCGTCGTGTGGATCCATCCGGCAACGCCCGCGGCGCCCAGGGCCAGCGCGCCGCCGATGATCCAGGGCAGGTGGCCAGCGAATTCGGCGGCTTCGATCATGGTCAGGCCTTTCTGCTATCGGCCGAGGCGGCGACGCGGGCGGGGAAGGTCTCGCGGCGCAGTTCGCGCAGCCGCTCGATCTCCTGGCCGAGGGCGTAGCCGCCGTCGGTGACGATCCGTTCGAGCACGCGGAGGCGATCCTCGAGCAGCTTGATCTTACCCGCCGAAGCCGTCTCCGGACGATCTCGGCTGCGCTCGCCATCGAGCCGGGCCTGAGCCAAATCGGACTCCAGCGCCCTTAACTTCCTGTTCCGCTTGCGGACCTTGAGCATCGCCAGGAGCAGGATCGTTACCGTGAAGCTGAGCATTACGAACAGGAAAAGCACATCATCGTTCATCGCATCGCTCCCACTTCAAGCGACGGCTCCTCGATCCGCCGTTGGTCGCGCAGCGCTTCGATCTGGGTGGCGACATCGTAGCCCTTGTCGGTTACGATCCGCTCGAGCACGCGCACGCGCTCCTCGAGGCCTTGCACCTGGCTCGCATATTGTGCGGCCTTTTCCGCGGTGCTGGCGGCGGTGGTGCCGATCTGCATCTCGGCGATCTTCTGCTGATGCTTGGTCCAGATCGCGACGATCGGGATCGTCAGCGCCAGGATCGGGATCAGCATTGCAAGCATGCCTTCCATAACGGTTCACCTTCCTGATTGAGTTCAGCGCAGCTTCTCGATCTCGGCCGAGAGGCGCGGATTGGCATCGACGTAATGGCCCTCTACCGCCGCCAGCCGCCGATCGATATCGCGGAAGCGGGAGCGCACCTCGCGCACGGTGCGTGCAGGCGATTGGCGCACGCGCTGCCAGTATTGCTGCTCGGCGCGGTCGACATAGAGGTGCGGCGGCTTCTTGCTGGCGAAGATGCCGAGCAGGATATAGGCGAGGAGACCAAAGCCGGTGGACAGCGTGAAGATCACGAAGCCGAGCCGCCACCAGATCGCATCGACGCTGGTGTAATCTTCGAGCCCCGAGCACACGCCCATCAGCTTGGCGTTCTGCTTGTCGCGGTAGAAACGGGTGCGCTGGCTGGTCATTGACGGCCTCCCTTTTTGGCGAGCATCCGGTCGAGTTCGCGCAGCGGCTGGCTGTCGATCTCGCGGTCATGGGTGATGCGCGGCGGGGCGAAGTCGGGATGATCGGAAGCGACCAGGCGCTCGACCGTGTCCATCCGCTCGTCGAGCCGCTTGGCAAGCTGGTAGAGCTCCTCGAGCAGCACCTCGTCGTCATTGGTGATGGTGGCGGCGGTCTTCCATTTGGTGATGTAGTGAAAGATCACCCATGGCAGGCCGAGGAAGATCACGAGGATCGCGATCAGCGGAATGAAAATGTCCATGGATCAATCCTCCTGCTTGCCGGGCGCATCGCCCTTGCCGAGAGCGCGCTTCATTTCCTCGAGCTCCTCGTCCACCTTGTCGCCGCCTTCGAGCGCGGCGAATTCGTCGGCCAGCGACTTCTTGCCGCCCTGGTCGAGACCCAGCGCGTCGGCGCGCCCCTCGGCGTAGTCGACGCGGCGCTCGAGCTGGTCGAAGCGGGTCAGCGCCTCGTCCACCCGCTCGTTCGTCATGAGGGTGCGCAGCTTGTAGCGATTCTCGGCGCTTTCGAGGCGGGCGGCGATCTGGGTCTGCCGGCTGCGCGCCTCGCGAAGGCGGTTCTGCAGCTTGGCGATGTCCTGCTCGTAGGCACGCAGCGCATCGTCGAGCACCGCGATCTCGGCCTGGAGCTGCTCGGCCATGTCCGCCGCCTTGCGCTTCTCCATGAGCGCGGCACGGGCGAGATCCTCGCGATCCTTGGAGAGCGCGAGGTTCGCCTTCTCGCCCCAGTCGGCCTGCAGCCGGTCGAGCTTGACCGTGTGGCGGTGCATCTCCTTCTGGTCGGCGATGGTGCGCGCGGCACTGGCGCGGACTTCGACGAGCGTCTCCTCCATCTCGAGGATGATCATGCGGATCATCTTGGCCGGATCGTCGGCCTGGTCGAGCAGCTCGCTGAAATTGGCGGCGATGATGTCGCGGGTGCGGGAAAAAATGCCCATCCAGGTTCCTCCGGAAACGAATTTCTTGGCCACCAACTCGAGCGGATCGGTCGGTGCCGCAGGCCTCGTATCAGGCGAAGTCCGCAGCCGCTCGATCTCGCGGTCGAGCCGCGACTCGACGCTCATAGCACGTCCCGGGCCGGGCGCTGGCCCGCTGCCCGCCTTACGCGAAGGGCGCTCGTCGCTCACGCCAGCTCGACGGCGAGCGGCTGGGCGGCGACGACCGCGGCGGTGGCCGGGCCCTCGAACTGCGTGCAGAGCACGGCAACATTGAATGAGAGCATCGCGGCGATGCTGACCAGGGCCGCTGCCCCCACGTTGCTACCGAGAAAGTTTTGATCGAACATCGTTCCCTCCTGAAGTCTTGCCCCGGTATCAGCAAGGGTCGTGCCAAGTGGCCAAGATGGCAGGAAATGCGGCGTTCGTCGCCCGTGGTCGCCGCTTCATGTAGGAATTGTTGCCATAAGTTGGGCCTGCACGCTAAATCGTGAGGCACCATGGAGCGCGAGAACCAGTTCATCGGCCAATCGGGCGCTTTCCTCGATGCGGTGGAGCGCGCCAGCCGCGCCGCGCCAATGCGCCGTCCGGTGCTGGTGATCGGCGAGCGCGGCACCGGCAAGGAACTCATCGCCGAGCGCCTCCACCGCCTGTCCGACCGCTGGGAGCACCCGCTGGTCACCATGAACTGTGCCGCGCTCCCCGAGACGCTGATCGAGGCCGAGCTGTTCGGCCACGAGGCGGGCGCCTTCACCGGCGCGACCAAGACGCGCATCGGCCGCTTCGAGGAGGCCGATCGCGGCACGCTGTTCCTCGACGAGCTGGCGACCCTCAGCATGGGCGCGCAGGAACGGCTGCTGCGCGCGGTCGAATATGGCGAGGTGACGCGGATCGGCGCCACGCGGCCGATCCGGGTCGACGTGCGGATCGTCGCCGCGACCAACGAGAATCTGCCCGTGCTGGCCGAACGGGGCACGTTCCGCCTCGACCTGCTGGACCGGCTGACCTTCGAGGTCATCGTCCTGCCGCCCCTGCGTGTGCGCGAGGGGGACATCGCGGTGCTGGCCGAATATTTCGGCCGCCGCATGGCTGCCGAGTTGGGCTGGGAGGAATGGCCGGGCTTCGCGCCTCATGTCTCAGAGGAGCTCGAGATCCATCCTTGGCCGGGCAATGTCCGCGAACTGAGGAACGCCATCGATCGCGCGGTCTATCGCTGGGACGACTGGCGCGAGCCAATCGGCCATGTCCAGTTCGACCCCTTCGATTCGCCCTGGATGCCGACCCCTTCCGCCCCGCGCGGCGAGGCGCAGCAGCCGGCCGGGGCGTCCGGCAATGCAACCCTACCCGCGCCGACCTTCGACACGATCGCCGACCTGCGCGAAGCGGTCGAGGCTTATGAACGCCGCATCGTCGAGCATCATCTGGGCGCCAACCGCTGGAACCAGCGCCAGACAGCCAAGGCGCTGGGTCTCTCCTATGATCAGCTGCGGCACTGCATCAAGAAGCACGGGCTAGTGGACAATGCCTGACTGGATCCTGACATTGGTGGCGGTTCTCGTTGGTTCCAGCACGACAATCTTAGCTACATACCTTACGAACCGATCGGCCATAACGCGTGAAATTGCTGCACGCGAAGCAGAAGCAGCGGCAAGACGACGAGAACGGGAGAACGATTTTCAGTGCTCAGCGTTGATAGAGCTTCAGGAGTGCGTTGCATCGTTGTCGCGTTTAACGGCTAAAGCTTACTATATAGATGTTCGTGCTTCTCGCGATGGAGAAAATTGGCGCGAAGCTCGATTGCCAACAGAGATCGACGAGGCATTTGCTGAGACTAGACGGCGGCTCGCGATACTTTCTTCTCGGGTCGCGGATCGCACGATTGCATCTGTTTGTGACGAAATTGCCGATTTCTCCGGTGCAACGTCAATTGCACGAAACCAGGAACAGGCGTTCCGTGCCTTGCAGAACATGATAGACAAAGCATTGATGCTGAACAACTTGGTAGGATCTGCTTTGAGGAAGGATATCCAGCGCTAAGCATCTTCGCGCTTGCGAAGCTGGCTCATGTCTCTTATCTCACTGCCAATCCCGACATTGTCGCGACAAAGGAGGGGCTGGCGCCGCGAGGGGCCGGCTCGAAACTCCTTTGCCGCCACGATCGTCCCAACTGGAGCCCGGATGGCCGATATCGACCGCCTGACGCAAGTGATCGAACCCGAAGCGCAAGCGCTCGGTTTCGCGCTCGTGCGCGTCAAGCTGACCGGCTCGGGCGATGAGCGGATCCTGCAGGTGATGGCCGAGGACCCGGCGACAGGGCAGCTCGTCGTGGCGCAATGCGCCGAGCTCTCGCGCCGCCTGTCAGAGACGATCGACGCCATCGAGGAGGGCGGCGAGGTGCTGGTCGAGGGGGCCTACAGCCTCGAGGTGAGTTCGCCCGGCATCGACCGACCGCTCACCCGCCCGCAGGATTACGCAAACTGGACCGGGCAAGAGGCGAAGATCGCGCTGGCCGAGAAGATCGACGGCCGGCGCTCGCTCGAAGGCGAGCTCGTCGGCATCGAGGGCGATGACGTGACCATCGACGACCGTGAGGCGGGCCGCACCACCGTCTCGCTCGGACAAATCCATTCGGCGCAGCTGGTCCTGACCGACAAGCTGATCGCCGCCACCCGGCCGCTCGACTTGACGGGCGTCGAGGACATCGAAGAAACCCAGGAAGAAGAGAAGGCGTAAACGAAAATGGCCAGCCCCATTTCCGCCAACAAGGCCGAACTGCTCGCGATCGCCAATTCGGTGGCGAGCGAGAAGATGATCGACAAGGCGATCGTCATCGAGGCGATGGAGGAGGCGATCCAGAAATCGGCGCGCAGCCGCTACGGCGCCGAGAACGACATCCGCGCCAAGCTCGATCCCGTGACCGGCGATCTCAAGCTGTGGCGGGTGGTCGAGGTGGTCGACGAGGTCGAGGACTACTTCAAGCAGGTCGATGTCGAGCAGGCGCAGAAATTGCAGCCGGGCGCCGTGTCGGGCGATTTCATCGTCGACCCGCTGCCCCCGGTCGATCTCGGCCGGATCGACGCGCAAAGCGCCAAGCAGGTGATCTTCCAGAAGGTCCGCGATGCCGAGCGCGAGCGCCAGTTCGAGGAGTTCAAGG
>PPFU01001018.1_pt1 | contig 48163 bp, 48 predicted proteins | sample 1535991 | NCBI WGS metagenome assembly PPFU01 (sample SAMN04901290, study PRJNA319586) | Hypolithon metagenome, whole genome shotgun sequencing project. | isolation source: Antarctic Hypolithon | place: Antarctica: Miers Valley | collected 2014
CCCAGCCGCAATTTGCGCCTTTTGGGCGCCGGCCGCTCCCTTCGGTCGCGGCCTGTGATTTTCCGCCCTTGCCCCGGAACCCGCCCCACGGGGTGACCCGCCCGTTCTATCTAACAGCACATGGACGTTTAACAGTAGTGGTGTGACTTCCGCAGCGCGGACTCGATCAGATTGACTGCCGCCAGCGGCACGTCAGGTCTTTCCCGCCTTCAATTCATCGAGGTAGTCGCTCCACCACTGCGCCATCCGCACCCGCTCGTCCCAGTAGGTGCCGCGATTGTAGATGCCGCGGATCGCGTTGCTGTCGCCGTGCGCGAGCGCGCGCTCGATCGCATCGGGGTGTCACTTCCCGCACTCGTTGAGCAGCGTCGAAGCGGTCGAGCGCAGGCCGTGCGCCGTGACTTCGTCCTTGGCAAAGCCCATCCGGCGGAACGCGGCGTTGACGGTGTTCTCGCTCATCGGGCGCCGGCGCGTGTGGAAAGCGGGGAAGATGTAACCCTTGCCGCCGCTCACAGCCTGGAGCTGCCGGAAGAGCGTGAGGACCTGCCGCGAGAGCGGAACCATGTGCGGGCGGCGCGCCTTCATCTTCTCCGCCGGGATCGTCCAGATCGCCTTGTCCCAGTCGACTTCACTCCAGTCGCCATGGCGCAGTTCGCCCGGCCGAACGAAGACGTGCGGCGTAATCTTCAGTGCGAGCCTGGTGACCGGATAGCCATCGAAGCCGTCGATCGCGCGCAGCAGCTCCCCGAGCTTCCGGGGTTCCAGAATTGCCGCATAGTGCCGCGTCTTGGGCGTGATCAGAGCCCCTCGCAGGATGGCGGTCGGGTCATTGTCGCAGAGCCCCATCGCCGCGCCGTATCGGAAAACGCGGCTGGCGAACGAACGGCACTTCTTGGCCGTTTCGAGATTGCCCTTGGCTTCGAGCTTCTTGAGCGCCGCCAGCATCATCTGCGGATCGACATCGTTGATCGGCATGTTGCCGACGGCAGGCTTGAGCAGGTCGAGGAACCACCGGGCCTTCTTGAGCGTGGCCTCTGAGCGGCCTTCGCCGACCATCTTGTCGTCGATGTATGTCTGCGCGACCGATGCGAACGTGTTGTCCGCGCCGTGCTTGATCTGCGCCTTTTCCCGCTTCCTTTCGCGCATAGGATCGATGCCGTCGGACACCTTGAGCCGAGCGCGATCCCGCGCCTTTCGCGCTTCGCCCAGGCCGACTTCGGGGAAGGCCCCCAGAGGCATCTTCTTTTCCCTGCCGCCGAAGCGGTATTTGAAGTGCCACAGCTTGGAGCCATTCGGCTTGACGAGGAGGTAGAGCCCCTTCTCATCCGACTTTTTGTACGGCTTCGAATCGGGCTTAAAGCCCCGGATTTCCTGGACATTCAGGGCCATGTGGGGGCTCCACCTTTGCCACAATGGGGCTTTTTGGGGGTAGAGCCCCCAGTGGGGCCCCCACCGACTGCGGAACATAGCGGAACATAACGAGACGCCAATCCGCGAGATTGGAGCAAGAATGGCGGAAATCCAACATTTTCGCAACCCTATGAACCCGTGTTGGGAGAACAAATGGTGCCCAGAAGAGGCGCCAATAGTAACAAGTAAGAATTTGATATTGTTTTTTAAAGGGAACTTGGTTTTTCTTCGTGGCACAAATGGTGGCACCGAACAAATTCTCTTGAGTGGTTCGTTTCCCGATCCAAACTCAATTCATACTATCCCAATACATTTCTTTCCGTTTCAGGGCAAGGTGAATCGCCCTCTTTGACTTGAGTTGCCGTAAAGGAATGCTGCATTGGCATCGTCATTTGCGCATTGGAGGAACCTTCACGCTGCACCGAACGATCTGCCCGCTCTCGTTCGCGTTCTTAACGCACCCGGCAATGACCTCGCGATTCTCCTGCTCTATCCTCGACGCCTGCACAATCGCATCCCACATCACTGGGTCGTCAGCCCGCATCATTCGTATGCCCGCGCTCCAGGGCGTGTCCTGGCCGACCATTCGTGCGGCCATGCGTTCGGGCCAGTGCCAGCGTTCAGGCATGGCGCGGGCAATGGTGCCGGGAAGAAAAGACCATAACAGGATACCTGCCAGCAATGCTCCGCCTGCCACCTGGAAGAGCTGGTGCCGCTGATCGGCGGCGGTGCGTGCATGGGTGGTGACGCTGCGCATTTCTTGGGTGGTATGATGCAGATCGTTCCAAGCCTGGGTCATCCTCTCGTGGTCGCTCCGCCGTGCAGAGTCTGCTGCCGCTGCAATCCGATTGCCAATGCTGTCGGGAGTCATCTGCATGGCCGGATGGTCGGCCATGTCCTCCAGGCACTCGTCGATCTCGCCCAGCCGCCTAGCCATCTCGGTCAGCGTCGTGCCGTAGTCGGGAATGACAATGTCCGCACGCTCGGCGGCAAGGTGCTGAACCGCCCGACGCATGAGGGCCAGTTCGCCTTCAAGACGGGCGAAAGCCTCGGCGGCGGGATCGCCTGCGACCTCCGGGGCGGGAGGATCGGGCTCCGGCTCAAGGTCCAGCTCCAGGTCCACTTCTTCGGGGGCGGTGTTGTGCATTTCATTTCTCCTACAGGCCCATGTCGATTGACCGGCTCCGCTCCATGGTCACGGAAGCGGCCAGGTCGCGGGCCAGATCGCGACCGAGTTCTGTCTTGATGCCAGGCTCTCGGGTGCGACGGCGCAGCAGGGATTCGACCTGCGCGTCGCGCTCCAGGCCCTTCGCCATGTCCGCCATGCGGTTGGAGAGCCTCTGCGCGCCCTTGGTGTCGCCATCGTGCTGCATTGCCTGGCGCGCCTGCCCGAGCCTCTGCCAGTCACTGACAAAGCGGTCGGCACGCTGTGCGGGATCGGTGCGGATTTCGGCTTCGACCTGCATGGCACGCATTGCGCCTTGGCTGCGGCCCTCGGCGGCCTCTTGGCCAAGCTCCGGCTGGCGCTGCAAGGCGCTGGCAAGGTCGGCTGATGCATGGGGCCGGATCGCATCGAGCGCCTTCCCGGCCTTCTCCAGCGCGTCGCGTTGGTGGGGCAGGACTGGCAACCCCTGTTCATGCATCTGACTGATGTCAGCGGCGGCACGCCCATAGCGTTCGACGGCGCGGCGCTGCTGGGACAGGCCCGCCTCGGTTGGCAACGGTTCGAGCCTGTTGGCCTGAGGACGGAAACCGGCAAAGATCGATTTCGCCCGCTCCGGCAACTGCCGGGCGATTTCCACGATGCGCTCACGGAAGGTGATCCCGCGCCGCTCGGCGAACTGCTGCTCGGGCTTGTAGTCGCTGGCCATGTCCTTGCCGCGTTCGCGGCTCAGTGTGCGAACAAGTTTCGACTGATCGGCGCAGTCGTCTCGGCCATAGTGCAGGGCCACGCTGTCACGATGGCGCGACAGCGCGACATAGGCACCGTGACTGTCCATGCCTGGCGTGGCGAGCACATGGGTCCGGTCCACGGTCATGCCCTGCGCCTTGTGGATGGTGGCGGCGTAGCCATGATCGATATGCGAATAGTCCTTGGTGTCGAAGGCGACGCTGCGGCCATCATCGGTGCGCACGGCCATGGGCTGCGGGGTCGCCTGCTCAACGATCCCGAGCGTGCCGTTCTTGACGCCAAGCCCGCGCTCGTTGCGCAGAAACATGATGCGGTCGCCGCTGGCGAACTGGCGCTCCCCGCGCTCGGCGTGGATGGTCACGTCGATGCCCAGGTCGCCGCTGGCGCGCAGTCGTCCGCGCGCCGCGTCGTTAAGCTCGCGCACTTCGTCATTGGTGTGGGTGAGAATGATACGCGTATCGCCGCGGCTGGCCTGCCGGTCACGATCCCAACGGTCGATCAGCTCGCTCCGCGCCGCTTCCCGCGTCTCGGCGGAATGCACCATGCCGCGTTCGCCATAGGCCTGAATGGCAAGACCGGTGCGCCCGGTGGCAAGTTGCCTGGTAGCCTCCTGTTGCCAGCCGTCATGCTGGCGGCGGACCTCGTTGATTTCGGCGCCGCCGTGGCGTTCGTGGATGGCACGGAAGGCCGCACCGGCTTCAATGGCCTGGAGCTGCTGCGGGTCGCCAACCAGCACGACTTTTGCGCCTGCATCGGCAGCATGGGACAGGACGCGTTCCATCTGGCGCGTGCCGACCATGCCCGCTTCATCGATCACCACCACGTCGCGAGAAGTCAGATTCTCCCGGCACTGACCCCACTGATGTTCAAGGCTCGCGATGGTGCGTGACGCAATGCCCGAACCGTGCTCCAGCCCCTCGGCTGCAATGCCGGACAGCGCGGCACCGCGAACGGTATAGCCAGCGCTTTCCCATGCCTCGCGTGCCACGCCCAGCATCGCGCTTTTGCCGGTCCCGGCATAGCCGACAACGACACTCAGGCCGCGCCCCTGGGTCACGTGCTCAAATGCCGCGCGCTGCTCGCCGGAAAGCGCAAGGCCGCGTTCCACCGTGCGCGCCAGTGCTCCTTCCCTGCCACGTTCTTCGACCCGGTGGCGGTCGCGCTCCGCCATCAGTTCCGACGCGCGCTGCAACCGCTGTTCGGTTTCGATCATCTGGCGCGATGTGAACCGATCTTCACCGCGTCCGTCCTTGCCCAACACGATCAGGTCGGACGATCCGCGTACGGCACTCAGGGCAGCATCGAACTGCTCCTTCCAGTCGCTGTGCCGGTGCACGAACATGGCAAGGTCGCGGTTCGTGAACGTCGCTTGGCCGTGCGTGATCGCATCGAGCGCGACATTGGGATTGGCGATGATCCGCTCGCCGTTACGCTGGGCGACGGCGCGGTGTTCCTCGATCCGTTCGGCCTCAAGCCCGCGCAGGCCCATGCGCGATGCGGCAGGGCCAATCTTGTCCTGCGGCTCCAGCGCAATGCCCTGCGCCTCCAGGCTGCGGTGGTCTATGCGCGCATCGATATCGAGTTCGGCAAGGCGCTGGTTGACGTGATCGGCCCAGCGCTCGCGCCACTGCTCGACCAGGTCCGCCTTGTTCCACTCGCGCACCTTCGCGCCAAACCCGTCTTTGCCGACTTCGCGCATTGTGAGCATGATATGGGCATGGGGATTGGCTTGTCCGTCTGCGCCGATGTCCCAGTGGACATTGAGGTCGGCGATCATGCCCTTTTCTACGAACTCGGCTTCGGCAAACTCGCGCGCCAGGTCGATGCCCTGTTCCTTGGTTAGCTCGCGCGGAATGGCGAACTCGACCTCGCGGGCAAGTTGCGCGTCCTTGCGCTTCTCGGCGGCCTCGACCGCGTTCCAAAGCTTTTCGCGGTCAGCAAACTCTTCTGGCGCGCCTTCCGGCAGCAGCACTTCGGAATGGACGACGCCGTCTTTGTTGGTGAAGTCATGGTCACGGTCGAGCCGTTCGTCGTGCAGCCGCTCGGCCCCGCGATAGGCTGCCGCCGCGACGGCGCTGCGCCCGCTCGACCGGCTGATGACTTTAACGGAGAGGTGAAAGATCGCCATGACGGCAATCCATCTACGCCACCAAGCGCACGTCGGCACGACGTATAAGCGCGCCCTCCCATGATAAAATCCTGCTCGGGACTATCCTGTATCAGACCGTCTCGACGACTTTACAGCCTTGGGAGAGCATCGATATTATCATCAGTGCATCGCCACTCAATGGAGAATTTCGATGCGTAAACCCCGTGACTTTGATTCGGAACTGAAGGCGCTGGCCGATAAGGCCAAGCAACTGAAGGAACGCCGCGTTCAGCAGCTCGGCGAACTGGTGATCGCCACCGGAGCCGATGCGACCGACGCGGAAACGCTGGCCGGGGCGCTCCTAGTCATTGCGGAAACCAGCGAAGCCCAGAGAAAGGACGCGTGGCGCAAACGCGGCGCGGCCTTCTTTCAGAGCAAGGCACGCAAGCGTGGCGACGGAACTCAAGGCCAACCGGATGGCGCTCTCCCGCTTGACGGCGGCGCGGCATCGGCTTGAGGCACGAAGGGCGCGAACCGACATGCGCGAATGGCAGGTCAAGAGAAGCGAACGAACGCGGCAACTGATCGAACTCGGCGGCCTGGTCGTAAAGGCCGGACTCGTCGAACTCGCCGACGATGATCGCGCCACGCTCTACGGCGCGTTCCTTACCGTCGCCGCCAAGCTGCGTGGCGAGGATCGTGAACAGGCGCTGGTGCTGTTTCGGCGCAAGGGGAAAAGAGCGTTTGAGGCTGAGCAATGATAGAAAATCACTGCCACATACATCGGCCCACTGCCTATCGTTTGCTGGCCGATTTCTGCCGTCGCGCATCAATCACCACGATCTCAGAGGCCCGCTCGCCACGAGCCTCAGCATCCGCTTTCAATTTTTCGATAGTACGGAGCTTCCTACCCATGCCACCAATATCCATGACGGCGAAGATGCCAGCTTTGGTCGTCGCCGCCTTTTTGTAGGCTTCGAGCTGGGTCTTGTAGCCATGAACAACGGACCCTTTGGAGAGCTTTAGCTCTACGAGCACACGTCCGCTGAAGCCGGTTGAGAATTTGAAATCGACCGGCCCGCCACCCGAGTTGGTCTCTGGTGAGATGTCGACGTCGTTAACCGCACACATGACGTTCGCTACGGCGAAAAAGAGTAGCTGGCTTGCTCGTTCGTGTCGGGGCGTAGTGCCGTTCCACAGCAGCTCCCACATATTGTTGTCCTCGACCATTGCCTGGAAACGTGCGATGATTTCGTTCACAGTCTGCTCAAGTGCGTTCCCGTCGTTCGTCGCTGGCTTTTTCAGCATTCCGACAAACGGCGTCGGGTCTTCGCTCAAAACGCGTCGGAACTGGTAATAGCCGTCTAGGTCTGCCTTTTCGTCGTAGCTTTCCGACGCAACGGCGACCGCATCGATAAGTTTGCGCAGCAGAGTTCGCGATGAGAATACAACGCGGCGCAGGGCCGCCTTTTTCTGTGATACGCTTGCCTTGGCGATGTTTCCGAACATCTGATTTACGGCATCCCGGATTTCACGCACTTCCATGACGACGCGGCTCACGTCGGACCAGTCGGCTGCAAGAGGCAAATCACGCAAGATATCTCTGGGAACGAGGAGCACCGGCGCGCCTGTATGATAAGGATTCACTGGGAGCTTGCGGTCCGAGTATCTTGGACCAAACTGTTGGACCGGTACGCCGTTGGCGACGCAGAATGCTTCGGTGATCTGACTGAGTGCCGGCAACAGAAAGTTAGTTGTCATGTCGCTGAGCGTGTCGGGACCAACGCCGTCTTCAAACAAGCCCATGAGGGGGATCATGTTTGGGTTTTTCTCTCCGAGAGTAATGATCTCCTTGGCCGTGCGCAGTATGCCATTGCGGAGCTTGGGCGGGCGTGAGCTGCCGCTCGTACCTGCCGCGCCGTAGCCAAGACTGGTCTCAGGACGCTCATCAAGATTAAGCGCTCGATAAGCGCCTTTCCATGCGACATCCCCCTCGGTAGCTGAGATATCGAGAAGGCCGATCACATTCTCAAAGCTCGCTTCGACGGCTTTGCGGCCCTCCTTTTTAATCACGACGTTCTGGCTTTTCCACAAGAGTAGTGGGTCAATGAATAACTTGGTGTCGCTGTTGAGAATCGGGTCTAGTAGCTTTGCCGAGTTCAGTGCATTCGCCGACAACCCGAAGCAGGTGGAAAACAGAACGGGATGCACCAGACTTTTGCGCGCTGCCACGACGAACTCCGCTCTTGTTTTTGTGCTTGGATATCATGCTGAGTAGATCAATGGGAATCAGCATGCCCATGATGGCACAGTGCACGACTTCATCACGTAAACAATAACTTCTCAAGTACGGCGGTCAATTCACGCCGCTTGTCGGCGGGAAGTCGGTCCAGATTCCGCTGCTTCCACAGAATTGCAGGCAAATGCCAAGCTTCCGTTATCCCGAGAAGCTCCCAGTCCGGCTCCCCACGCTTGAAGTCGACAAGGAAATGCCGATGCGCGTCGGGCATGTCGGCGATCATTGCCGCGATGATTGCCTCCCGAGCCGCTTCAAGGTCGGCAAGGGCAACCGGTTCCTGCGTCATGCCGACGAAACCGCGCGCGAATTCCTCTGCCAGTGGCTTTCGGGTCGGTGCTAGGACTTCGGCCATCGGCCGATTGTGGCTGATGAGATAGACAAGGAATGCGCGCCGCAGTTCGTTGCTTATGCTTTCGTGCGCCAACAGGTCGCGTACGTCGAAAAGATCGCGCGGATGCTGGCGGTCGAGCGCTGCCACGATCTTGCCCGCATAGAGGTCGGCGAAAGACACAACCTGCATTTCAGCAAAGCCAAACTCGTCCTCCACGGTCGGCACCACGGGTGTCACCACAGGATCGTAAACCGTCCCGCGCAGTACTGGCGTAATCTCGATCTTGATCTGAACACCTCCGGCGCGGACGATTAGCTTCGTGACGACTTTCTCATCCGCTGATCGGGACGGATTGACCTTCGCGCCGGGGATTCCAGCCTCGATCCGTTCAGCGATCCGCAGCATGGCTGCGTTGATTGCGGCAAGTGATGTGGTGCGATCCTCGACCGGCAGATATGTCAGGTCGATGTCCACCGACAGGCGCGGCAGGTCGCGCACGAACAGGTTGATGGCAGTGCCGCCCTTGAGCGCGAATGCCGCTTCCTTCGCCACGAAAGGAATGGTCCGAATGAGAAGTGCGACCTGCTGCCGGTAGGTGTCGAGAAAGGCCATGGATTCACTGGCCTCCCAGATCGGACGGCACGGTTATATGGTAAGTGGGGTCGAGCCTGCCGCCTTTGACGAGAACGCGCTTGCCAGATCCCAGATGGATGCGGGAAACGTCCAGCCGGGACCGCCAAGCATGGCGGTGGCGGTCGGCAAAGAACAGGAAAAGCCGCTTCACCTTCACGCTCGCGCACGCTTCCAACAGGGTTTGCAGGCGGCGCGGACTGAGATCGCTCAGCCCCTCCATCAGGGCATCAACTTGGTGGAAGCTCTCACGCTCGGGCAGCTCGTCCAGCAGCTCCAGCACGGCGCGCTCCTTGCTCGAATATCGGATAGGCAAGTGCATCCCTGCGGCGCTTAATATGACGGGACTCGGCTCTGGCGGTGCATCGGCATCGCCGGGAAACAGCCGTATGCTGTTATGCCACTGGAATTTTACGTCGAGCGGCAGATCGACCAGCCATGTCGGCATTCGCTTCGGTCCGTAGAGATGGACCTCCTGCAGCTTCGCCGAGAGGTAATGCGCATAGCCCAGTTGTTCGAGCGCGGTGCGCCCGCCAACGGCTAGCGGTAAATTCAGCAAGGTTTGGAGAGATATGACGGCCTGTTGCCATGTCAGCGGCGTTCGCGAACGGCGATAAACGCGCCGCGCCGGGTTATCGAGCCATCCGGCACGAACATACTGGCTGCGGAGCGCCGATGAATAGCCGTGGGCTTCCAGCCACCCAGCATCGGCCAGAAGGCCCTCGGGGAGTTCCTGCTGAAGGCGGTTTAGCTTGTTGCCAGAACGCGTAGCCATGCTTAGCGTTTTTGCATGTTTTCAAACCAATGTCGAGTTTATAAATCCATCATTATACTAAGCCTGACTTAGCAAACTGAGGCAGATTCAAACCATAACTCCCGCTCGCGCACGACCACCGATCAGTTAGACGGCCTCATAGTGGATGGCATCGACTAGCGCTGCACGGCAATCCCATGCTTCTGCATCAGCACCTTCAGGGCGCGGCGCATTGTACCATTTGGCAAGCCTGATCGGCTCAATCACACGCTGCCAATAGTTCTCCAGGCTCAACGTGGACGGAGCAAAATGCAGCGCTTCCGCCAAGCTGGGTTTGTTTCCGTTGTTCACGCACACGAACACATCTGGTCGCTTCATCGCCAACAGTCTTGTAGCAGTCGGAGTGCGTCCAGTTCTGGCCGAGTCTGCGAAAGCTGATTCAAACAACACGCAGAACCGGTCAAAGTCGCCCTCAATGACCGAACCTCGACGCGGGATGCAGTCAATTGCTCTCGCGATCCTGATGTCCTTGTTCGCTATGAGCTTCGTGAATGAACCGGAGCCCTGCATCGAACCGAACCAGCCGATTTGATATTTCTCCAGGCCAGAACCAGCGACCGCGTCGGGATGAACAATGCCTGCGACCGCTTTCCATTCCGATACTGTCAGCGATTCAAAGGTTTGCTCCCGTGCGAAAAGGGTTTGCAGGTAGCGCAAAAACTTCATGCGCGTTTCAAAATGGTGATTGGGGTCTTTCCGCGCCTCATGGATGAACGCGGGCCAGCTCATTTTCAGGAGGTCTGAATCGATCCGCTGAAATTCCGACTTTTCGCTCGGCAGAACAGGAGATGGCGGGCGTGGGTGGCTGGCTGCAATGTCAGCCTGCCGCCGATAGGATTCAGCCAGTTGCTTGGTGACCGGCTGACGATGGGGCGCGTAAAACTCAAAGGTCGCGAGTAGATCAGTGATTGCCGCCTCGCCGTCATCGCAGCTCAAATGCAAGCCAGCTTCGACGTTCGTGCCCAGTCCGCCCCTGGTGAAGTTGGCGCTGCCGACAATGGCATCGACATTTCGGCCCGTCCGGAACAGATAAATCTTTGGATGGAAGCACGCCCCGCTTTTCTTGAAGACATAAGCATTGGGCACCTTGCGCAGAGCATCGACAAAATCTGGATCGGTGGCGCAAAAATCCAGACCCACGGTGACTGATTTGAATTTATGTTTGTTCTCAAGGAGCTTGTCCGCCACCGGCCCCGCATGTGCCCAGGCGACAGCCATGTAGATTTGCTCATGCTTTGGAATTAGCCGGAGTAGCGTCTTTCTGAGCGAAGCCGCGTCAAGAACTGAAACCTTCAAACTGCATTCCTTTATGGCAAGAGCGGCTTACCCAATTCCTTCAGGAACACGTTATGATCGCTGGTCGCTGAGGCAATTTTGTCCTTCGCCGCTGTCAGCCTTTCATGCACAGCGTCTAGGTCGATCTCATCATCCGCCGTCGCCGTGCTGATGTAGCGTGAGATGTTAAGGTTGAAATCGTTGCCTTCGATCTCATCCATCGGGACGCGGCGGGAATACCGCGTTTCCTCGGTACGGAACTGATAGGTCGAGACGATTTTCTCGATATGCTCGTCGGTAAGGTTGTTCTGCCGTTTGCCCTTCTCGAAATGCTCCGCCGCATTGATGAACAGCACGTCATCGGGCTTCTTGCACTTCTTCAGCACAAGGATACACACCGGGATACCGGTGGAATAGAATAGGTTGGCGGGCAGGCCGATAACCGTATCGATATGGCCGTCCTTGAGCAGCTTCCTGCGGATTTCCGCTTCCTTGCCGCTACGGAACAGAACGCCGTGCGGCAGGATGATGGCCATGACGCCATCGTCTTTGAGGTAGTGGAAACCGTGCAGCAGAAACGCGAAGTCGGCGGCGGACTTCGGCGCGAGGCCGTGGTTCTTGAAACGCACGTCCTCTCCCAGCGCATCGGTGGGCTCCCAGCGATAGCTGAACGGGGGGTTGGCGACCACGGCGTCGAAACGCGGCATCTTCGCCGGGTTCGTCTCGCGCAGAATATCCCAGTCGTTGGTCAGAGTGTCGCCGTGGAAAATCTCGAACTCGGTATCCTTCACCCCGTGCAACAGCATGTTCATGCGCGCCAGGTTGTAGGTGGTGATGTTCTTTTCCTGCCCGAAAATCTTGCCGATGCCGTGCGTGCCCATACGGTGGCGCACATTGAGCAACAGCGAACCGGACCCGCATGCGAAATCCATTAGGCTGTCCATGTGGGTGCGTTGGCCGGTGGCTGGCTCTTGCCCGTCCAGCGTGACGATCTGCGATAGGATGTCAGAAACGAACTGGGGGGTGTAGAATTCGCCCGCTTTCTTTCCGGAACCAGCCGCAAACTGGCCAATCAGGTATTCATAGGCATCGCCCAGCGTATCGCTATCGGTTGAAAATTCCTTCAGGCCCTTGGCGATCTCGGAGATAATCTTGCACAGCGTTGCATTGCGCTCGGCATAGACTTTGCCCAGCTTGTCCGACGCCAAATTGATCTCCGAAAACAAGCCACGGAACGTGCTGGCGAAGGATTCCGTCTCAATATACTCCAGCCCCTTCTGAAGGCTGTCGAGCAGCTCCACATCCTGCTTGCGAGCAAGCTCCGCGATGCTGGTCCAGAGATATTCCGGGCGGATGACATAGTGCACCTTGCGGCGCATCTGCTTTTCAAAAGCTGGGGTGTCATTGGGATTTTCCGCATACCAGATCGAAAGCGGCGTGCGCTTGTCTTCCAATTTTAGCTCGGGATAATCCGACCCCAGCTCCTTGGCCGAGGCGATTTCGTAGTTGTCGGACAGGTAGCGCAGAAACAGGAAAGCCAGCATGTAATCGCGGAAATCGTCCGCGTTCATCGCCCCGCGCAGTGTGTCGGCGATGGCCCACAGCGTCTTGCCAAGTTGTTTTTGATCTTGGTCTGTCATTGGGCCTCTGCCTGCACTAAATTTTCAACGAAAATGTCTGGATTGAAAGGAAATCGCTCAACAAAGTCGCTCAAAATTTTCCGGAAGTAAGTCTTGTTCTCTTCGCCCATTTGCCTTGGCTCATATAGCGAATAATTTCCGTGACTTAGGATATTCACTAGGCGTGTGTGCAGAACGCCATCCGGATCATCGGCGTCCTGTTTGATGCAGGAGGAAAAATTGTTGAAGCCATGGAAACTGGCAGTTTTTTCAAGGATGTTGCGCAGCATATTGAAATGATGCGTGAAAATTTCTTCGCTGCCAGCGACCTTTTGCAACTCTGCCAGTGTGGCGACATGGTGAAAAAACGGCGTATCGCCGGTATCCCGCAAAACATATCCGTCAGCACCCGGCCCTTTGCTAAGGAAGTGCCGTTTGGCATTTTTCAGCTCATTGCACAGCACGTTGAAAAACAGCGTGTGGTGCGACGAAACTACCGTTTTCAGGGGATTTCCTGCTCTCTTTAGCAACTGCGCCAGATGGCTCGCCACTGCGATAGCGTTGTGCTCATCCAATGATGAGACAGGATCATCGATGTAGACAAATTGTACCCATTGGTATGCCTCTTGCCGGTCGATCGCCAGTTCGACGATGGCAAGGAAGAAGCACCAGATGAAGATGCTCTCTTCGCCCCGCGAAACCTTGATATTATCGAGAGTCTCGATCCGCTCTTGCCCGGCTTCATCCGTTGTCACGATATCTCTAGAAAAGCGGACTGCCCATTCGTCGGTATCGGTGTCGATCCGAAAATAGAAATCGGCATAGCGTTGAAGCAGCGGTCTGATGCGATTGTCCATCTCCAGTTCGGTGAGGCCCGCAAAGAACCGAGAGTCCCGGTTTATCCGCAGCCTGCGGTCGCTATCGCCCTCAATGTCATTGTCCCATGAAAACAGGTCTTCGGTGAACGCGTTGAATTAGAGCGTGTCGCGGTCATCGCCCTGCTTGCCAATCTCCTTGAAGTCCATTGAAAGCCGGGTCTTGCCCGTGCCGTTATAGGCATAAAGCAGCAGATACTTTTTATCCGCAAGCACTCCACGCAGGTGTGCCGCCAGCGTTGGCAAGTCTGGATAGGGTGTGCCTGGCCTCATGCCAGCAACTCTTCTGCCACGGGGAAAAGTTGCTGCATCAATCCACTTTTGTGGACTCTGAGTGCTTCGATCTTGCTATTCTGCTCGGCGACAAGCTTGTCGATGGAAGACAAGCAACCGGCTATACGTTCTTGTTCGCATAGCGTCGGAGGGCACGGCACCTCGAAAGATCGGATCTGTTCGAAATTCAGGCCCTGCCTGTTTCCACCCGCCTGAAAACTGTCGATTTGTGATTGGCCGAATGGCGAAAGAAGGAATTGATTGAGATAGCTGGGAGCCATTGCTCGTTCTTTTAAGCGAATGATGCAAACATGCTGGTTTACGTTGCCGCCGGAAATTCTGCTGTCAGCAATTGCGCTTCGCGCCTATTGATGCCCCTGTTATGTTCAACAGAACATCGTTCATCTGGATTTCAGTTGCAGGAAAAGTTGCATGCAGCTTTTCATCTATGAAAGCCACGTTCTGAAGAAGTAATTCACCCCAGCCGACGTTCTGGCTGCGCATGAATGGACGGCCAGAAAGCGAGTATGCGGCATTCCCACCTTTCGGGGTTATGCCGCTGCCCACTTTATTCGCGCTTGAGCCCAGCCTCTTGGCGTCCCACTCGCCCGCATCCCGAAACTCCGGGAAGCGGATGCGGGGGATGGTTTCGCCGGGGGCGGGGAAGAGCTGCTGCATCAGGCCCTTTTTGTGGTCCTTCAGCGCCTCCAGCTTCTCCGCCTCGGCGGCGATCAGCGCATCGATGGACGACAGGCAATCGGCGATTTTCTTTTGCTCGTCAATTTTCGGAACCCAGCCGCTCCCTGTCAAAACGTCTGAATTTTTCACCTTCATGTCGTTCTTTGCGCCCTTCTTGACGATGGGCTGAAGGTAGCTGTTGAGATTATAATTCCTCGAAAAATAGTGATCGATATAATCGGCGCGAGCGTTGGCTGTCGGACGATATACAGCGTACAGGGTGGATACTATTCCGCTTCGGCCCTTATTCGCCTTTATGATCCCGAAAGGCGCAACCTTTAGCGGGCTTTTCGTATAAACAACGTCGCCCGTTTCAACGACATGATAGTCTTTGACGCTTACTCCCGCGTAGGATCGCCCCATAAACTCAATTTGATTCACGCAACCGTATTCGCCGGACACCGAGAGAACATCCTGTGGTCCGTACTTCAAATCTCGATTTCGTTTTTTCGGTTCTGACAGGAGCCAGTTCAGTGGCTTGAATTCCCAATCCCCTGCACCCTGAAACTCCGGAAAACGCAGTTTCGGCACAAGCCCGCCCATCTGATCCTGCTTGCTCGTCACCGCGCCTGCGTCCTTACTGCTCATATGCGCTTAGCCCCGAAATCTCGCGGCCTTGGGCCAGCTTGTGGAGCAATGGCGAAAGGTCTTCCACCAACGCCAGTTCGGCTTCCGTGCGCGCCTTCCAGCCAAGCTCCAGCGGGGCCATCAGGTCGCTGAGGCCATCACCATCGAAAATCCGGCGGCGCAGCACGACATCGACAAAGGCTTGCAGCGCAGCCGCGTCCACCCGATGCTTGTCGGCAATGGCGGTCAGCGCCTGCACCTTCTTCGCGGCCTTGAACCGTTCGTAACCGGCGCGGATTTCCTTTTCGTCCAGCGGCTGATCGGCGGCAAGGCCACGAATATATTCGGCAATATCCTCGCGCTCGTCGATGAACTTGGCGTCGGACTGGATCAGGCCAATCAACTGCTCGCGGCTCATCTTCAGCTTGCCGGGCAGGTTCTGCGTGTAGCGGGCGATCAGGCCCATGATGTAATCATAGTCAATGACGGCAGAGGCGAAGAGCACGAATTCAAAATCGAGTTGCTCCACCACCGGATCGTCTGCGCCGCCGGGCTTGTCCTGCTTTTCCTTTAGCCGCTTCGCGGTCTCCAGATACATGCTGCGGAAACCCTGCAAGGCATCGGTCGGCACAGCCTGGCCAATCGCTTCCGCCTGCTCATCGCTCAGATCGGTATATTGATCGAGCTGGGTTTTCAGGCGTTGCACTTCCTTGAACAGGGTAATGAACTGCCCGCGCGCGGCATCGCCCTTCAGATTGGGCACGTCTTCCGGCGCGTTGGACAGCCCCTGCGATTCCATGAATGCGCCCAGCGTCTGCATGGCTGTATTCAAATTCTCGATAACCTTGGGCGCGGGATCGACCAGCCAGATTTGCTTGGGGTTGTCGATCTTTTCACCGGAAAAGAGCGCAATCGCCTCTTCCACTGCCGCCTGCTGCTGCCGGAAATCGAGGATATTGCCATAAGGCTTGGTGTCATTCAGCACGCGGTTGGTGCGCGAAAATGCCTGAATAAGCCCGTGATGCTTCAGGTTCTTGTCCACATAGAGCGTGTTCAGGAACTTGGAATCAAAGCCGGTGAGCAGCATGTCCACCACGATGACGATGTCGATCTTTTCCGCGCCCTTGTGCGGCAGATCGGCGTTGGGGAACTGCTGATCCTTGATGCGCTTTTGCACGTCCTGATAATAGAGGTCGAATTCGCCGATGCGGTGGTTGGTGGCATAGCGGTCGTTGTAATCGCTGATGATCGCCTTCAGCGCGGCCTTCTTGGCTTCCGGGTCCTGCGCGTTGTCAGCCTTTTCCTGCGGCAGATCTTCCTGAATCTGCTGCACGTCCTTGTTGCCCTCAGCGGGCGGTGAAAAGACGCAGGCAATTTTCAGCGGCAGAAACTCAGGATCGGCAGCTTGCCGCTGCGCCTGAATCTTCGCGAACTTTTCATAGTAATCGATGGCATCGTTGATCGAGCTGGTGGCCAGCACGGCATTGAACTTGCGGCTGGCGGTGGCGGCGTTGTGCTTGGCCAGGATCGTTTCGATGACCTTTTCTTTTTTCAGCGCCTCGCCGGGCTTGGGTAGCTTTTCGCCTTCGGGCTTGTAGTAGTCGATGTGGAACCGCAGGACGTTGCGGTCCTCAATGGCGTGGGTGATCGTGTATTGGTGCAAGCTGCGCTGGAACAGGTCGTCTGTGGTGCGATAGCTGCCCTGTTCGCCCTCCACCTGCTGATAGCTGGCGTTCTGCTCGAAAATGGGCGTGCCGGTGAACCCGAAAAGCTGGGCCTTGGGGAAGAATTCCTTGATGGCCTTGTGATTGTCCCCGAACTGCGAGCGGTGGCATTCATCGAAAATGATCGCGATGCGCTCGTCACGCAGGGGCTCCAGCCGTTCCTTGTAGGTCTGGGCTTTGTTGAACTGGCGGCGATTGGTATCGTCGAGCGCCAAGCCCAGCTTCTGGATGGTCGTTACAATGACCTTGTCGGCCCGGTCGTCCGATAGCAGGCGGCGCACCAGCGTTTCGGTGTTGGTGTTTTCCTCGACGCAGCCTTCCTGAAAGCGGTTGAACTCCTCGCGCGTCTGCCGGTCGAGGTCCTTGCGGTCCACGACGAACAGGCATTTGGCGATGTCGTCGTTGTCCTTGAGCAAGGTCGATGCCTTGAAGGATGTCAGCGTCTTCCCGCTGCCAGTGGTGTGCCAGACATAGCCATTGCCACAGTTCTGGTGGATGCACTCCACAATCGCCTTCACGGCATAAATTTGGTAGGGCCGCATCATCATCAGCTTCTGTTCGCTGGCGACCAGCACCATGTAGCGGCTGACCATCTGGCCCAGGGTGCACTTGGCCAGAAACTTCTCGGCGAAGCTGTCGAGGTGCGTGACCTTTTTGTTATTTTCGCTGGCAAACTGATAGATCGGCAGGAACCGCTCATCGGCGTCGAAACTGAACTGCCTCGCATTGTTGTTGGCGAAGTACCACGTGTCAGTGCGGTTGCTGACGACGAAAATCTGGATGAAGCAAAGCAGCGTCTTGCCATATCCGTTGCCGGGATCGGTTTTGTAATCGACGATCTGCTGCATGGCGCGACGGGGGCTGACGGCCATCGTCTTGAGCTCAATCTGCACGGCGGGCACGCCGTTGATGAGCAAGATCACGTCATAGCGATGGTGGCTGTTGTCCGTGTTGATTCGGAGCTGGTTGACCGCCTCGAAGCTGTTTTTGCACCAGTCCTTGATGTTGACCAAGGTGTAGTTGAGCGGTGTGCCATCGTCGCGCTCAAAGCTGCTGTATCCGCGCATGACGTTTGCGGCGGCGAACACGTCGGGGGTGGTGATGTTCTCCAGCAAGCGTTGAAACTCGGCATCGGTCAAGCGGACGCGGTTCAGCGCCTCGAACTTTTGACGAAAGTTCTGCTCAAGGGCCGCGCGGTCGCGGATTTCCGGGCGGTATTCGTATTTAAGCTCGATGAGCTTGGAAATCAGTTCCCGTTCGATGGTACTTTCGGCTGTCGTCATTGGTCCGATCCGGGCTGCTTAGTTGAAATTGAGGTTACGTCGTCGGCACCGCCCAGCCTGACCCATTCATCCACCTCGGATATCTGGAACTTCCAAAGGCGACCAATTTTGTGCGCTGGCAGGCTCCTGAATTCGCGCCAGCGGTAGACGGTATCCTTCACAACGCCCAAATGCTTAGCCACATCCTCGGCTGTAACCCACGGTTCGGCGATCATCACATAAACCTAGCTAGACAGGCTCAAAGTCGTTCAAAGTCGTCTTAACCCAGTGGTCGCAAAATACAATCGCCAACGCTGGCTGAGCTGACGGCAAATTCGCGCGAGTCGCGCGCAAAAACCGCCACTGTTGGCGCAGATTTGCGCCAACAGTGGCGGTCATTGTGGTAGCAGGGCAATCGTTGGTAGAGAAAAAGAAAATTTCAGACCGCAATAGACCGCCCCATGTTCGCGTCCGTTGTCATCTCTAGCCGTCCGTGTCCTTCTCCCTCCGTTTCCCTGTCATTGTATCCGGGAGTACGGTGGAGGCTAGACAGCGCAAGATCACGCTTGCGCCAAGTTTTCTGACCGTGAATTCTTCCATCCAAGGGGGTGCCAACGACTGTCAGAGAATGGAAGAACGTCCGATGTCTAACCTTGAAAAAATCATCCGTATCAAGACCGTGCTCTCCCGCACCGGCCTGTCTCGCTCCACTCTGTACCGCAAGATCGCAGAGGGCACGTTCCCGTGCCAGGTGAAGATCAGCATCCACGGCGCGGGATGGCGGGAGTCATCCGTCAACCGCTGGATCGCTGATCCGATAGGCTTTCGCGAAGAGCAGCCCAGCCAGAATTCGTGATGCGCCGGTTTAAGTGCGGCGTCGCCGGGGTACAGGGCACGCGCTATGCGCGCGCCCTGATCTTCTCCCGTTGGATGATGGGCACAGAGGCGCGCATCTCGTCCAGGTAGTCGCTCCACCACTGGTGCATGGCGACGCGCTCGTCCCAATAGCGACCCCGGTTGTAGACGCCGCGAATGCTATTGGCGTCGGCGTGAGCGAGCGAGCGTTCGATGGCATCCGGGGACCATTTGCCGCTCTCGTTGAGCAAGGTCGAGGCGGTGGTTCGCAATCCGTGCGCGGTGACTTCCCCAACCGCATAGCCCATGCGCCGGAAGGACTGATTGACAGTGTTCTCGCTCAGCGGTCGCCGCGACGTGTGGAACGCCGGGAAGACGTAGCCATCCGGGCCGGTCAGCGCGAACAACTCATGCAGATAGGCCAGCACCTGCCGGGACAGGGGAACCTCATGGGTGCGGCGCATCTTCATGCGCTCGGCGGGGATTTTCCAGACGGCGTTGTCGAGGTCGAATTCCGACCATTCCGCCATGCGCAGTTCGCCGGGTCGGGCCATGACATGCGGCGAAACCTGCATGGCGAGACGCGTGATTGCATGGCCGGTGTAGGCGTCAATTGCGCGCAGAAGCTCGCCCATCTGCTTGGGATCAAGGATCGCCGCGTGATGCTTCACCTTCGGCACTACCAGCGCGCCACGCAGGATCGAACTGGGATCGCTCTCGCCGCGCCCAGTGGCGACGGCATAGCGGAAGACGCGACCGGCAAAGGATCGGCACCGCCGCGCCGTTTCATATTTCCCCTTGGCCTCGATTCGCTTGAGCGCGGCCAGAACGTCAATGGGCTTGAGGTCAGCCACCGGACGCGCTGCGATAGGCTCCAGTTGCTCCAGCAGCCAGTTGGCCTTCTGGGTGGTGGTGTCGGCCTGACCTTGAGCCACCTGCTTGTCGATATACTCCTTGGCAATCTCGCCAAAGGTGTTGGCGGCCTTGAATACGGCGACCAGCTTCTCGTGCTTGCGCTCGGCCAGTGGATCAGTCCCGGTCTCCAACTGCCTGCGTGCATCATCGCGGCGTTTCCGCGCCTCGGCGATGCCGACATCGGGATAGCGGCCAAGGGCCAGCCGCTTCTGCTTCCCCATGTAGCGGTATTTGTAGCGCCACAGTTTCGATCCGTTCGGGTGGACCTCCAGATACAAGCCCCGCTCGTCGGTGCACTGGGTCACTTTATCGGTCGGACGGATGTTCCGGATTTGCAGCTCTTTCAGCGCCACGGTCGAATCTCCTCAGCTGGTCCTGGAGAGGGCCAGCGAGGACATTTCGAGGCGATGGGGCCATCGGATTCTGCCTGGGGCCATATTGCCCCAACCGTGGCACCTCATGGCCCCGGATTGCCTGATATCGCTTGGCACACTCCGGGAGTGGTAAGGCTTGAAAATGGCAGATTTCCGCCGGCTTGTCGACCCTTTCGGGACGCCCTGACACGGAAAAATGGTGCCCAGAAGAGGACTCGAACCTCCACGGGGTTTCCCCCGCCGCCACCTGAAGACGGTGCGTCTACCAATTCCGCCATCTGGGCACTTCGTCGGTGCGGCGCGGGACGGATCGCCCGGCCGTATGACAGGGGCGGGCCGATAGCGGGACAGGCGGCGCCATGTCAACGCGAATCGGTCAACGCGAAACGCCGGCCCGGCCCTTGCTCACCCGCCTCCACCCCGCCCGAAGCGCGGCATTGCCCCTGCCGTCCGCTCATGCGAAGGCATCAGGCGTTCAGGCGGCCGGCACGCCGTCGGCAGCGTACGAGGGGGCAATGCAAATGGCGCAACGCGATGCGCTCGAGAACCGGCTGGTCGTGCTGATCGGCGGAGACGGCTTCATCGGCGGTTATCTGGCGGCCAAGCTGCTCGACCGCGATGCGCGCCTGCGTATTGCCGGTCGACGGCCGGAAAAGGCCTTCCGTCTGAAGCCGCTCGCCGATCTCGGCCAGATGCAGTTCGCCCGCTGCGACGTCAAGGACCGGCGCAGCCTCGAGGCGGTCCTGCAGCGCGCCGACGCGGTGATCTACCTGGTCGGCACGTTCGGCGCCGACGCGCATGCGCTTCAGGCGGAGGGTGCCGCGGCGGCGGCCGAGATCGCCGCGCGCGAGGGGGCCAAGAGCTTCGTCTATGTCTCGGCGGTAGGCGCCGATCCGGGCGACAGCGCGAGCCGCTATGCCGCCACCAAGGGCGAAGGCGAGCGGCGCGTGCTCGAAGCTTTTCCGCAAGCGACCATCGTGCGCCCCTCGATCCTGTTCGGTGAAGACGACAATTTCGTCACCATGTTCGCCAATCTGATCGCCACCTTCCCTGTGCTGCCCGTGTTCGGCTCCGATTCGCGGATCCAGCCGGTGTGGGTCGACGATGTCGCCACGGCCATCGCCAACGCGCTTGCCGATCCCGGCCTTCATGGCGGGCGGACCTACGAACTCGCCGGGCCCGAGGTGATCACCATGGGCGCGCTCAACCGCCGGATTGCCGAGGCGCAGGGCCGCAGCCGGCGGTTCCTGTCAATGCCGGATACGCTCAGCTCCGCCTTCGCCGCACTCCCCGGCACGCCGATGACGAGCGAGCAATGGCGGCTCCTGAAGCGCGGCAGCGTGGCGACGGGGGATCATTCCGGCATCGAGGCGCTCGGGGTCACGCCAAGGCCGCTCGACCTGTTTCTCGAGCGCTGGATGGTGCGCTACCGCCGCCACGGCCGCTTCTCGGACAAGGATGCGCCGTCCGCGTAGAGAGCCCTCAAGCTAACCGGACATTAACCGCTGCCGGGGCATTGGGCCGATATGCGCTCGGTGATCGAGATTTTCTGGCACATCATCCTCGCGCTGATCGGCGCGCTCGGCTTCGGGGCGCTGATCGTCGCGGGCACCGCGCTGGTATGCGGCGGCGCGATGATGGGCTGCGGCTACGCCTGGCGCGGCTGGCTGCGGCGACGGAGCCGTCTGCGGGGGGAGTAAGGGCGCGGCGTTGCCGGCGGACCGTGAGGCGCGCCGAGTTCAGACGACGATAGCTGCTGGCACGCCATGACCGAGCGGGCCGTGCCGGGCCGCCAGCCCCGTGCCCCAATCCTCGTCATGCCGTCTGTCGACCCCCGGATAACTCCACCGCCGATGACCCCCTTCCATCTCGTCCTCGGCAACAATCTCGTCCAGAACGTCACCGATAGCACGACCTGGTTCGCGCTCGGCTTCTGGGCTTTCCTCGAAACGCGCTCGGTATTCGTCAAGGGGGTTGATCGGCGGCATCTATCTTGCCCTGACCGCAGGGTTCGCGATGGTGTTCGGCAGCCTAGTCGATCATACCCGCAAGAAGCGCGTCATGCTCGCCTCGAGCGCGGCCTCGGTCGTGCTCTATGGCGCTGCGCTCGCCACTTACCTTGTCGCCGGCGAGGCGGCCGTGACCCGTGTTTCAGGACACGGGCTGTGGCTGTTCATCCTCGTCGTGATGCTGGGGGTGATCGGCGGCAACATCCGCCTGCTCGCGCTTCCCACGCTCGTCACCGCGATGGTCGAGCCCGAGCGGCGCGACCGCGCCAACGGCCTCGTCGGTATGGTCGCCCGCGTCGGCTTCCTGCTCACTTCGGGCCTCAGCGGCTTTCTCGTCGCCTAGGACGGGATCGGTGGCGCGCTGGGTCCTGGCACTCAACCTGAGCGTGCTCGCCTTCGCTCACTTTACCACCTTGCGCCTCGACGAGCCCGCGCCCGCGTCCGAGACCGCCGGCGACCCGCGCGCGCACGACCTTGAAGGCACCATCGCGGTCGTTCTAGCCGTCCCCGGGGCTCATCGCGCTGATCCTGTTCGCCACCGTCAACAATGTCCTGGGCGGCGTGTTCATGGCGCTGCTCGATGCTTATGGCCTGCTGCTGATGCCCGTCGAGGAGTGAGGTCTGCTGCTGTCGGCCGCCTCGCTCGGCTTCATCGCCTGCGGGATCATCATCGCACGTACGGGGCTCAATCTCGTGCTGTGGAGCGCGGGCGCACTCTTCACCGTGCAGTCTTCGATCGTGCTGCTGGCGATCGACTGAGAGGTCTGGTTCTTCTTCAGCCCCTATGCCGAGGCGAGCGTGCATACCACGCGGCAAAGGGTCGTGCCCTATCACCGCCAGGGCCGCGTATTAGGCTTCGCGCAAGGCGTCGAGCAGGCTGCCGCGCCGCTCACCGCCTTCCTCGTCGGCCCGCTCACGCAGTTCCTGACGATCCCCTATATGAGCGAGGGCGGCGGCGAAGCGATCTCGTCGGCCCAATAGAGTTCCATGGGATTGTCGACGAGCAGCTTGTACTGCAGTTCGGGGGTCGGCGCGATCCGGGCAATTATGTCCACCAGATGTCCGTCATCGGGCACGGCGGCCTGCATGTTCGGGTGTGGCCAGTCGGTGCCCCACAGGCAGCGGTCCGGATAGTCGTACACGAGTGGATTCACCGCGTCCGCGAACGCCTCCCAGGGCGGTCCCGCAGGGTCGAGCCGGTCGGGACAGGTCGCCTTGAACCAAATGTCGCTGCGCGCATCGAGCAGCGCGCGAAAGGCGCGCATGTCGGCACCATCGGGGCCTTGCGTGACATCGGGCCGCCCCATGTGGTCGACCACGACCGGCACCGGGACCGCGTCGAGGAACGGGCGCAGATCCTCGAGCAGCCCGGCCTCGAAATAGACGACGACGTGCCAGCCTGGCGGCAGGCGCCCGGCGAGCGCGAGGAACGCCTCGCGCGGGCTGTGATCGACGAGCCGCTTGAGGAAGTTGAACCTGACGCCCCTGATCCCACCTGCATCGAGCGCCGCCAGTTTCGCCTCATCGATCGCCGGATCGACCACCGCCACTCCCCGCGCCCTGCCATCCGAGCGGGCGATGGCATCGAGCATCGCCCGGTTATCGGTGCCATGACAGCTCGCCTGGATGATGACGTTGCGCGAAAACCCGAGCCGGTCGCGCAACGCGAACAGCATGCCCGGTCCCGCATCGGCGGGCAAATACTTGGCGCGTGGACTGAACGCGAACCGGTCGGCCGGGCCGAAGACATGGCAATGCGCGTCGATCGCACCCGGCGGCAGGGTGAAATTGGGTGGCGACGGGTCGGATTGCCAGGAGACGATGCGCTCGCTCATGCGAAGATCGTGCCGTCCATCAGCTTGCGCGCGGTCCGCAGCAGCGCCGCGCTCTCGATTGCGCCGTCCTCGCCGATCGTCAGGATACAGCTCGTCTCGCCGTTCGGATGTTCGATCGACAGCCGCTTCTCGCGTCCTTCCGGCACCTGCGCCACCTCAGCCGCGACCGATCCCGGAACAAGGCAGGTGGTCGCAGCGGTCACCGCGCCGAGTACGCCAATCGAGGCATGGGCGCGGTGGGGGATGAACACCCGCGCCGACACCGTGCCGCCATGCCTTGGCGGGGCAACGAGCGTCATCTTGGGTACGGATTTGTCGCGCACATCGCCCAGCCGCATCAACGGCCCAGCGACGAGGCGGATGGCCTCGATCCGCTGGCGAATGCCTGCGAACCCCTCGCCATCGAGCTCCTCGCGGCTCTCATACCCGGTCGCGCCGACATCCCGCGCGCGGAGCACCACGCACGGCATCCCGTTGTCGATCAGCGTGGCTTCTAGCCCCTCGACCCGGTCCACCGGATTGCCCGTCGGCAGCAGCGCGCCGCAGGAAGAGCCGGCGATGTCGCGAAACTCGAGCGGCACCGGCGCGGCGGTCCCCGGCACGCCGTCGATCTGCGCATCGCCCTCGTAGCTCACCTGGCCGCCCGGCGTATGCACGGTGGCGATAGCGATCTGCCCGGTATTCTCCATGCCGATCGCCACCCGCGTCCGTCCCTCGCCGGCCGCCACCAACCCCCGTTCGATCGCGTACGGCCCCACCCCGGCAAGGATGTTGCCGCAATTCTGCGCGTCCGAGACGATCGCCTCCTCAACGAAAACCTGGAGGAACAGGTAGTCGACATCGACCCCCGCCCGCGCGGAGCGGCGCACGATAGCCACCTTGCTGGTGAGCGGATCGGCGCCGCCCATGCCGTCGATCTGGCGCGGATCGGGGGAGCCCATCGCGCGGAGCAGAAAGGCATCGCGCTCGGCACGGTCCGCGGGCAGGTCCTCGGCCAGAAAATAGCCCCCCTTCGAGGTCCCGCCGCGCATCCACATGACGCGCGCCGACCTCACGGGATCACACCCATTTCAGCCCCATCTCGGCGAGCTTTCCGCGCATGTCGTACATGTCGAGCCCGAGCTCGCCCGCCGCCAGCCGTTCGCGCTTGTCCGCCTCGTTCGCCTCGCGCGCCTGCGCCTTTTCAAGGACTGCGGCAGCCTTCTCGCGCCGCACCACGCACACCCCGTCGTCGTCCGCCAAGATCACGTCGCCGGCCCGCACCAGCGCGCCGGCGCACACGACATCGACATTGACGCTGCCGAGCGAGGCCTTGATCGTCCCTTGCGCGAAGATCGCCTTGGACCAGACGGGAAAGCTCATCTCCGTGAGGTCTCTCACGTCACGCACGCCGGCGTCGATCACCAGCCCTTTGACCCCCCGGGCCCTTGCGGAGGTCGCCAGCAAATCGCCGAAATAGCCGTCTTCGCAGGGGGAGGTGGGCGCGATCACCAGCACATCGCCGTCGCGGCATTGCTCGATCGCCACATGGACCATCGTATTGTCGCCGGGGGGTGCCGAAATCGTCACCGCCGTCCCGCCGATCCGCGCGCCGGGATAGATCGGACGCAGGTAGCTTGCCAGCAATCCGGTGCGGCCTTGCGCCTCGTGCACCGTGGCGACGCCGCATTCGCCGAGTGCCGCCGCGACCTCCCGCTCCGCGCGCTCGATCCCCTGGACGACGATCCCCGTCATGCTCTCCTCTCGCGGGCCCGGTTGCGCTTGCATGATCCCGGCGCCCCTAGCTTGTCTATCGCGCAATCCTTTAGTAGTAAAGGAACTCGAAAGTCATGGCGGATCTCCAGTCTCCCCCGCCGCCAGAGAAGGTGGCCATTATCGGCTTCGGCGAGGCCGGCGAGGCGTTCGCGCGCGCAGGTGCGTGGGGCAAGCGGGCCTGCGGGTGGGACGTGCTCGAAGATCGCCGTGCGGCGATGCGCTCATGCGGCATCGAGGTGACCCAAAGCGCGGTTGCACAAGCGGACATCGTGCTGTCGCTCGTCACCGCGGACGCGGCGCTCACCGTTGCAGACGAGCATGCGCCGATGCTGCGCCAAGGCGCGATCTGGTGCGACATGAACTCGGTTGCACCCGCCACCAAGCGCTGCGCCGCCGAAGCGATCCAGGCCGCCGGCGCACGCTACGCCGACGTCGCGGTGATGGCGCCGGTCGATGCGGGGCTGGCGGTGCCGCTGCTGGTGTCCGGTGCGGATGCCGATGAAGCGGCAGGCAGGCTGGCCGCGCTCGGGTTCTCGAACATTCGCGTGGCGGGAGATGAGATCGGCCGGGCCTCGGCGATCAAGCTGATCCGATCGGTGATGGTCAAGGGGATCGAGGCGCTGTCCCATGAGTGTGCCGAGGCGGCGAGTGCGGCAGGCGTGCTCCACGAAGTCGCCGCATCGCTCGACGCATCGGAGCGCGACTGGCCTTGGTCCCGCCGCTTCGCCTACAATCGCGAGCGGATGGAGACGCATGGGGAACGGCGCGCGGCGGAGATGGAGGAAGCCTGCCGCCTGCTCGTCGCGCTTGGCATCGAACCCGCGATGAGCCGCGCGGCCGTTCGGCGCCAGCGCGAAGCGGTCCGGAACGCCACCCGGAAAGCGGCAGCGGAATGACGCTCGTCATCGACTGCCACGGCCACTACACCACCGCGCCCACCGCTCACGATGCATGGCGCAAGGCGCAGGTCGCCGCCCACGGGGAAGGCAGCGCTCCCCCTCGTTATCCTGCCATCGCCGACGACGAGATCCGGGAGACCGTCGAGACCAACCAGCTCCGCCTCATTCGCGAACGCGGCGCGGACGTCACCCTGTTCAGCCCGCGGGCGAGCCGCATGGCGCACCATGTCGGCAACCAACGCGTGTCGGCCGAATGGTCGCGCCGCTGCAACGACCTCATCCACCGCGTGACGCAGCTCTTCCCCGGCACCTTCGCAGGGGTGTGCATGCTACCGCAGAGCCCCGCGGCCGATCTTGCGGCCAGCATCGAAGAGCTCGACCGCTGCGTCACCGAGCTGGGCTTCGTCGGCTGCAACCTCAACCCAGATCCCGGCGGCGGCCATTTCGCTCACCCGCCGCTCACCGACCCGTTCTGGTTCCCGCTCTACGAGGCGATGTGCGCGCTCGACGTCCCCGCGATGATCCACGTTTCAGGCAGCTGCAATCCCGCCATGCACGCGACCGGCGGCTACTATCTCGCCGCCGACACCATCGCCTTCATGCAGCTGCTCGAAGGCCATTTGTTCAACCGCTTCCCCAAGCTGCGCCTCATCATCCCGCACGGCGGCGGGGCGGTGCCGTTCCACTGGGGCCGCTACCGGGGCCTGGCCGACATGCTCGGCAAGGCCCCGCTATCCACGCACCTGATGGGCAACGTCTTCTTCGACACCTGCGTCTATCACCAGCCCGGCATCGACCTGCTGGCAAGGGTGATCGACACCAGCAACATCCTCTTCGGCAGCGAGATGGTCGGCGCGGTCCGTGGGATCGACTCCGAGACCGGCCATTACTTCGACGACACGCGCCGCTACATCGAAGCGCTCGACCTCCCCGCGCAAGCAAGGCACGCGATTTTCGAGGGCAACGCGCGCCGCGTCTTCCCCCGCCTCGACGCGCATCTGAAGGAACAGGGGCGATGATCGGTGCTGCCTTCATCCGAGACAAGGACCAGCCATGACGCAGACCATGCCGCGCGACGTCGCCGCCTACCTCGCCGAGTTCGACGACATTCCAGGCACCCGCGTCTTCACCTCGCAGCGCGCGCGCCGAGGTTATCACCTCAACCAGTTCGCCATGAGCCTGATGAAGGCCGACAACCGCGAGCGGTTTCTCGCCGACGAGCGAGCCTATCTCGACGAGTGGAAACTCACCGACGCAGCGAAACGGGCGGTGCTCGCGCGCGATTACAACGCGATGATCGACGAGGGCGGCAACATCTACTTCCTCGCCAAGATCTTCGGCACCGACAGGCAGAGCTTCCAGGATGCGGTCGGCTCGATGACCGGGATGACCAAGGAGGATTACGCCGCGATGATGCTCGCCGGCGGCCGCTCCCCCGACGGGGTGCGTTCCAAGAAGGAGGGGCGCTGATGGCCCGTATCACGCACGGCGTCGCCACCAGCCACGTGCCCGCGATCGGCGCGATGATCGACCAGGGGCGGACCGAGGAGGATTACTGGAAACCCGTCTTCGCCGGCTACCACTGGACCAAGGCCTACATGGAGGAGCACCGGCCCGACGTCGTGATCCTCGTCTACAACGACCACGCCAGCGCCTTCGACATGCGGGTGATCCCCACTTTCGCGATCGGCTGCGCGGACGAATATCAGCCCGCCGACGAGGGCTGGGGCCCGCGCCCGGTGCCTGCCGTCACAGGCGATGCGGACCTCGCCTGGCACATCGCGCAAAGCTGCATCCTCGACGAGTTCGACATGACCATCGTCAACGAGATGGACGTCGATCACGGGCTCACCGTGCCGCTCGACGTCATTCTCGGCAATCGCGACAATACCACGCCTGCCCGATGGCCAGTGCGCGTGGTGCCGCTGGCGGTCAACGTCGTCACCTATCCTCCGCCCTCGGGCAACCGCTGCTGGATGCTGGGCGAGGCGATCGCCCGCGCGGTCACCGGCTACCCTGAGGATCTCGACGTCCACATCTGGGGCACGGGCGGGATGAGCCACCAGCTCCAGGGGCCGCGCGCCGGCCTCATCAACCGCGAGTGGGACACGCGTTTCCTCGACGATCTTACCGGTGATCCGCAGCGCCTGAGGCATATCGAGCACATCGAATATCTGCGCGAGACGGGGTCGGAGGGGATCGAGATGGTCATGTGGCTGATCATGCGCGGTGCGCTGGGCGCCCGGGTGACGGAACTCCACCGCCATTACCACGTCCCCTGCTCGAACACCGCACTCGGCCATATCGTGCTCAGGAACGAGGAACCGGCGCTTCAGGCGACCGCGTAACGGGAGAAAAACCATGAAGATCGCGCTCGCAGGCGGCGGCGCCTTCGGGGAGAAGCACCTCGAGGGCCTCAGGAACATCGACGGGGTCGAGGTCGTCGCGCTCGTCGGCCGCACGCAGGACAAGACCGAGGCCATGGCAGCGAAATACGGCATCGGGTCCGCCACCACCGGCTATGAGGCGATGCTCGAGGACGAGAGCATCGATGCCGTCATCCTCGCCACCCCCACCCAGATGCATGCCGACCAGGCGATCAAGGCGATGGCGGCGGGCAAGCACGTCCAGGTCGAGATCCCGCTCGCCGACAGCTGGTCCGATGCGCACGCGGTGCTGGGCAGGCAACGCGAGACGGGGCTTGTCTGCATGGTCGGCCACACCCGCCGCTTCAATCCGAGCCACCAATGGGTGAAGCAGCGCATCGACGAGGGCGAGCTCACCATCCAGGCGATGGATGTCGAGACGTTCTTCTTCCGCCGCGAGAACAGGAACGCCAAGGGCGAGCCGCGCTCCTGGACCGATCACCTGCTGTGGCATCACTCTGCGCACACGATCGACATCTTCCAGTACATGACCGGCGAGAAGGTGATCGAGGCGCACGTCCTCCAGGGGCCGAAACACCCTGAGCTCGGCATCGCGCTGGACATGTCGATCCAGATGAAGACCGCACGGGGCCAGATCCTCACCCTGGCGCTGTCGTTCAACAATGACGGCCCGTTCGGCACCTTCTTCCGCTACATCGGCGACACCGGGACTTATATCGCCCGCTACGACGACCTCGTCGACGGACGCGAGCAGCCGGTCGATCTTGGCCAAGTCGACCTCCCCTCGAGCAACGGCATCGAGCTGCAGGACCGCGAGTTCGTCGCCGCGATCCGCGACGGACGCGAGCCGAACTCCTCGGTCGCGCAGGTGATCGACTGCTACCGCGTCATCGGCGAACTCGCCGCCGATCTCGAACGCCAGGACGGCTGGTCCTGATGACGATCGCCGAGCGCAAGATTGCCGTCCGCCCGCTCCATCCGGTCGGCCTGGGCTGCATGAACGTCTCCTGGGCCTATGGCCCCCCGCCCCCGCGGGAAGACGTGATCAGGCTCCTCAATCGCGCGCTGGACCTTGGCTGCGACCACCTCGATACTGCGAACATTTACGGCAAGGGCGCCAATGAGGAGCTCATCCGCGAGAGCATAGGCCACCGCCGTGCCGAATATTTCCTCGCCTCCAAGACCGGCATCGTCATCGACGGCCCGCGCCGCGGGGTAGACTGCTCGCCGCAAGCCATCACCGTCTCGCTCGATGCAAGCCTGAAGCGCCTCGGCACCGATCATATCGATCTGTTCTACATGCACCGCTTCGACCCCAAGGTGCCGATCGCCCAAAGCGTCGGCGCGATGGCGCGCGCGATCGAGGCGGGCAAGATCGGTGCTTACGGCGTCTCCGAATGGTCCGCCGCTCACATCCGCGAAGCCCACGCGGTGCACCCGATGGCCGCGGTACAGACCGAATTCTCGCTCTGGACGCGCAATGTCGAGCTGGGCGTGCGCGGGGCCTGCGAGGAGCTCGGCATCGCGCTCGTCGCCTTCAGCCCGGTCGGGCGCGGGGCGCTCGGCGGGTTGTTGAGCGACCCTTCGATGCTGTCGGACGACGATCTGCGCACCCGGATGCCGCGTTTTTCGCCCGACAACTGGCCACATAACCTGGCGCTCGTCGAGCAGTTCGTCGCGCTCGCCCGCGAGGCCGGGGTCACCCCCGCCCAGCTCGCGCTGCGCTGGGTGCTTGAGAGGAGCGAGGCGGTGCACGTCATCCCCGGCACCACGCGTATCGCTCATCTGGAGGAGAACCATGCGGCCGCCGCGCTCGACATCCCGCACGAGGCGATCGAGGCGGCGGGACGGCTCATCAACCAGCGAACCGTCCGCGGCCATCGCTACCCCGAGACGATCCGCGCGACGATCGATACCGAGGATTACGAGAACGCCTGACTGAAACGGGCTCCGCGGGAGTGTCCGCGGAGCCCGTTCGGCAAGTGCCGATGCGCGAGGCAATCAGCCTTCGGGCTGGGCCCGTGCCGCCGCCGCGGCCTGAACGCGCTGGGCGAGCGCGGGGTCGGTTTCCATCGCCGTGCTGATCGCGTTGAAGGTCGTCGGATCGAGCCCGGATTCGCCGACGATCGCCCCCGCCTGTTGCTGGACCGTCGCGGCGTCGCCCTGCAATCCCTGGATCTGGAGTGCTGCTGCAGCGAAGCTGTCGATCTGGGCATCGGTGTAAGTGGCGGCATCCGCTGCCATGCCGGGAGCCGCGCTCATGGCGGGGTCGGTCGTGGTCATCGTGTCGGCGGTGGTGCCTGCCGGCTCCATCGGATCGGCGGTCGGCATTTCGTCCGCCATCGTGTCGCGCTCCATCACGCCGTCCGCCTTATCGATGTCGTCCGGCGAAGTAGGCTCTGCGATCATCTCGTCCGCCATCGCATCGTCTGCCATGACATCGGGATTGGAGGTTGCCGGATCGGCCGGGACGTTCTCGTCCTGCGCCATTGCGTCGTCAGGGTTCGAGGTGCCGGGATCGGCGGGACCGTAAGTGTCCTGCGCGTAGGCCGCGCCGCCGATCAGCAGCAGCCCCGCTCCCGCGAGGTGGGTGAAGGTCTTCATCGTCATTCTCCTCAAGGCTTCGTTCTGCCTGGAACGCGCCCGTGTGCCCGGCGGGGGCTTAGGGAAATCCTGGATGGGGCAAACCGTGTCTCGAAACGGGCCGGAAAGAGTGATGCGTGCCGGGCGCAAGACGAACGGAAGCCGTGGCAGCGAAGGCAGATCATGATCTTCTCGATCCTGGCGGAGCCGCAAGTCCTTCGCCCCCGATGAGGCGATGCCGCTCGGGCGAAGCGACCCGTCACTCTCAAGCGCGTCCCAAAAGCTCCTTGCCGAAGGCCTTCGCCTGCGCGGCCGCTTCAGCATCGGTGAGCTTCTCGTGGTCGACCGAAAAGCAGCGCCTTGCCGCCGGGCTTGTCTGACGCCATCACCGTGGCGCGTGAGCCATCCGCAAGATCGATCTTCCAGTAGTGCCGTTTCGCGCGCTCGCTCCCGCCGCGGCTCGCCCGTCGCCAATGCACCGGCAAACGCGCCCTTCCCCTTGGCCAGCGTCCGCCAGCGCGCCATTGCCGCATCCTTGTCGCCCGCGCAGCGCTGGCCGATCATCCGCTCCTAACGTAGGGTCACGATCTGGCTCCACCAGCGGTGCGCGCCCTGCCGCGCGACGAGCGGGACAAGGGCGTTGTGCGCGAGGTTCGCTGCGCCCTCGCCGTCGAGCAGCATATGCCAGGCGGCCCAGTCCCGCCCCGTCGCCGCGCGCACCGCGTCGTCGGCCGGGCCGGGATCCTTGGCCGCAGAAGTCACAGCGCCGCCGAGTAGAGTGCCAGCAACTCGCTGTAAGCGCGCTCGGCGGCCGCCCGGTCGTAGGCGGGGCTGTCGAGCACGGTCCAGCCGTGGTCTCCGGCATAGACCTCGATCTCGGCCACCAGCCCCGCTTGCTCAGCCGCCTCGCGCAGCCGCTGCTTGGCGGCCGGATCCTCGGCGTCGTCGTCGCGGGCAATGGCGATCAGCGCGCGGGCATCATCGGCCGTGTCGTCGAACAGATTGACGGGCACGCGCTCGCCCTCGCCGGTCAGTCCGCCGCCATGGAAGCTCGCCGCCGCCTTGACCCGTGACGGCACTGCGGCGGCGGCCATGATCGTCCAGCCGCCGGTCATGCAATAACCCTGGTTGCCGATCCCGCGCCGGTTGTCGACGGCTTCCTGCGCGTCCAGCCATTGGACCACCGCGCGCGCCGTCTCCATCACCGCTTGCGGAGTATTGCGCGCCCGCCATTCGGCCCCTGCCTGCATTCCGCCCGCCTCGCGCCAGGCCTCGAAATCGGCGAATTGCTGGCCGGAAACGCTGCGATAATAGGGATTGGCGACGAACACCGCGTAGCCCTCCCCCGCCAGCCGCCGGCCCATCTCGATCTTGGCTGGCCTGAGCCCGGCGATGTCGGGCCACAGGATCACCCCCGGATAGGAGCCATCGGCCGGATGGAGGAACACGCCGTCCATCGTCCCGCCCGGAGCCGCGAAGGTGACGCGGCGCTCCTGCACCCCAGACGCCGTCGCCACCTCGCCCATCGGCGCGCAGGACGCGACCGCGCCGGAAAGGCCCGCGCCTGCGCCAATCGCGGCGAAGCGCCGTCGGCTGACCTTGCCCATCTTCGCCAGGTTGTCGTCGCTGCACATCGCCTCGTCTCCTTCGTCGCGCTGAATGGCGAAGGATAGGGATGTGCCGCGCCGAGTCCACTGGTCCGAGCGGTTAGTTAGGGGCGGGCGGCGCTCAGCCGCGCCCTACCTCGCCTTACCCGGCTGCGCTGCGCCGTGCGCCACCCGGGCGCCGCTGGCGGCGCGAACCACCGGCGTCGCCGCGCGGGCTCGCCGAGACCTGCGGCCGCTTGCCCTGCCCGCTGCGGCCGCGCGGACCACGCCGCTCGCGCTCGAAACCCTCGTCCCGCGCCGGCTCGGCCACCGGGGGCAGCTTCTCCAGCCGCTCGACCTCGGCGCGGAAGCTCTCGGGCAACGGCACCTTGCCGAGCGTCACCCGCGTCAGCTTCTCGATGTCGCGCAGGTAATCGCGCTCGTCGGGAGCGCAGAAGGCGATCGCCACGCCCGCCGCACCGGCACGCGCGGTGCGGCCGATCCGGTGAACATATTGCTCGGCCACGTTGGGCAGCTCGAAATTGAACACGTGGCTCACGCCCGGAATGTCGATCCCGCGCGCGGCAATGTCGGTCGCCACCAGCACCCGCGCCTGGCCCTTGCGGAACTCGGCCAGCGCCCGCTCGCGCTGCGGCTGGCTCTTGTTGCCGTGGATCGCATTGGCCTGAAGCCCCGCGCGCGCGAGGTTCTTCACCACCCGGTCCGCGCCGTGCTTGGTGCGGGTGAAGACGAGCACGCGGTCCATCTCGCCCGAGGCCAGCCCCTTGCGCAGAGCGATGGTCAGCAGCGCCTGCTTCTCCCGCTGGCCGACGAAGCACACATACTGGTCGACCCGCTCGGACGTGGTCGCCGAAGGGGCAACCGAGACCTCGACCGGATCGCGCAGATATTGATCGGCGAGCTGCTTGATCGCCTTGGGCATGGTGGCCGAGAACAGCAGCGTCTGGCGCCGCGCAGGGACCAGCGAGACGATCTTCTTCAGCGCATGGATGAAGCCCAGATCCAGCATCTGGTCGGCCTCGTCGAGCACCAGCAGCTCGACCGCATCGAGCGTCATCGCCCGCTGGTCGATCAGGTCGACGAGGCGTCCGGGCGTGGCGACGAGGACATCGGTCCCGCGTGCCAGCTTCTGCTTGTCCTTGCCGACCGAGGTGCCGCCGACAATGACCGAGACGGTCAACCCCGACAGGGCGCCGTAGTCCCGGGCACTGGCGGCGATCTGCCCGGCAAGCTCGCGCGTTGGCGCAAGCACCAGCATCCGGCACGAACGCTGGGGCCGGCCGCGTCCGGATGCGCGCAGCCGGTCGATCGCGGGCAGCATGAAGGCGGCGGTCTTGCCGGTGCCCGTCTGGGCGATGCCGACCATGTCGCGCCCCTCGAGCACGGGGGGAATGGCCTGCGCCTGGATGGGCGTGGGCGTCGTGTAGTTCTTCAGCGCAAGCGCCTGGAGGACGGGCTGCGAAAGCCCGAGTTCTTCGAATGTCATGTCTGTAAGTCTCGTAATAAGAGCGCCGCCCGCACGCGGAACGCACGGGGGGAGCGGGTGCTGAACGACCCGCGTGAAATGGGAAGCTCTGTTGGGAAAGCGGTATCGGGGGAAGGGCCGCGGCGGTTGCCCGCCTGTTCACGCTGCCCGGGTTCGCCCGTTCGTGGCGGCAGATGGGGCAAGCGGTTACAAAAGTCAATCTTTGCGACATATCCAGCCCGTCACAGGCACTTGCCGTGTCCCCGGCGCCGGGGCACACAGGAGGTGGAGATCGCCGCATTCAAAGTGGCGACGAGGATAAGGATATGCCCCAATGCCCCCCCGCCTTGCCGCCAAGCGCCTCCCCCTGGCGCTCGTGCTCGCGCTGATGAGCCCGGTCGCCGCTCACGCGCAGGACTGGACGCTCGCCATTCATGGCGGCGCAGGCGTCATCGAACGCGACCGGATGAGCCCGGAGACAGACGCCGAGGTGCGCGAGGCGCTGGCGGCGGGCGGGGCGATCCTCGACAATGGCGGCACCGCGCTCGACGCGGTCGAGGCCACCGTGCGCCTGCTCGAGGATTCCCCCCATTTCAACGCCGGGCGCGGCGCGGTGTTCACCGCCGAGGGGACCAACGAGCTCGACGCCTCGATCATGGATGGGGCTACCCGCGAGGCCGGCGCGGTTGCCGGCGTCACCGCCACCCGCCATCCGATCAGCCTGGCGCGCGCGGTCATGGAGCGCAGCCCGCACGTGATGCTCGCGCGGGACGGCGCCGACGCTTTCAGCCTGGAGCAGGGTCTCGAGCAGGCGGGCCCCGAATGGTTCCGTACCGAGGAGCGCCTGCGCCAATTGGAGGAGCTGCGCGCGCGCGATCCGCAGGTGGCGTTCGATGTCGAGCTCAAATACGGCACCGTCGGCGCGGTGGCGCTGGACCAGGCAGGCAATTTCGCCGCCGCCACCTCGACCGGCGGGATGACCGGCAAGCGCTGGGGCCGCATCGGCGACAGCCCGGTGATCGGCGCGGGCACCTATGCCGACAACGCCTCCTGCGCCGTCTCCGCCACCGGTTCGGGCGAATATTACATCCGCGCCGCCGCCGCCTACGCCATCTGCACCCGGATGCGGCTGCTGGAGGAGGGCCCGCAGGCGGCCGCCGACCACGTCCAGGCCGACATCGCCGAGTTGGGCGGCAGCGGCGGCGTCATCGTGCTGGCGCCCGACGGCGCGCACGCCTTCTCGTTCAACACCAGCGGCATGTACCGCGGCGTTGCCCGGCAGGGGGAGGAGCCGGTGGTGGCGATCTATGGCGATGAGTAGGGCGCACGGCTCCACTTGGCGCCTGGGGCGGGCGGAAAGCGGGTGATCAGCTGGCGGCGAGGGCCGAACCGAGGCCCAGTAGCAGCCCTGCTGCCCCGCAACCGGCGATCACCGACAGCGGGCCGCGATTGAACCGGAACATCGCGATCATTGCCGCCAGCGTGAGCAAGAGCGCGGAAACGCTCACGCTACCGGGCACGGGCACGTCGAACCGGACCGGCGCGGCGCGAAACTCCAGAACCTCGCCGAATATGGTGTGCAGCGCAAACCAGACCGCCAGGTTCAGCACCACGCCGACGACGGCAGCGGTGATCGCCGTCATCGCCGATGACAGCGCCACGTTCCCGCGCAGCCGCTCGACGAACGGAGCGCCGAGAAAGATCCACAGGAAACAGGGTACAAACGTCACCCAGGTCGTCAGCACGGCCGCCAGCGTGCCCGCGAGCAGAGGGTCCAGCCCGCCTGCATTCCTCGCCGCGCCCATGAAGCCGACGAACTGCGTAACCATGATGAGCGGTCCGGGCGTCGTCTCGGCCATTCCCAGCCCGTCGAGCATCTCGCCCGGTCGCAGCCAGCCGTAATTCTCCACCGCCTCCTGGGCGACGTAGGCGAGCACCGCATAAGCGCCGCCGAAGGTCACCACCGCCATCTTGGAGAAGAAGATCGCGATCTCGGTATAGACGCTCTCGGGCACCAGCATGTGCAGGGCGGCGACAGGTGCCAGCCACAGGATCAGGAACACCGTCGAGATGCGCAAGCTCCACCCGAGGCTCGGGCGGGCATGATCGGGGATGTGCTCTCCCAGGGCCGTGTCCCGGTCCGGTACCAGCGAGGCCCCCATTCTGCCGTGGCCGCCATTGGACCGGAACGCCTCGAGGCCGCTTCTGCCGCCCAGGTAACCCACGAGGGCAGCAACGCCGATGATGATCGGGAAGGGCACCGAAAAAAAGAAGATCGCCACGAAGGCACCGGCCGCCACCGCCCACATTGCGCGGTTCCTGAGCGCCTTGCTGCCGATCCGCCGCACCGCCGCAAAGACGATAGCGAGAACCGCGGCCTTGAGACCGAGGAACAGGGCTTCGATTGCGCCGAGGTTGCCGTAGAGCGCATAGAGCCACGATAGCGCCATGATCGCAAGGAAGCCCGGCAGGACGAACAGCGCCCCCGCTGCGATGCCGCCCTTGGTCCGGTGAAGGAGCCATCCGATGTAGGTCACAAGCTGCTGCGCCTCGGGGCCGGGCAGCAGCATGCAGTAGTTGAGCGCGTGGAGGAACCGCTCCTCACCGATCCAGCGCTTTTCTTCGACCAGGATGCGGTGCATGACCGCGATCTGTCCGGCCGGCCCGCCGAACGACAACGCCGCGATGCGCGCCCAGACCTTGACCGCCTCTCCGAACGGGATGTCGTGCTGGTGCCGCGTCGCCATCCGCGGCTTATCGGCCTCGGCACGAACGTCCGCAATTGCCCTGCGAGCGACGCGCTAAAACGCCCCCCGCCGCCCCAGCGCCCCCTCGCTCTCGGCCATCAGCTTGGCGATGATCTCGGCCGCGGGTTCCTCCTCGCGCACCATGCCGACGCTCTGCCCGGCCATCAGCGAGCCGTTCTCGATATCGCCGTCGACCACCGCGCGCCTGAGCGCCCCGGCCCAGTAATGCTCGATCTGCAATTGCGCCTCGGCCATGGCGATCTCCTCGCGGTCGAGCACGCCTGCCACCTCGCGCTGCTTGGCGGTGAAGGCGTCGGCGCCCTTGTTGCGCAGCGCGCGCACCGGGATCACCGGGAGGCGCGGGTCGAACTGGACGCTGGCCACCGCATCGCGCGCATTCGCCCGGAAGAAGGCCTGCTTGAAGGCCGGGTGGGCGATGGACTCGGTGGCGCAGGCGAAACGCGTGCCAAGCTGGACGCCGCACGCGCCCATCTCGAGATAGCCGGCGATCGCCTCGCCCCGGCCGATCCCGCCTGCGACGAACACCAGGTGCTCGGCGGCGAGCTCGGGGAGCATCTCCTGGGCGAGCACGCTGGTCGAGACCGGGCCGATATGGCCGCCCGCCTCCATCCCCTCGATGACCAGCGCGTCGGCACCGCCCCCCTCGCGCTGGCGCAGCAGCTTTTTCGCCAGGGCCAGGGTGGGGGCGAAGACGATCACCTTGGCCCCGCCTGCCTTGATCGCCTCCACGCTGCCCTTGGGCGGGATGCCGCCCGCCAGCACCACATGGCCGACCTCGTGCCGCGCACAGACCGCGATCAGCTCCATCAGCTGCGGGTGCATGGTAATGAGGTTGACCCCGAACGGCCGCCCCGTGAGCGCCCGCGTCCCCGCGATCTCCTCGTCCAGCAGATCGGGTGTCATCGCCCCGCAGGCGATCACCCCGAAGCCGCCGCCCTCGCTGATCGCGGCCACCAGGTGGCGCTCGGAAACCCAGCTCATCGCGCCGCATAGGATGGCGTGCTCGGAGCCCAGGAATTCGCTCCCGCGCCGCATCAGCGCGCTGGTCTTTGGATAGTCGCTCATGGATCGCGCGGTTAGGCCCCCGAGCGCGCCCGGGCAAGTCGCCGCGCTTGATCGCTTTTGCCGGTCAAGCTGACGAAGACAAATCGTTTCGGGCGCTGGTCATCCCTATGTAGGCTCCAACCATTACTCGCTGGCCCCGGGGTCGCGAGCCGAAACACGAGAGGAGATCAGATATGGACGTAGCAACCGGAAGCATGCCCGGTGGCGGGTGTCCGTTCACCGGTGGCGAGGGCGCGTCGCGCGCCATGCTCGGCCGCACCAATCGCGATTGGTGGCCCGATGCGCTCCAGCTCGAGATCCTCCACCACGGCGGCACCAGCCCCGACCCGATGGGCGATGATTTCGATTATCCGCAAGCCTTCAACGCGCTCGACTACCATGCGCTCAAGGCCGACCTGACCGCGCTGATGACCGAGTCCAAGCCCTGGTGGCCGGCCGATTACGGCCATTACGGCCCGTTCATGATCCGCATGGCCTGGCACGCGGCCGGCACCTATCGCACCGCCGACGGGCGCGGCGGCGCCTCGAGCGGCCAGCAGCGCTTCGCCCCGCTCAATTCCTGGCCGGACAACGCCAATCTCGACAAGGCCCGCCGCCTGCTGTGGCCGGTCAAGCAGAAGTACGGCAAGAACATTTCCTGGGCGGACATGTTCGTGCTCGCCGGCAACGTTGCTATCGAATCGATGGGCGGGCCGGTGTTCGGCTTCGGCGGGGGGCGCAAGGACGTGTTCGAGCCCGAGCGCGACGTCTATTGGGGCACCGAGGAGGAATGGGTCTCCACCGGCGCCGAGACGCGCATCCAGCCCGACAAGGAATGGGCGCTCGAGAACCCGCTCGCGGCGATCCAGATGGGGCTCATCTACGTCAATCCCGAGGGCCCCGGCGGCGATCCCGATCCGCGCGCCTCGGCCCGCGACATGCGCGAGACCTTCTCCCGTATGGCGATGAACGACGAGGAGACCGTCGCGCTTACCGCCGGCGGCCACACCTTCGGCAAGTGCCACGGCGCGGGCGACGCATCGCTGATCGGCGCCGAGCCCGAGGGGGCGGACATCGCCTTCCAGGGCCTGGGCTGGACCAGCGGCTATGAGAGCGGCGTGGCCGAGCACGCCATCACCTCCGGTCTCGAGGGCCCGTGGACCAACACGCCCGATCGCTGGAGCGAGAACTATTTCCGCCTGCTGCTCGACTATGAATACGAGCTCGTCACCTCGCCCGCGGGGGCCAAGCAGTGGCAGCCGGTCAACCAGCGCGAGGAGGACATGGCGCCCGACGCCCACAACCCCGGCAAGCGCGTGCCCACGATGATGACCACGCCCGACATGGCGCTCAAGATGGACCCCGAATACCGAAGGATCTCCGAGCGGTTCCGGTCCGATCACGAGGCGCTCAAGGACGCCTTCGCCCGCGCCTGGTTCAAGCTGACGCACCGCGACATGGGGCCCAAGATCCGCTACATGGGGCCCGAAGTGCCGAGCGAGGACCTGATCTGGCAGGATCCGGTGCCCGAGGGCTACACGCCTTCGGACAGCGAGGTGGCCGATCTCAAGCGGCGCATTCTCGACAGCGGGCTCACCACGAGCCAGCTGGTCAAGACCGCCTGGGCCTCCGCCTCGACCTACCGCAAGAGCGATCATCGCGGCGGCGCCAACGGCGCGCGCGTCCGTCTCGCCCCGCAAAAGTGCTGGGCGGTCAACGAGCCCGAGGAGCTTTCCAGGGTTCTCGCCAAGCTCGAGGAGATCAAGGGCAGTTCCCAGGTCTCGCTCGCCGATCTGATCGTGCTCGGCGGCACCGCGGCGGTCGAGAAGGCGGCGCGCGATGCCGGCTTCGAGGTCAGCGTCCCCTTCACCGGCGGGCGCGGCGATGCGACCCCGGAGCAGACCGATGCCGAGAGCTTCGAGCCACTGGAGCCCAAGGCCGACGGCTTCCGCAACTATCTCTCGACCAGGCACTCGGTGAAGACCGAGGAGCTGCTGCTCGATCGCTCGCAGCTGCTCGGCCTCTCGGCGCCCGAGATGACGGTGCTGCTCGGCGGCCTTCGGGTGCTCGGCACCAACCATGCGAGCGCGGGCAGGGAGGGCGTGCTGACCGAGCGGCCCGGCCAGTTGACCAACGACTACTTCGTCAACCTGCTCGACATGAACACCGCCTGGAAGGTGGTCGACGAGAGCGGCGACGAGAAGTTCATCGGCACCGATCGCGGTACCGACGAGGGCCGCTGGGAAGCGACGCGGACCGATCTCATCTTCGGCTCCAACTCGCAGCTGCGCTCGATCGCCGAGGTCTATGCCGAGCGCGGTCACGAGGAGAAGTTCGTGCGCGACTTCATCGCCGCCTGGACCAAGGTGATGAACGCCGACCGCTTCGACGTGCGCTACGCCAGGTATCACCAGGCCGCCTGACGCGGTCTACCGAGTTCCCCGAGGCCCCCTCCCTCGGGTCGCGAAGGCCCCCGGTGTCAAAGCCGGGGGCCTTTTTCGTCGGGGCGCCGGAGCGAGCCGGCGGGCGATGTCCTCAGGTGGATGCGAGCGGCCGGCGGCGCTTCGCCTGCCTGACGATGCTGCCGATCGCGCCGAAGCCCATCAGCATCATCGCCCAGGTCGAAGGCTCGGGAACCGCGCTGCCGACGACCGGCGGCGTGACTGGCGGCTGCACCACGGGCACCACGGCCGAGCGGAAAGCCACCTCGCCGAGCGCGCAGGCACGCAAGGACGCTGCTGTCTGACGGCAGTCGGACATGGCGAAGCGCACGAACCGCGCCTCGAGCGGGGCGAAGCTGAAGATCTCGGCCCGGTAGGAGGCAAGGTAGGTATTGTCGCCCGGCGCGAAGGAGCCGAGCGGCGTGAACACGACCCCGTCCAGTGAGGTCGACAATGCCAGCTGCGTGATCCCGAAGCGATCCTCGTTCCACAGCGCGAGCCGGTCGAAGCCCACCGCCGCGCCCATGTCGAAGGTGACCTGTCCGGTGGTCAGGCCCACCGTCCCGATCCACTCCCCGCTATTGGGATTATGTGCCGGTGCAGGTGTCCGGGCGAAATACTGGTCGAAATCGGTGATCCCGGCCGAGTAGGGCATCGTCAGCCCGGACATGTTGAAGGCGTTCGCGATCGATCCCGAGGCCGTCGCATTGTTCAGGACCGTGGCACTCGTCGGGCGAATGATGGTTGCCGCGGAAACAGCTGTGTGAGCCAGGCATGAAGCGAAGAGGGCGCCCAAGGCGGCGCCGGTCAGAAGTCGCATAGTGATAGTCCCCGTGCCGGATTCCCTCCCAGGAAGTCGCGGCACCCGGCAGGAGCATTTCCAACCGCAACTCGTCCGCGCCGATAAGTTCTGTCCCGAAAAGACACAAGTAAAATATGTTAAGGTCGGCCCTTCCGCTTGGTGGTGTCGTAGCTTTTGCGGGATCGGCAAGCAGGCGGATTGCGCCTGCCCCTGTCGTTCCATCTGCGCGCGGATGCGGTTCGTCCGGCCCCGGTAACGTGTGCCGCCGATGCGTGGCTCCAACCTGCCGCTCGTTCACAAGGCCGCCAGGCGCACTGGAGCAGCCCGACAGCCTCGCCTGCACGCCCTTGCAAATATCTGCATATGCATTTATATTGCGCTCCATGACCACCGATTATCACGCCATCGGCCGCACCTGCCACATGCAGGCCGCCCGCCGCCGGGCGCGTGAGCTGACGCAGCTTTACGAAGCCGCTTTCGTCGAGCTCGGCCTCACCGGCGGGCAGTTCTCCACGCTGGTCGCGATCGGTGCCGGCGGTGGCGCCTCGATCGGCCTGCTCGCGGGCAAGCTCGGCATGGATCCCACCACCATGAGCCGCGGCCTGCGCCCGCTCGAGCGGCGCGGGCTCATCCGCCTCGAACCCGATCCCGATGATGCGCGAGGTCGCCTCGTCCACCTGACCGACGAGGGGGGCGCCGTCCTGGAGCGGGCGACTCCGCTGTGGAGCCGCGTCCAGCAATTTGTCGAAGGAGACCGTACATGACCGACCTGTCGAACGAGCTTGCCATAAAGCATGCATATGCACATGATACTCGTGAACGAGTGGACTCCGCGCTCGCCCGGGCCGGCGCACGGGAGATCGCGCTCGGCTTCGGCGCCTATTCCGTTCTCGCGGTGACGCTGGTCGCCACGGGCGTCTACTCGGCGATCGACACCAACTTCTTTGCGCTCACCGTCATCGCCGCCACCCTCGCGCTCGTCATCGGCTACTTCCGTTCGCCCGCGATCCGCGCCCTTGCCACCCGCCTCGGGCCCTACGGCCTCGCCGGGTTCCACATCTGGCGCATCCCGGCGGGCCTGGCGTTCCTCTATTGCGGCGCTCAAGGCTGGCTGCCTGACACCTTCACCCAGCGCGCAGGATGGGGCGACATCCTCGCCGGGTGCCTTGCCGCCGTGTTGCTGCTCCTGCCGCGCTCGGCGAGGCTCGTCACCGGCTTCCATCTGATAGGCTTCGCGGATCTCGTCCTCGCGGTCGCCACCGGCATCGCGCTGACCGCCCTCGCCCCCGCCGCGATGGCCAATGTCGCCACCCTGCCGATCGCCCTTATCCCGCTCATCGGCGTGCCGCTCTCGGCCGCCAGCCACGTTGCCGCCTTTGACCTGCTGCGAGGCGGCGCCGTAAGATCCTGAACCCGGGCTAATTCGGAACCGCCGGCCGGTCCCTCCCCTTTGTCGGGGATGGACCGGCACCGGCGTGTCGGGAGCAAGGAGCTGAGACTGATGCAGAATGCGATGACGGGCGGGCTGACGATAGCCGAATGGCAGATGCTGGCCGCCGGCATGGCAACGCTGATGGCCAGCGGCGCCTGGCACCTCGCCGGCATCCTGTTCCTCAAGAACATCGTCCCCGATGCCAAGGACCATCCGCACATCGCGATCCTGCTGACCTTCTGGGGCCTGCTGCTCCTCCATGTGAGCGAGATCGCGTTCGGCGCGTTCGCCTACGGCCTCGCCATGTCGATCGAGGGCGCGGGCTCGATCACCGGCGGCTATGGCGACAGCCCGGTCGGCCTGCTCTACTTCTCCGGCGTCACATATGCCACGCTGGGCTTCACCGGGCAGATCGTCGAGGGACCCATCCGCCTGTTCGCCATGCTGCAATCGCTGGGCGGCTTCATGCTGATCACCTGGTCGGCGACCTTCGTTTATTCGATCTGGGACGAGCAGTTCCGCTCCCACCCCGACGAGCGGCGCTGAACCTCCTCTCAGCTCGCTTCCACCTCCGCATCAAGCCCGTAGGCGGTGTGCAGCACGCGCACCGCCAGCTCCGTCTCGTCCTCGTCGATCAGGACCGAAACCTTGATCTCCGAGGTCGAGATCGCCTGCACGTTGATGCCCCGGTCGGCGAGCGCCTTGAACATCGTCGCCGCCACGCCCGCATGGCTCTTCATCCCCATGCCCACCACGCTGATCTTGGCCACCCGCGCATCGGTGATCACGCGATGGTAGCCGATCGCCTCCTGCTTGGCCTCGAGCAGCGCCTGCGCCCGCGCCAGCTCGGCGCGCGGCACGGTGAAGGTGACGTCGGTCTCACCCTTGTCGCGGCCCACGTTCTGGATGATCATGTCGACATTGATGCCCGCCTCGCCCAGCGGCAGGAAGATCTCGGCCACCGAGCCGGGCTTGTCGGGCACGCGGGTCAGCACCACGCGCGCCTCGTTCTTGTCATGGGCGATGCCGGTTACACTCTGGCGTTCCACGGGCAATTCCTCGATCCTGCTGGTCAGTTCCTCGTCCGAGACGATCATCGTGCCGGGCAGCGTGTCGCCCGTGGGCGCGCTCTCGTCGACGAAGCTCGACAGAACCTGCACCCGGACACCGCGCTTCATGGCGAGGCTGACCGAGCGCGTCTGCAGCACCTTCGCGCCGACCGAGGCGAGCTCGAGCATCTCCTCGTAGGTCACATAGCGCAGCTTGCGGGCGCGGGCCACGATCCTTGGATCGGTCGTGTAGACCCCGTCGACGTCGGTATAGATGTCGCACCGCTCCGCCTCCAGCGCCGCGGCCAGCGCCACCGCGCTGGTGTCCGAGCCGCCGCGGCCCATCGTGGTGACGCGGCCCTCCTCGCTCACCCCCTGGAAGCCCGGCACCACCGCGATCTCGCCCTGTTGCATCGCCGCGATCATCGGCCCGGCCTCGATCGTCCCGATTCTGGCATTGGCATGCGAAGCGAAGGTCCTGAGCGGAATCTGCCAGCCGAGCCAGCTCCGCGCCCGCATCCCCATCGCCTGCAAGGTCAGCGCGAGGAGGCCGCAGGTGACCTGCTCGCCCGACGAGACCACCACGTCGTATTCCGCCGGATCGTAGAGCGGGTTGGCCTCGCGGCAGAAGGTGACGAGCCGGTCGGTCTCGCCCGCCATCGCGCTCACCACCACCGCCACCTCGGCCCCGCTCGCCGCCTGCGCGCGCACCAGATTGGCGACGCGGCGGATGCGCTCGGTCCCCGCGACCGACGTGCCGCCGAACTTCATGACGATCCGGCTCATGTCACGATACGGGCCAAATGCGCTCCCCTATGCGGCCCGGCGCTGTTAGGATCAGCGCATGAACGATGCAACCAGATCAGCCCCGGCCATCGGCCCCGCCACCATACGGCCCGAGGAAGCCGCCCATTTCGGCGCGCTGGCGGCGGACTGGTGGGACCCTCGCGGAGCCTCGCGCATGCTCCACCGGCTGAACCCCGTGCGCCTCGCCTTCATCCGCGATGCGATTGATCTGCACTGGGGCGGCGATATCGAGGATGTGCGCCCGCTGGCAGGCCGGACCGCGCTCGATGTCGGCTGCGGCGCCGGCCTGCTGTGCGAGCCCCTGGCGCGGCTCGGCGCGGCGGTGACAGGGGTCGATGCGGCGGCCGAGAACATCGCGGTGGCCATGGTCCACGCGGCGGGCGGCGGGCTCGCAATCGATTACCAAGCAGGGGAGCTCGCAGCTCTCGGGCTCGGCCGGTTCGACCTCGTCACCTGCCTCGAGGTGATCGAGCACGTCGCCGACCAGCCCGCCCTGGTCGCGCAGCTGGTCGAGCATCTCGCCGATGACGGCTTGCTGATCCTCTCCACACCCAACCGCACCCTCGCCAGCCGCGCCCTGCTGGTCGGCGCGGCGGAGGCAGTCGGGGCGATCCCGCGTGGCACGCACCGCTGGAGCGACTTCGTCAAGCCCGATGAGCTGCGCGATCTGCTGACCGCCGCCGGGCTGACGGTGAGCGAGCCGAAAGGCATCGCCTTCTCGCCGGTGAAGGGGCTGCACCTGTCGGACGACTTGGCGTTGAACTATATCCTGACGGCACGGCGCGAGCAGAGTTGAGGTTCTTGCAGGGGCCATCGCCCCTGTTCTTGCAGGGGCCATCGCCCCTGCACCCCGGCAATGGCGGCGCTGCGCTCAAATGCGATGTCGAGTGCCGGGCAAGGACAATGGCTGGAACACCTCCAGCGGCGCAGCCACCAGTCCGCTCCACGACGGCTGGCAGAACCCGAAAGCCTGGTCGGAGCAAGACAGTAAAGGGGCCCGAGGGCAAGGGCCCCCGGAATCATTTTTCTTGCAGAAAGCCCGCCACCCGCGCCGGATCGTCAGCGAACACCCCGTCCACCCCCGCCGCATGCAAGGCATCGAACAGCGCCTCATCCCGTCCGATCTCCGCATCGCTCCCCTCGCTCCGCAGCGAAGGCGGCAGGAAGGCGTTCTCCTTGCGCAAGGTCCAGGCGTGGACGAGGAGCCCCGCCTCATGCGCCCGTTCGACCAGCCCGGTTGGCGCGCCGTCCACTGCCAGGATCAGCGCGATCTCCGCGCCGATCCCGTCGGCATAGTCGGCAATCAGCGTCAGGCCGCCCGGCCCCAGCATCTCGGCATAGGTGAGGTCCGCCCGGTCAGCAGGGGCGCTGCGCGAGGCGACGAGCTGGATGAGCGGCAACTCGGTCATCCCGGCGAGGCGGATCAGCGGGCCGACCTCGAAGCTCTGGATGAACACCTTCTCCCCAGCCCCGCGATAGCCCGCCGCGTGAAGCTCCTCGACCAGCATCGCCGCAAGGTCGTGGCCGATGCCGGTGAAAAAGGTCGGGTGCTTGATCTCGGGGTAAAGCCCGATCCGCCGCCCCGTCTCGGTCTCCTTGGCCCGCACCAGCGCGATGATCTCGCCGAGCGTTGGCACCTGGTAGAGCCGGTCAAACCGCGTGTTCGCCACGCGCAATTCGGGCAGCCGCTCGCGGACGCGCAGGGTGCGCAGTTCGGCCAGCGTGAAATCCTCGGTGAACCAGCCGGTGACCTCGCGTCCGTCGATCACCTTGGACGTGCGGCGGTCGGCGAATACCGGCCGATCCGCCACGTCGGTGGTCTCCGAAATCTCGTTCTCGTGCCGGGCGACGAGCACGCCGTCCTTCGTCGCCACCAGGTCCGGCTCGACGTAATCGGCGCCCTGGTCGATGGCGCGTTCATAGGCGGCGAGCGTGTGCTCGGGCCGCTCGCCCGAGGCGCCGCGATGGGCGATTATCAGCATCTCGCGCTCCTCCTGCTGCGCCGGGGCCGGAAGGGCTGCGAACAGCACCAGCAGGCTCAACAGCCACTTCATCCGAACCGCTCCTTCCATTCGCCGGCGTCGAACCCGACCACCAGGCCGTGCTCATGCTCGACAACCGGCCGCCGGATCAAGGCCGGATGCGCCGCCATCAGCCCGATTGCACCCGCCTCGTCCAGCCCCTCGCGCTCCTCCGCCGCCAGCCCGCGCCAGGTCGTCCCGCGCCGGTTGAGAAGCGCCTCCCAGCCGACCAGAGCGCTCCAATGGCGCAGCCGCTCCTCCCCGATCCCGTCCTTGCGCAGATCATGAAACCCGCACGCGATCCCGCGATCGGTGAGCCAGGCTCGCGCTTCTCTGACGGTGTCGCAGTTGGGTATGCCGAAAAGGACCTTGGCCATTGGCATGCCTTTGAATTCTCCAGTCCAGGGTTCGAGCGCGGTAGGGCATGCCGTAGGCGCGCGGAATGACAGCTTAGCGCATCATCCTCTTGAAAGCTGCCAATCCGCTAACGACCCCGTTGCGGACATGGCACCCACCGCGCAACGGTTCCGAAAGCGGACTCTACTCATCATTGATAATGCGGCCCACGCGCACGAGAAGACCACTGGGGTCGCTTACTGAAAACTCATATGTGCCCCACGGCTTTTGATGCGGCGCACCTTCCTCGATTATGAGTTCACGCACGCCCTCAGCCACTGCGTCCACGTCGTCGACATAGAGGTACAACCCGAACGGGTTGTCTTCGATGTTCCTTGGCCAACCGGCCACGTGAGTGAGGTGAAGGTGCCAGCCTCGCCCGTCCTCCAGTATGCGGTAGTGACCGTAGTCGTTTACCACATCGAACTTCAGCCGCCGATAGAATGCCTCGCTTTCATCCAGATTGTTGCTTGGTATTATTGCTACTACCCGATGATCCATGCTCCAAACCTCCCGGATTTGACGACGGCATAAGTTGACCTCGCTCTCCACTTTTGGCGAGGGCAAAAGCACTACAAATGCGCTCCGGCGGACATAGGGCAGTAGATGTCCGGATAGATTGGCTTAGTTTGTGCGGCAGCCGATGCTATTAGGTGGATATGACCACCACTACGCAGGGAGGATTCGAGCACGTCTCGCGCACGCAAACACGCAACGCAATCCTCGATGCATTTACTGCTCTTGCGATCCGGCACCGGTACGAATCGATCCGCGCGTCAGATATCGTTGCGGACGCAGGTGTTGGGAAATCGACATTCTATGAGCATTTTCGCGGCAAGGACGATGTCTTGCTGCACGCGATGGAGCCGGTCATTCTTGCTCTTGCGACGGCTGCTTCAGG
>PPFU01002970.1_pt1 | contig 47797 bp, 39 predicted proteins | sample 1535991 | NCBI WGS metagenome assembly PPFU01 (sample SAMN04901290, study PRJNA319586) | Hypolithon metagenome, whole genome shotgun sequencing project. | isolation source: Antarctic Hypolithon | place: Antarctica: Miers Valley | collected 2014
TAGCGAGAGGGGGCGTTGCGTGTGTGGGTGCAGCGGCTCATGGGCGTGGGTAAGCGTCCAGCCGGTCTCTGTCAGCAGCGATACCCAGTTTCCGAAGGGGCGGAAAAACCACGGCATAGGCGAGGGGTAGGCCACGCCAAAAGCGCTGAAGGATTCCTCCCGCCAGCCTGCCGCATACGCCGCATCACCACCCGAGAGGGGGTGCGCGGTCTGCACGACGAGGTGCCCACCCGGAAGCGTGAGCACGCGCAGCGCGGTCAGCAGCGGGGCAAGCACTTCGCCGAGAAGGGCAAAGTTGCATACTATGGCGTCAAAGGGGCCACCTACCTGCACCGGGTCTGCGACGAGCGCTTCGTAGCTGAGGTGCCGAAACACGCCGATATTTTCGTGCCGCGCGGCCTCGATGAGCGCAGCTGAACCGTCCATTCCTGTACCCTCAATGCCCTGAGCAGCGAGTGCCCGCACCAGCCACCCTTCGCCACAGCCCATGTCCAGCACGCTTCGGGGCGATAGCGCGCGCACAATTTCAACGATAGCGCCATCGGTGCCGAGCTGGCGGCTGGGAATGTGGCCGCCGCGGACTGACGTGATCCACGACTCCGCGTTTTCGTCCCAGCTCTGCTTTAGGCGGGCCTCGGTGTCCATCACCAGTTTTCGCGCTTTCTCAGCCCGAGTATGTGCGAGAGGTGGTGGCGTCCATGCCAAGCGTACATGCCTGTCGCGTAGTCGAGCGAAAAGGCCTGTTCGTGATCGGGGTGCACGTAGGTGCGCTGGAAGTCGGTCTCGGACATGCGCGCCAGCAGGTGCGACCATCGAATGTGGAGGGCGTCGAGCAGCGTTAGCGAGACGCTAACAGGCAGGGTGTAGGCATCAGTCAGGCTTGCCCAAGCGGCCTCGTCGTAGGGCTTGACACGAGGCGCGTCCTCGGTAAGTGCAAGCCGGAAACGGATGTAAGCATTGGCATGGCTGTCGGCGAGATGGTGGACAACCTGCCGAAGTGTCCAACCGTTTTCTCGGTAGGGCGTGTCGAGTTGAACGTCATCGAGTCCGCTGGCGGCGCTGCGGAGGGCGGCGGGGAGGGCAGCGATTTCGCCAATGGCGCGGCCACGCTGCTCTGGGGTAAGAGGAGCTTCGTAGATAAAGCGTCCAATAGGATATCGAAGATCAGACATTCGAAAGAGAAAAAGCCTGTACAGGCAGACTAAGAAAAAGGTGGGGCTGAAAAATACATCCGCGATGATGACTGTATGGCGCTTGTGAATGCCGTCTTTGGCGGTAAATCCCTTTATCCAGACGCTGGCCTTTATCAACGACAGAATGTTTTAACACCACGCTCTTCGCCCCCGCATCACCCGCCGAGCTGATCCACGTGGATCGCTGCAAGCAGGGACGCGCCGAGCCCTCAAAGAGAACCCGGCGCGCCTTTAATCACATCGCCTCGGCGGCCTGATCAGTAAATCAGGTTGAACGAGCCTGCGGTTATCAGAGGTAACCACGCTTTGAGTTATTGCCATGCCGGGTTGGGCGGATGCCTCAAATGCGCTCGGCATGACAGAGCGGCGTGCCGCTGAGGCAAGGAGCGGGACGATGCGGGAGGCTATCAACGTGCTCCCAAACCGTGTAGCAGCCAGAAAGGCGAGGCGATGCCTGTCAGTACGCTCTTGCAAAGACAACCCGTCCGCGCGATGGACGCCCCGAGACGAGGTCTATGCCGTCTTCGGCTTCCTGGTCAAACGGGATGCAGCGAATCGTGGCTTTGGTTTCCTCTTTGATCTGCGCCTCGGTTTCCGCCGAGCCATCCCAGTGGGCAAGCACAAAGCCGCCTTTTTCGTCCAGTACCTCTTTGAACGCATCGTAGGTATCCACGCGGTGGGTGTTGGCATCGCGAAACGCAGCAGCGCGGTCGAACAATCCCTGCTGGATGTCGGCCAGCAAGGCTGTAAGGCGAGCGGCGAGGCCTTCCTGCGCGAGCGATTCTTTCGTGCGCGTGTCGCGGCGTGCAACTTCTATGGTGCCGCTCTGCACGTCGCGCGGCCCGAGCGCGAGGCGCACAGGTACGCCCTGCACCTCGTACTCGTTGAATTTCCAGCCGGGGCGATACTCTTCGCGTGCGTCGAGCTTGACGCGCAGGCCTGCTGCCTTGAGGGCTGCGATAAGGCGGTCCGCGCTTTCCATGACGAGCGCCTTTTCATCGTCTTTCCGGTAGATGGGGATAAGTACCACCTGCGTGGGCGCGAGCCGAGGCGGCAGCACGAGGCCCTGATCGTCTGAATGCGTCATCAAAAGCGCGCCGATAAGCCGGGTAGAAACGCCCCACGATGTAGCCCAGACATGCTCGAGCTGGTTGTCGCGGTTCTGGAACGTGACATCGAAGGCCCGGGCGAAGTTCTGCCCGAGAAAGTGGCTGGTGCCTGCCTGGAGTGCTTTTCCATCTTGCATCAGCGCCTCGATGCAGAGCGTGTCTACCGCGCCGGCAAAGCGCTCGCTGGCCGATTTGACGCCGCGCACGACGGGCATCGCCATCCATTCTTCGGCAAACGTCGCGTAGACATCGAGCATGCGGCGCGTCTCCTCGACTGCTTCCTGCTCTGTCGCATGAGCGGTGTGGCCTTCCTGCCACAGAAACTCCATTGTGCGCAGAAACAGGCGCGTGCGCATTTCCCAGCGGACAACATTGGCCCACTGATTGATGAGAATGGGCAGGTCGCGGTGACTCTGAATCCAGTCGCGATAGGTGTTCCAGATGATGGTCTCGCTGGTTGGGCGGACAATGAGGTTTTCGTCGAGTTTAGAGGCCGGATCGGCAATAAGCTCGCCCGCCTCGGTAAGCTTGAGGCGGCTGTGTGTGACCACCGCGCACTCTTTGGCGAAGCCTTCTACGTGCTCTGCTTCCTTGGCCAGAAACGATTGTGGGATAAACAGAGGGAAGTAGGCGTTCTCGTGCCCGGTGTCTTTAAACATCCGGTCGAGTGCGGCCTGCATGTTTTCCCATAGCGCGTAGCCGTTTGGTCTGATGACCATGCAGCCACGCACGGGCGAGTAGTCGGCAAGTTTAGCAGCTTTGATTACATCAAGGTACCACTGAGCGTAATCGTCAGCGCGGGGGGTAATAGCGTCAGCCATAGTGGACAGCAGGGCGTTCACATTGCACGACACTCTGCCTGTGAGGGAGCGCGCTACGTGCTTAAATAAAGGACTTAGGGCCTTGGCTTGATTCTGGCATCAAACCGGATGGGCCCAGCATATACTCTTTCGAGAGGCGTTGTGAAGATAACCCGCTGCGCTTCTCGAAACCAAAGCAGGGCTCAGGCATCGTACCGGTGCTGCCTCTGCCTTTCTGTCGTCCAACCTGCCACTGCCATGACCCCGGCTCTATTTCGACCTTCAAGCCTGATCGCGTTGATCGCACTTTTCGGCCTCACCGGCTGCTATACGCAGATGGCAACTTACCGCCCGGAGGATGGCGAAGAAGTCTACGCAACCACAGAGTACGTTGTAGGCGAAGACGGCAGCACCGCTGAAGAGCGCACCGTCTATTACAATGATGAGGGTGACTACCGTGAAGGGTATGCGGATGGCTACGATGACGCGCGCTACCGGCGGTATTTCAACCGGTACTACTATGCGGGCTACGATTATTATGATTATGACCCGTGGTACGGGCACTATTCCTACCAGCCTTTCTGGAGCGTCCATTTCCAGTTTGGCTCGCCCTACTACTGGCACTCCTATCCTTATTATTATTACTACCATCGGCCATACGTCCCGTCGTACGCCTACATGCATTATCCCTATTACGGAGGGTATCGCTACGACGCGCCATACGCTGTCCGGCGCGGTGATTATGGGCCACGCGGCAGTTCGATAGGGCGCGGCGTGGCTGAAGGGCGCACCACAGGCCGGGGCACTGTTCTGCGTCAGGATGGCCGCAGCGCAGTGCGCGCCGATGACCGCAACGGGCAGGGCCGCACCGTGTCGCGTATGGGTGGCACCACGTCAGGCAAGAGCGCAGTCGAAAGCCCGCGTGGGCGCACCGGTCAGAGTGACCGGGTTGTGGGGGGCAGCAGCCGGGTAGGACGTGATTCAGGTAGCCGTGCAGTAGGCCGCACCGAGAATGGTAGCACTACGCGCACGCCGGGCCGGAGCACGGCCCCGGCTACGCGCACGCGTTCTTCTGCTCCCGCACGTGATCAGGGCACGCGGTCAGCTCCGAGTCGCTCATCAGGTGAAACACGTGGAGGTACGGCACGCCCTGCTCCAAGTCGTTCTTCTGGCGAAAGCCGAGGAGGGACGGTCCGGCCCGCTCCTAGCCGCTCATCTGGTGGGAATGCACAGCCCGCGCCGAGTCGCTCGTCAGAGCGCACCACGCAGCCTGCACCGAGCCGGTCGTCCGGGGAAAGCACGCGTCCTGCACCTTCCCGCTCGTCGGGCGAATCGCGCTCGTCGGGCGAATCGCGCTCTTCAGAGCGGTCGGGTTCTTCGCGCAGCGGCGGACGCGGCGGCAACTGATCGTCACGCGGTCTGAGTAAGTGTTTACAGCCAGCCCGTCGCAGACGGGGCAGGGTGTGGTACGCCTCATAAGTACGTCCTGAGTTTCTCTCTCTCTTCGCTTTTTCTATCATGAACTGTTCTCTTTCCTTACTGCACCGAGGCGCATTTCTCGTTGCTCTTCTGGGGCTGCCCCTTGCAGCGCAGGCGCAGACTGCGGCAGACGCCTTGCGCTTTTCTGAGCGCTCGGGCGCGGTTGGGCCGCGCATGATCGGGCTGGCGGGGGCGGGAACAGCAGGCTTCGCCGATCCAGGAGCCCTCTTTGCCAACCCTGCCGGTCTGGGCTTCTATAAAATGTCGGAATTATCCGGCGCGCTGGGATTCTCGGCGGTGGGCGATAACGCAACCTACCGGGTAGGAGGAGAGCAGACTATGTTCGACGCGCAACTAGAGAACACACGTCTCGATCACCTCGCGTATGTAGCCAGAATGCCGACGGCGCGGGGGGCGCTCGTTTTCGCGGCGGCTTATCAGCAAACCAACCTGTTTGACCGCGACCTCTCGTACCGCGGTACGACCGACGCGTCGAGCATTTCGGGCACCTTTCTCCCTACACCGGGCGAGTACGAGATCAACGACGCCGGTAACGCGGTTTTTTTCAACGATCCCTCTTTTATCGCCTACAATGCAGGCCTGATCGAGTATCTGCCCGAAAACCTGCCGGACAATGCGTATCCGTTCTATGAAGCGGTTAAGCCAGGCTCTACCATTGAGCAGCGGGGGCAGGTGCTGGAGCAGGGCGTTATGCAAGAATTGGCCATTGGCGGCGCAGTAGCGGCGGCCAGAGATGTCATGCTGGGCCTCTCCACAAATCTCAACTTCGGGCGCTACCGCTTCAACTCACGCTACGAGGAGTTCGACATCAACGGCGAGAACACGCCAGATGATTATGTCGTGCTGCTCGATAACCGGGAATTGCGTGGCTTTGAGTCGCTGCGCATCACCGACCGCATCGAGTCGAACCTGTTCGGGATCAACTTCCGGGGCGGGCTTTCGGCTCGTGTCTCGGGCGCGCCCCTGCGCATCGGCGTCACGGTTGAGTCGCCCACCTGGTATGCCGTCAGTGAGGAGTACAGCACCGAGATGGAAACCATTTTTGACGAAGGGGGGTCGCTGGTTTATGGCGGTGTTGATGACGAGGCAGGTCTTGGGTCGTTCGAGTACACGCTCCGCACGCCGTGGCGCTTTGGCGTCGGGGTGGCGTTCACGCAGGGGCCGGTGCTGCTCTCGGCAGACGTAGAGTCGGTTAACTGGCAGGAACTGTCGTTCGACGCCGACGGCTTCTATGACGCGCTTGACGACGCAAACGCGCAGATCCGGGATAGCTACCGCCGCGTTTTCAACACGCGGGTGGGTGCTGAGTATGAATTTGGGCCGCTTGGTTTCCGGGCGGGGTTCGCCTATCAGCCTGACGCGCGGGAGCAACGAGACGTGTTTGCAAGCGCTGCGGGCCCGAACCGGTCGCGTACTATCCTGTCCACCGGCATTAGCTACCGCATCGGGCGGGGCACCTATCTCGATCTGGGCTGGATGCACACCGCGTTCGACGACACATACGACGTCTACCAGGGACGATTTATCCAGGAAGTCCGGGCTGATGGAAGCGGTGTGGACGCCATAACCGATGAGTCGTTCTACCCAAGCATCTCGGAATCGGTGACCCGCGACCGGATTAGCTTCGGGCTGCGCGTGGCGCTGTGACGTGCTCATCACGCGCAAAATAAACGCGGGCACCTGGTGGTTACTATCAGGTGCCCGCGCTGCATACAGCAAGTATCTTCAGAACAGGCCCAACTCCAGGCGGGCTTCTTCCGAGATCATTTCGCGGCTAAAGGGCGGATCCCACACCAGGTCAACCGTTGCGCCGTTGACGCCCGGAGTCGCGGCTACGCGCTGCTCTACCTGTCCGGGTAGCGTTTCAGCCGCCGGGCATGCAGGCGCGGTAAGCGTCATGCGGATGTGGACAGCCTGGTCCTCATCAATGTCGATCCCATAGATAAGACCGAGGTCGTAGATGTTGACCGGCAACTCGGGGTCGTAAACCGTGCGGAGCACCTCTATGATGCGGCCTTCGAGTTTGGCACGCTCCATCTGTTGGGGAGTGGGGGTAGACATAGCAGTGGGTATCAGGAAATGGAGATCAGGAAAGATGGGCGTGGGCGTAGCGCTGCAGCCGGGTGATCATGGCAGCGAGGCCATTTTTGCGAGTGGGTGATAGGTGCTCTTCCAACCCGATGCGCGACAGAAACCCGAGTTCAGCCTCGGCGATGGCGCTGGCAGGCAAGCCAGAAAGCACCTCTGTTACCAGCGCGACAAGTCCTCGGGTGATGAGCGCATCAGAATCGCCTCGAAAATAGAGCAACTCACCGCGCCGCTCAGGCACGATCCACACCTGAGACTGGCACCCCCGCACACGAAATGCCTCGATCTTCTCTGATTCAGGCAGTGGCGGCAGCGCTCTGCCTTTCTCGATCAGCAGTTCATAGCGGCCCATGGCGTCCTGGAACAGGGCAAAGTCAGCCTCGAGCGCCTGTTCACGGTCGGCGATGGTTTGGGTCGTTAAAGCGCTCATGCAGAAAGGGATATAGGTAGCCAAAGCCTGAGCCTGGAGGGGGTTTCGGTGGCCGGTACAGGCTCCGACGCGCGCATCGGACAATCGTAGCGCTAAGATAATCTCCTGGCCTTGTATTAGAGCTTAACACTGTTATCTTACCGGCCGTCCCTTCTGCCATAAGACCTTATGCGTGCCACTCATACCTTTCTCGTCTTTACCTCCGGTGGGCTGCTGGGTGCCGCCGTTGCTGGAGCGGTGTATTTCACCTGCCGGGCACGGCACCATCTTGGGATGCTGGGGACGTGGCAACTGTGCGAAAGAGATGTGCTGCTCGATCTGAAGCGGCTGGCGTAAAGCAGGATACCGCGCGCTGCACTGTTAAAGATCATTGAACAGCAGGTGCAGCTTTAGCGGATAAAATGTAGAGTTTCAAGCTAGAAAGGGCTTTTTTGTCCTTTTAGACGCTGAACGTGTTTTAGAAGGTGGCACGGTAAGACGATAACGCTGTATGCTTATCTCCGCGTTTCACCTATGCAGCCCTGTGCTGCCTGCATTTTGACGACGGTACTCGACCAATTGGCTGAGCAACAGCGCCAGACGCGCCGGAGCCAGTGCAAAGTCCACCAACTGACAGCCCTCGCGCTGGCGCTTGTTATGGCTGCCACTACAGGCATGTTGCTACGCTCAGACGGCGTGCAGGCCGCTACGCAGGCTACCACGCTGGCGGCATCCGATGTGAGCACGGTGCATGGCCCCTCAGTGCCAGCGGCATTTCAAAAGCTCGTGGGTCGTGCCGCCTTGCAGGCTACCGCTCTTGCCGTTCCTGTCCGCCGCACCGCACCTACACGCGTTCGGCGTGCCCACCAGTTCGATGCGGCCGCGTTCGAGGGCGTGGCAGGCACCCTGCTTGAAGAAGGCATCGCCTCGTACTACGGGGAGGAGTTTGCAGGCCGGCCTACGGCGAACGGGGAAATTTTTGACCCGGAAGGCATGACGGCCGCGCATCCCACCCTCCCGATGGGCTCTATTATTCGTGTAACGCACTTACGAAACGGCCGCCAGGTAGTGGTGCGGGTCAACGACCGCGGCCCGTTTGCAGGAGACCGCATTTTGGATCTCTCGCGTGGCGCAGCCGAGACGCTTGGCATGCGTGGAAAAGGCACAGGCCGCATCCGCATCGAAGTGCTGTAGCAGAAATCGTGGGGTGCGTAGGTAACGAAGTTGCCACAGAAGCACGTACTTGTGCGGTAATATGGTAACGTATAAGGCTATGTTACCCTGGCGTTGCACAGAGAGCAGGTAAACGGGACATCTGTAAGGCGGGTAGCAGTAAAACATATTGATCGGGATAAGTACCGATTTATGTGTTCTGCTCACCATCCTGCTATGTTTGCATAGCAGCTTATATATGTATACTACCATCTATGACTCACAAGCATCTTCAACGACTAAAGAAATCAACGCGGTGCGCCGCCCCTCGCGGCGTAAGCGCTGGATGAAAAAGGTGCGCCTGGGCGGCGTGCTTGTGCTTGTTGGCACAGGAGCGCAGCAGGCTGAACTGATCGATATCTCGCCTTCGCATACGCTGCAGATGGCGACGCTCCCATCAGCGCCTGGCGGCGATTCTGCAGTAGTATCTGCAGAAGGCCTTGTGATCACCCCTGCTGAGGCTGATGCCGAAGCCCGCACCGCGCCGTCTATCGTCAACCGCTTGGCTGACTTCTCTCCAGAGCAGTATGCCAGCCAAACCGGCACGGTGCTGCAGACAGGCGAGGCCAGTTACTATGGTAAAGGCTTTGCCGGGCGTCCTACGGCTAACGGAGAAATCTTTGATCCGCAGGGCATGACGGCCGCGCACAAAACGTTGCCTCTCGGTTCGATTATTCGCGTTACGAACACGCACAATGGAGAATCGGTGGTGCTACGCGTCAACGACCGTGGGCCGTATGCGAAAGACCGCGTGCTTGACGTGTCGCACAGTGCAGCTAAGGTGCTCGACATGGAGCACCGTGGCACGGCAGAGGTACGAATCGAAGTGCTGTAACGACTGCCCTTTAAACCAAAATCAACAAGACGAGGCCGACAGGATATACCCTGCCGGCCTCGTTTACTTTGTGGTCTGACGGGCGCAGGAGTATTGCTTACCCGAGCTTGATCTTGAGAGAGATGTCGAGCGCCTGCACCGAATGGGTGAGGGCGCCGACCGAGATGAAATCCACTCCCGCTTCGGCTATGGGTCGTGCAGTGGCGAGGGTGACCCCGCCGGATGCTTCCGTCTTAGCCGCATCCCCGACGATATCGACTGCCTGCTGCAATATCGTGGTGTCGGGGAGGCCATTAATATCGCGCACCATGTTATCGAGCAGGATGTAGTCGAGCAGGCTGGTTGCTACCGCCTGCCGCACCTCTTCAAGCGTACGCGTTTCGCACTCTATTTCCAGTTCGGGGCGGTAGGTATCACGCCACTTGGCCGCCGCCTCAATTGCTTCAACGATGCCGCCGCGCGCGTCGATGTGGTTGTCTTTGATCAGGATGCGGTCGTAGAGGCCGACGCGGTGGTTGATGCCACCTCCCAGCAGCACCGCCCATTTGTCGAGCGCCCGCAGGCCGGGTGCCGTTTTGCGCGTGTCGAGAATCTGCGCGCCTGTTCCTGCGACGGCGTCAACGTAGCGACGCGTTTCCGTGGCAATCCCGCTCATCCGCTGCAAGAGGTTGAGCGCAAGCCTTTCTGCCACGAGCAGACTCTGCGCGCGCCCCTCAACCCGGCCGAAGATGGTGCCGGCAGATGCTGCGCTGCCGTCTACCTGTGTCCACGACACCGACACTGCCTCGTCTACGTGCGCAAAAACGCGTTCGGCAACGTTCAGACCCGCCAGCACACCGTCGGCTTTGAGCAAAAACTGCGCGGTAGCCTGCGTCTCTGGTGGAATCGTCGCCGTCGTAGTCACGTCGCCTGTGCCCACATCCTCGGTAAGGGCGCGCAGGATTAAGGTGTCAAGGTCATCGACAGAGAGGTAAGGTGGCATGAGAACGGGTATAAAAATGGCGATCAAAGATAGGAGCCATTCAGCGTGGTCTGAGAAAGCAGCGGTCTTTCTGATCCCGGCCACTTGTTTAGGATCACATGCTGTAAGTAGAGGATCTGCTGTCTGTTGGGAGACTGGCTTCTTCATTTACACATAGGAACGCACACGCGCAAGGGGCCGTTCGACACCAGTTGAACACCCCGGCTTATGGACGACCAGATCATCGTGCGCGGCGCGCGCGTGCACAACCTGCAAAACATCGACCTCGATCTGCCGCGTGACCGGCTCGTCGTCGTCACCGGGCTTTCCGGGTCGGGCAAATCCAGCCTGGCGTTCGACACCATCTACGCCGAGGGGCAGCGGCGCTACATGGAAAGCCTGAGCGCGTACGCGCGCCAGTTTCTGGGCATGATGGAGCGGCCCGACGTGGACTTTATCGACGGGCTCTCGCCGGTGATCGCCATCGAGCAGAAAACGGTGAGCCGCAACCCGCGCTCGACGGTTGGCACGGTGACGGAGATCTACGACTTTCTGCGGCTCCTTTTTGCCCGCGCCGCGACAGCCTACTCGTACCTCACGGGCAACGAGATGCGCAAACAGTCTGATGACGAGATTATCGACGGCGTGCTCGCGCTGCCCGAAAACACCAAGGTGGTGCTGCTCGCGCCGCTCGTGAAAGGCCGCAAAGGGCATTACCGCGAGCTGTTCGAGGGCGTGGCGCGGCAGGGCTTCGAGCGCGTGCGGGTAGACGGCACCTTCCGCGAGATCAGCGACGGGATGAAGCTCGACCGCTACAAAACGCACGACATTGAGGTGGTGGTGGACCGGATCGTCGTGCGTGAGGGGCAGCGGCCCCGCGTTGCGCAGTCTGTGGACACGACGCTGGCGATGGGCGAGGGCTCACTGATCGCCCACCTGCCCGACGAAGCGCGCGACGTGCTTTTTTCCCGCCACCTCGTCGATCCCGAAAGCGGGCTTTCCTACGACGAGCCCTCGCCCAACACGTTCTCGTTCAACTCGCCCTACGGCGCGTGCCCCGACTGCGGCGGATTGGGCACCAAGCGGGAGATCGACCCCGAACTCGTCATCCCCAACAGCGACAAAAGCATCGCGCAGGGCGGGCTGGCACCGCTGGGCAAGCCGCGCGACATCTGGGTTTTTTCGCAGCTGCGCGCCATCGCCGAGACCTTCGGGTTCACCTTCGATACGCCCCTCGGACAGCTAACGGAGGAGCAGCTCGCGGTGCTGATGGAAGGTGCGGGCGACCGGCAGTTCGACATCGTGTACAGCCACAAAGGACGTGAGGTGCGCTACCAGCACCGCTTTTCCGGCATCTATGGCCACGTCTGGCACACGTACGAAAACACGTCGGCACCGGGGCAGCGCAAGTGGGCAGAGGCCTTTATGCGGCCTATGCCGTGCCGGACGTGCGGGGGCGGGCGTCTCAAGCCCGAGGCGCTGGCGTACCGCATTGCAGGGCAGAACATCGCGGTGCTCGTGCAGATGGACTTGGTGTCGCTGCGTGCCTTTTTCGAAAGCGTGGCGCTGGAAGGGCGCGCCGCCACGATTGCCACGCCTATTCTGAAAGAGATCAAAGAGCGGCTGGACTTCATGATCGGCGTGGGGGTAGACTACCTCACGCTCGACCGCCCGGCGCGCACGCTTTCAGGGGGCGAGAGCCAGCGCATCCGCCTCGCCACGCAGATCGGAACGCAGCTGACCGGCGTGCTCTACGTGCTCGACGAACCTTCTATCGGGCTGCACCCACGCGACAACAGCCGCCTTATCGCCTCGCTCCAGTCGCTGCGCGATCTGGGCAACTCGATCCTGGTCGTCGAGCACGACCGGGAGATGATCGAGTCGGCGGATTTCGTGGTTGACATGGGGCCAGGAGCGGGCGAGAAGGGCGGGCACGTGACCGCCATCGGCGTGCCCGGCAATCTGCGCGCCACCAATGGCTACGACAGCCTGACGACGGCTTACCTCACCGGCGAGCGGTTTATCCCGCTGCCGCGCACGCGCCAGCCGGGCAACGGCAACACCATCGTGCTCGAAGGCGCAATAGGGCATAACCTCAAGGGCGATACGCTCACGATCCCGCTGGGCACTTTTACTGCCATCACGGGCGTGTCGGGTTCAGGGAAATCGAGCTTGATCAACCAGACGCTCTATCCCATCCTGGCGCAGCACTTTCACCGCGCCCAGACCGTCCCGCTGCCGTACCGCGACGTGCGTGGGCTGGAACACGTGGACAAGGTGATCGACATCGACCAGAGTCCGATCGGGCGCACACCGCGCTCCAATCCCGCTACGTACACCGGCCTCTTTTCCCATCTGCGCGACCTGTTTGCACAACTGCCGGAATCCAAGATCCGCGGCTACAAGCCGGGCCGGTTCTCGTTCAACGTCAAAGGCGGGCGTTGCGAGACGTGCAAGGGAGCCGGCATCATGAAGCTCGAAATGAACTTCCTGCCGGACGTGTATGTGCCGTGCGAGACGTGCAAAGGCCGGCGCTACAACACCGAGACGCTCGAAGTGCGCTTCAAAGGCGTCACCATTGCAGAGGTGCTGGAGATGACGGTAGATGAAGCGCTCGCGTTTTTTCACGCCGTGCCGCGTATCGAGCGGAAGCTGCGCACCCTGGAATCCGTGGGAATGGGCTACATCCGGCTCGGGCAGCAGGCGACGACGCTCTCGGGGGGCGAGGCGCAGCGCATCAAACTCTCCAAAGAACTCTCTCGTCCAGGTACCGGGCAGACGCTCTACATCCTCGACGAGCCGACTACGGGCCTGCATTTCGAGGACATCCGCCACCTGCTCGCGGTGCTGCGCGCGCTCGTGCGCAAAGGCAACACGGTCGTCGTAATCGAGCACTCGATGGACGTGGTGAAAGTGGCCGACCACGTGATAGACCTCGGTCCAACCGGTGGGGCGGGAGGCGGGCAGATTCTGTTTGCGGGCACGCCGGAAGCGCTCGCCGCGCAAGACACGCCCACTGCTCAGTTTATGCGCGAGGAGATTGCCCGTGGCGTGTACGATGACGACGCGGAAACAGTAGACCTCGACCTGTTCAGCGGAGACGACCCTGACGGCGACGAGTCCGAGGAAGAGGAAAACGAACCGGAAACCGTGGAAGGCTGAAAGCCTGCCGGGCGCTTAAAACAGCGAGTAGATAAACGGGGCGAGCGCAGAGCCGCTGGCAAACACGATGAGTACGCTCAGCAGCAGCAGCACCACCACAATGGGAGCGAGCCAGTATTTCTTGCGGACACGCAGAAATTGCCAGAACTCGGCCAGGGTACTCAGCTTGCTCATCAGTAGGTGTTTGGTGGTGAGAGGAGGAAAATGTCTGCACTCAAGGGCTTTCCGCGTCCGGAGTCGTGTCAGAAGATAACCTGCAACCCGGTCTCTACGGCTCCGTAAGGCTGGCGGGCTCAATTCATCTCTATCGCGTGCGATCTTTTCTCTTCGAGTTCCGCGAGGCACTTCGCAACGCGTTAGACGCGATCTGGCAGAACAAGCTTCGCGCTGTCCTCACCACGCTAGGCATCATCATAGGCATCGTGATGGTGACGACGACGATGACCACCATCAACGGGATGGAGCGTGCCTTTGACCGCTCAATGGCGATGCTGGGCACCAACACGTACTATGTGCAGCAGCAGCCGTGGTTTCACCAGCCCAGCGAGAGCTGGAAGTTCCGCCGCCGCCCTCGCCTGACCGCCGAGCAGGCCACCCGCGTGACCGATGCCGCACGGGAGTCGCGTTACCTTCAGGCGGCCGCTCCCTCGGTGTCGTTCGGCTCTGCCATCCAGTACCGCGACCGGGTGGTGCGCTTCGCCTTTGCGCAGGCCACAGTCCCCGCCTACACCCGCGTCGCTGACGTAGACCTCGCCACGGGCCGCTACTTCACCGACTTCGAGACGCGCACAGCGCGCAACGTGGTCGTGATCGGGTCAGAGGTCGCTAAAAACCTGTTTCCCAACGAACGGGCCCTCGGCAAGCGTGTCCGCATAGCCGGGCAGCGCTTCGAGGTCATCGGCGTGCTCAAGTCGCAGGGCAAGTTTCTCGGCCTGTTCTCTATGGATGAGCAGTTTCAGCTTCCGATCACGGTCTTCCAGAAGCTCTATGGCAACAGCCGCCGGAGCTACGAGGTCAACATCCGCGCCGTCGATGGGGCCACGCAGATGCAGGTGGAAGACGAGATCCGGGGCATCACCCGGGTAGTGCGTCGCCTCGATGCGCTCGATGAAGACGACTTCTCGATTAACCGCTCGGAAGCATTCCGTGAAATGGTTTCTGGCGTTAAGGCGACTATCTATGGCGTCGGGTTGTTTTTGACGGCGCTGGCACTCGTGGTGGGCGGCATCGGGGTGATGAACATCATGTTCGTGTCGGTGAAAGAGCGCACCCGCGAGATCGGGATCCGCAAGGCGATGGGTGCGCGGCAGCGGGCGATCATGCTTCAGTTTCTGCTCGAAGCGGTCGCCATTTCGCTGCTGGGTGGGGTGCTGGGCATCTTGCTCACCATCCCCATCACGATGCTGATCAACAGCGTGTTTACGGCTTACCTGTCGGCCGGGGTGGTGGCGCTGGCTTTCGCTATCTGCGTTGGTGTGGGCATCATTTTCGGTATCCTGCCAGCGTGGCGTGCCGCGCGCGCCAACCCTATCGAAGCGCTGCGGTACGAGTGAGAACGCCGACGTTTCCGCACCCCGCGCTCAAATTTCTGCATAGACTATGTCTTTTAGCGAACTCGTCAGAATGGCGCTCTCTGCGCTGGGTGCCAACAAGCTGCGATCTGCGCTCACGTTGTTGGGTATGGTCATCGGCGTGTTCGCCATCATCGTAGCCGTTACCGCTGTCGAAGTCATCTCGAAGTCAGTAACGCAGGCTATCGAGTCGTTCGGCTCGTCCACGTTTACCGTGTATCGCTCGTGGACGCTTCAAGTGGAAGGTGGCAAGCGCAACTGGCAGGCCTCGCCCGCGCTCACCTACGACGATTTCGAGCAGTTGCGGGATCGGGCGCTGCTGCCGGTGGCTTACAGCCCAGAGGTGTCGGAGCGGAACGTGCGCTTCCGGTTCGGTGGAGATGCCACCGATCCTGTGGTCCGACTCGAAGGGTCGAACGAGGACTACGCGCTCAACAACAACTACGAGATCGGCTCAGGCCGCAATCTGACAGAAGATGATGTGCGGCTGGGACGTCCGGTAATTGTGGTGGGGGCCGACCTCGCCAACAAGTTTTTCGCCAACGAGACGCCTATCGGCAAAGACATCGTAGGCGACCGCGGCCGCTTCCGCGTGGTGGGCGTGTTCAAGAAAAAGGGCGATGCCTTTGGCCAAAACCAGGACATGATGGCGCTCACGCCTATCACCACGCTGTTCAACCTCTACGGACAGCCCGACCGCGACCTGTCGTTCAAGGTGCGAGCACCTTCGCAGCAACTCGTCAACGAGACCATGGATGAGGTTATCGGGCATATGCGTGTGATCCGGCGTGTGCGGGCAGGGCAGGAAAACAACTTCCAGATCGAAAGCAACGAGTCGGCGCTGGAGGAATTCAATGGCGTTAGTGTGGCCGTGACAATGGGAGGCGTGGGTATCGGGCTGCTTACGCTGCTGGCAGCAGGCATCGGCATCATGAACATCATGCTCGTCTCTGTCACTGAGCGTACCCGCGAAATCGGCATTCGCAAGTCGCTGGGCGCGCGCCGGCGCGACGTGCTGCGGCAATTCATGCTCGAAGCCATCGTGTTGTGCCAGATCGGAGGGCTGCTCGGCATCATCAGCGGTATCCTGGCGGGCAACATCGTGGCGATTCTGTTCGAGACCTCGTTTGTCTTCCCGTGGGTATGGGCTTCTATCGCCGTAGTGGGCGTGACTTTCTTTGGACTCACCTTCGGCGTCTACCCCGCGTGGAAAGCCGCCCGCCTCGATCCTATCGACGCGCTGCGCTACGAATAAGGAGGTGGGTTGAGCATCCGTGCCTTCGCGGCGTAGTTTGCGGGCCTCACCCATATCCCGAGCCGTACGTGACCCAGCAGGAAGAACAGAAACAGCGCGTAGGCGAGGCCGTGGCGCAAATGGTGGAAGATGGCATGCGGCTGGGCATCGGCACAGGCTCAACAGCCGCTGCCGCCCTCGCCGCGCTGGCACGCCGGGTGCAACGCGAAAAGCTACGGGTGACGGGCGTGCCCACGTCATTCGCCTCCGAACAACTCATGCGGCAGCATGGCTTGCAGGTGACGACGCTCGATGAGACGCCCGACCTTGATCTGGCCTTCGACGGCGCAGACGAGTTCGATAAAGACCTCGACCTCATAAAAGGTCGCGGCGCGGCGCACACGCGGGAGAAGATCGTGGCAGCGCAGGCGCGCCGTTTTGTGGTGCTCGTGGATGCGTCGAAGCGGGTAGCACGATTGGGAGAAAAAATGCCGGTTCCTATCGAGATCGTCCCAATGGCGCTGACGCCCATTCAGCAGCATCTGCGCGCCGCCGGCCTGATACCTGAACTACGCATGGGGCAGCGCAAAGACGGGCCGGTCATCACCGACCAGGGCCTGTGGATCGTGGATGCTTACGCGAGTGCCGACCGACCTTTCGACAAGGTGAGTTTCGCCGCGCTGCTCAGCGCTATGCCCGGCGTGCTGGACCACGGACTATTTCTAAGCATGGCCACCGATGTGCTCGTCGGCGAGGCTGACGGCAGCATCTCAAGGCTGACGCGGTAATGCAAAAACCCTCGGAAGCTGTTGCCACCGAGGGTTTTCATGTTGCGCAATGAGCAGGCGTATTAGCGCAGGCGGAACGTGATGGGCAGCGTCATCTGCACTTTCACGGCTTTGCCGCGCTGTTTGCCTGGCTTGAACTTGGCTGTGCGAACGGCGCGGAGCGCTTCTTCGTCGCAGCCGGCTCCGATGCCGCGCACCACGAAGGGATCGCGAACGTTGCCCTGCTCGTCTACGACGAACTGCACGATAACGCGGCCTTCGACGCCGGCACGCTTGGCGATCTCAGGGTACTGGATCTTGGCCTGCAGGTCGGCCAGCCCGCCGATAAGCTCGGGCTGCTGCTCTACGACCACGAAGATCTCAGGCTCGGGCTCTTCCTGACGCTGCGTTGGTGCAGGCGGAGGCGGAGGCGGAGGCAGGTTGGCAGGAGCCGCGTCGAGGTCTAGGTCGGCGTCGAGGTTCAGGTCGACATCTTCCAGCTCTTCTTCGTCCGGCACTTCAACGGGCTCGGGCGGCTTGGGAGGTGGGGGTGGACGCTCGATCTGCTCGGTGCGAATGATTTCTTCCATCTCGATCTGCTCCTGTTCCTGGGGAGCCAGGTTCTCGACTTCGCCCGTCTGCCAAGAGGCGCGGAAGGCGAGAACGAGCAGCAGAAGCGTGATGACGAGGCCAACTTGGACAAACAGACCGTAGTCTTGCTTGATGTTGGCTTTGTTGGTCTTGCGCAGGGCCATATGCGTGGTGGCTTGCGAGTGAATGTCTGGGTTACTTACAACGTGCGGCCCGGATCGTTTCGTACCGGGCGTGCTAATCTAAGACACGATGAACGAGGATGCGTTGCTGTGCTGCGCTTCTTTTCTGCGCAGCGGTGCTTTCGCCAACAGGATAGCGGCAGCAGCGCCTACCATGTCGGCCAGCACGTCGAAAGGATCGAAGCTGCGGCCGATGGGCATAACCCCCTGATATACTTCGGTGCCGATAGCGAAGCCGACACTGATAGCGAGCGTCCAGAGTGCCCGCTGCCGCCAGGAGCCACCGAGGGCGTGCATCCAGAGCCACGCGATACCAAAAAAGCACAGAGCATGAATCAACTTGTCGGCCAGTCTGAACTCGACGATCGGCAGATTCTGGCCTGGGATAGACATGGCGGCCAGCACAATGAGCATCCAGACGAAAGCAAGCACACGAAACTTCATGAGGGGATAAGTAAACGAGAAAGAAAGCGCAGCAGGTCGGTGGCCTGCAGGGTGGCGATGCCGTGGGTACGGCTCCACCTTTCGGCGGCGCGGCCACCGGCGTGCAGCGCGCACAAGGCCGCTGCTGCCGGCGTTGCGCCCTGCGCCAGAAAGCCTGCGGTCATACCAGCCAGCACATCGCCGGTGCCGGCCGTAGCGAGCGCTGCATTGCCCGCGCCTCCGACGATTACGCGTCCATCGGGAAGGCCTACCACCGAGGGCATCCCCTTGAGCACGAGCACGCAGTTCCACGCCTGTGCATACGTGCGCACCGCTGCGATACGGTCGGAAGCCGGTTTGTGCCCGGCGAGGCGCTCGAACTCGCCCGCATGGGGCGTGAGTACCCACTGCTGCCGGGCGTGCAAAGCGATAAAGTCGGGCGTGAGCGCCGCGAGCCCGTCGGCATCGATAACCGTGGGTCCATCGAAAGCCATCAGCACGTCCCGGACGGTGCGCTGCGTGCCCGGTGCCCGTCCCAGTCCCGGGCCTACGAGAAGAGCTTTGGCTTTGGGCAGTTTTTCGGCCAGTACCTGCAGCGTGCCTTTGGCATCGAGGCCGTGCGCGTCGTGTGGCAAAGCGAGCGTGGCCACCTCGACAAAATGGGTGGCCAGCGTGGACTGGATGCTAGCGGGACAGGCGCACATCACGTAACCGGCTCCCGCTCGGGCAGCGGCAAGAGACGCCATTACCGGCGCGCCGGTGAGGCCAGGCGACCCGGCCAGGGCCAGGACGAGCCCTGCGCTGTACTTGTTGGCGTCCGGCGCGCGGCGTGGCAGGTGCGCCCGCATCCACCGGTCTGTGGTGCGGTAGGCGCCGCTGTGGTCTTCCAGCATCTGCCTGAGTAAGCCAGGCGGCGTGCCGATGTCGACAACGACCACCTTGCCGGCATGGGTGACGCCGGCACCCACCACGAGTCCAGGTTTGCGCGCGGCCATTGTTACAGTAAGGTCGGCCTGGAGCGCCGCGCCCAGCACTTCGCCCGTATCAGCGTGGATGCCGGTTGGAATGTCGAGCGCGACCCGTAGCGCATCCTGCGCATTTATCCAGTCAACGAGCGCGTCGTAGGGCGCACGAAGCGGCCCGTTCAGGCCCGTGCCGAGCAAAGCGTCCACGAGAACGTGCGCCCGGCGGGTAGCCGCTACCTGAATAAGGTTCTCGTAAGGGTCGATGCGGAGGCGGTTCTCGTAAAAAGGCCGGCAGGCACAGAGCGCGTCGTAGTGGCGGCGCGCATCGCCGGAAAGACGCGTCTCGTCTAACACGAACACCTGCACGTCGGCACCCTTGCTCGCGAGCACGCGGGCGACCACGAAGCCGTCGCCGCCATTGTTGCCTGGGCCACAGAAAAGGGTGACAGGCAGTTTTTCGAGCGTAGCAACGGTTTTCTCGATAGTCCGCGCCGCGCCCCGACCGGCGGTTTCCATCAACACCATGCCGGGCAGACCAAGCGCATTTATCGCGTGTGCATCTGCGTGCTGCATGGCGCGGGCCGAGAGCAGCGGCTGGAGGTGTGCCGTGAAGGGGAGGCTCATGGGAAAGGCGAAAAGCGCAGCGTGTCGGGCAGGGCGTTGTCCCAGCGGGCGCGCACCTCTACGGGTTCGGTGGCCCACCCTATTCTTTCGGCAGGCCGGTACGGGATGAGCGTTCCACCGTTCCACCGGCCGTCTCTGTTTATATCCTCAAAAGCCCGGAGGGTGTACGTACCCGGCAGCAGCCCCGAGAGCCGAAATCGTCCTGTATTGTCGGGGCGGGCTGTGACAACCGCGCCGTCATCGCCTGTCAGTTCAACCACGACGAGGGTAGCATCAGGGGCTGCTACGACGCCCTCGATCCCGCCGAGGTCGCGCGCGCCGGGTGCGACGAACGTCTGGCTGACTGCTTCCGGTGCGCCGAGGCGTTCGGCGTGTACGATAACGGTGAGCGAGTCGGCAACGGGAAACGTGTACGTAGTCGTGCTATCTGAGGTGAGCGCGAGCAGGATGTCGCTGCCATCCGGCGTCTGCACCGTAACGAGTCGCGCGCGGAGGCTGTCGGGCAGGGGCAGGCTAAAGCGCACCGCCCCCTCCTGGCCGGGCTGCAGTAGGCCATCAGACGGAATGAAGCCCTCGAAGCGCAGCGCGAATGTGTCGCGCGCGGCCGTGGGCATCCACGTTTCAAGACCACCTGGTAGGATGTTGCCCGCGCTGTCCACGATGCCGCCAAAGCTAAGGGTGTAAGGCTGCCGTGAGAGAGGCGGGGTAACAAAAAACACCTCCCGAGGCTGGATGCGCGTCTGGTAGCGCTGCAGAATAGGTACGGCCGCGCCTGTGCTGTCGGCAACGCGCCATTCGCCCTCGGCGCGAGCTACACCCTCACGCAGGCGCAGGGCATGCCGGATAGCGCTGTAAGACCTTACGCGCTCTACAGTGGGCGCGGTGGTGTCGGCTTGGCTGAGCAGAAAAGGGGTGGCAATGGCGGCGGTGTCGGGGCTGAGCGCAAAGGCGGGCGGCACGCCGATGGCTTCTCCAGCATCCACGCGGGTGTTGCGGTTAGCGTCGCGCACCGCCACGACGAAAAACGGCCCCGGCCCCAGGTACTCAAAGGCAAAATCGCCGTTTGCGCTTGTCTGGGTGCGGTAGAGTGGGCGGGCGGGCAGCGCGGTGATAGTGTCGGCAATCTGGTAGGCAAAAACGTCAATACCTGGCACGCCGGTGCCTGTCAGGGGCTCTCTCACGGTGCCTGCGATGCGGCCGCTGTTGAGTGTCGCGCCGGTGGAGAAAGCCAGCGTGAGCGGTGTGGCGAGCGCCACCCCCCGCGCATCGCGGAAGGTATTGTCGATGGTGAGAATGTAGGTGGTGTTGGGCAGTAACGCGCCCACGTCTATCTCCACGGTGCGGCCTTTCCAGGAGAGGCGCGGCGGCGTGCCGGGCTCGGGTGTGATGCTGAGGGCACGGGCAAGCGATTGCTGGTCTACCGCCTCTGAAAAGGTGAGTCGTATCACGGGCGAGGCTACGTTTACGGCACTTGGTTCGGGAACGGACGCCACAAGGCGCGGCGGTTCGCGGTCAGGAGGGCCGCCGGTGGGCGGGACCGGGTTGGCGCATGCACCCAGCACGAGTGTCAGCAGCAGAAGGGCGCGCATCAGCGGCTGCGGAGGCTGAAAAACAAGAGCGTGCTTGCCGCCGCGACTCCGCCGAGCAGGAGGGGCTCAGCATACCGCCGTACCCAGCCGGTGGCCGGGCGTGCGCCCACGGTTTCAGGATAGAAGGGGTCTTCAAGCCAGACGAGCGCGCTCCGGTCCACCACGTCTTGAACATTACCTCTGCACACGTCTGCGCGCAGCACCTCGCCCTCGGCGCTCATGAGCGTGTAGGGCAAGGCAAGGGTGACGTGCCGCCGGTAGCGCCTGCGACCCTGCCGGGCGTACAGGATGGCAGGCTGCGCCGTGTCGAGGCGGAGGCGCGGGTACGCCCTTACCGTATCGGCAAAAACGCGCCTGCCCGCCGTCTGCCAGCGCGCGATAAGCGCGGCGCGCGCATAAGGGGCGAGCGCAGGCGCTTCGAGAACAAAGGTTTCGGGCGGCACCTCGGTCAGGCAATCGGCCGCCAGCCCCCCGAGCACCTCGGCATTCGTCGGCTGTGCCGCTACCTCGCAGTAGGAGGCGAGCAGGACGAGCACAGCGAGAGCGGTCGAGAAATGCATAGAGAGAGGGCACCCGTGTAGAGGCGCGCAGCGTCAGGCGTATATGCCCCGCAGGCGCAACGAGCGCGCCACCTTATCTACGCCCAGCACATACGCGCCGATGCGCAGGGACACGTCGTGCTTTTCTGCGGCTGCATACACCCGGTCGAAAGCATCGCGCATCATGCGGTCAAGGCGTTCGTTGACCGTTTCGAGCGTCCAGAAGTACCCCATCCGGTCTTGCACCCACTCGAAGTATGACACCGTGACGCCGCCCGCGTTGGCGAGAATGTCGGGGATGACGAGCACGCCTTTTTCGTGTAGTATGGCATCGGCGTTGGTGGTGGTGGGGCCGTTGGCGCCCTCGACGATGACGCGCGCGCGCACCTGATGGGCATTGTGGCGGGTAATCTGGTCTTCTTTGGCAGCAGGCACGAGCACGTCAACGTCCAGCGTGAGCAGCTCCTCGTTGGAGATAGGCTCGGCATCGGGATACCCTTGGAGTAGACCAGCGTTTTCAGCGCTATAGCGCAGCATCGCGGCGAGGTCGAGTCCGTTCGGATTGTAATAGCCGCCTGTCATGTCGCTCACGGCTACAATGGTGCAGCCCTGCTCGGTGAGCAACTCGGCCGCTACAGATCCGACGTTGCCAAACCCTTGCACGGCCACGGTGCACGCGGCCGGATCCAGACCAAGCTTTTCCAGCGCCCCCAGCGTCACCGTCATCACACCGCGCCCGGTGGCCTCGCGCCGTCCCAGCGAGCCGCCGAGCGCGACGGGCTTACCCGTAACGACGGCGTTTTCCGTTCGGCGGGCGTGCATAGAGTAGGTGTCGAGTATCCACGCCATCGTCTGCTCGTTCGTGTTCATGTCCGGCGCGGGGATGTCGCGGTCGGGCCCGAACACGTCGATAAGGTTGGCGGTGTAGCGGCGGGTAAGGCGTTCGAGTTCACCGCGCGACATGCTGCGGGGGTTGCACCGGATGCCGCCTTTCGCGCCGCCGAAGGGCACGCCCACCACGGCGCATTTCCACGTCATCCACGCGGCCAGCGCCTTTACCTCGTCTACCGTTACCTCAGGCGCATACCGGATGCCGCCCTTGCCGGGCCCCGGCGTGGTGCTGTGGATAACCCGGATGCCCTCGTACACCTCGATGCGGCCATCGTCCATGATCACGGGCACGCTCGTGATGTGGACGCGCTCGGGCGTGCAGAGGTAGCGGTACTCGCCATCGTCGAGGCCGAGAATATCCGCCGCCACGTCGAACCGGTCCATCATTTCCTGGAACGGGTTGTCCTGATCAACCACGGTTCCTGGGGTGCGGTAGATGGAAGAGTCGTAAATGCGTCGTTCGAGGGCCATTGGAAACAGGAAAGTCGTCTGAAAGAAAAGGCATGAAGAGAGCAGGAGGCCCTCAATATATTGAGGGCGCGGGCCGTCAGAGCACAACGTATGCGTGAGGCCACGCCTTGTGTACGGCCTTCTTCTGATTTCCATGCCCGACCTCACCCAGCAGCGCCGCAAGGATATTGCCCGCCTCAGGCGCCGGCGAGATCGCGAGAAAATGGGTCAGACCCTTGTAGAGGGCGTCCGGTCGGTCGAGGCGGCTGTAGACGCCGGGGTGGCGCTGGTAGACGTGCTGGTGACGCCCGAGGCGCGCAAAGACAGCCGGGTACAACAACTGCTTGCACGCATCGCGGCACCGGTGCACGAGGTGACAGCCGCTGAACTGGCAGCCCTTTCTGATGTAGAGCACGCGCAGGGCGTGCTGGCGGTGGCGGTGGCTCCTTTCTACGAGGATGCGGGAAGAGCGCGTACCCTTCTCGCCCTCGACGCGGTGCAGGATCCGGGCAATGTGGGGGTGCTCATTCGCACAGCAGCGTGGTTTGGGGTGGAAGCCGTAGTGATAGGCGGCGGCACTGTAGATCCGTACAACGCCAAGGCAGTCCGCGCGGCGATGGGAGGAGTATGGGATGTGCGCCTGGTGGCCGCGCCCGACCTGGCAGGCTTTCTGTCGCGGCAGCGCACCGAGGGCTTCGCTATCTACGGCGCTATGCTGGAAGGCACCGAGGCGCGCCGCTGGCAGCCGCAGCAGCCCGGGGTGCTGGTGCTGGGAAGCGAAGGGCACGGCCTGAGCACCTCAGTAGCGCAGCTGCTGGACGAGGCGGTCGCTATTGCCGGCAGCGCACAAAGGCAGGGGGTGGAGTCGCTCAACGTGGCGGTAGCGGCAGGCATCTTGCTGCACCGATGGAAAGGGTGAGAGGCGGTAGCCTGTCGTATATTTCCCCGTTTCTGCCCGCTTTTACTCTATGGAAATACCCTCTGCCCAGCAGCCCCACATCGAGCAGGGGATGGTGACGCTTCCGAAACGGCAGGCTGTCAGCACGGCGCGGCAGTCGCTTCAGATCGGCGTGCCGCGCGAGCAGTCTAACGAGGAACGGCGCGTGGCGCTGGCCCCCTCTGGCGTGGAAGCGCTCGTGTCGGACGGGCACACGGTGTATGTCGAGCAGAAGGCAGGCGAGCAGGCGCACTTTCCCGATGAAGAGTATGCGGCGGCGGGCGCTACGCTGGTCGAGTCTGCTGAGGCGCTCTACCCGGCCTGCACCGTTATCGCCAAGGTGGGGCCGCCGAGCCCTGAGGAGCTAAACCTGCTCAAAGAAAAACAGGTGCTGCTCTCTGCCCTGCATCTGGGTGGCACCACCCGCGACTTTCTGCGGCAACTGATGGACCTGGCGGTCACGGGAATCGGCTTTGAGTTTATCCGCGATGCTGACGACTCGCTGCCCATCGTGCGCATGATGCACGAGATCATGGGCTCGCTCTCTGTTCAGATTGCCGCGCGCTGCCTTGAATCGGGCACGGGGGGCAAAGGAGTGGTGCTGGGCGGCATCTCTGGCGTACCGCCCACCACGGTCGTCATCCTCGGTGCCGGCGTGGTGGGCGAGTGGGCCGCGCGAACCGCGCTCGGCTACGGTGCCCACGTGATCGTGCTCGACTACAACCTGTCGGCCCTACGGGCGCTCGAGCATCACCTCGACCGCCGCATCACTACGGCAATGGCGTCTCCGCACTACCTGCGCCACGCCGTCCTGCAGGCCGATGTCGTCATCGGGGCGATGATGGCCGAGGGAAACCGTTCACCCGTAATCATCTCCGAGGAATTGGTGATGGAGATGCGCCGTGGTGCCGTAATCGTGGACGCCGTGATTGACCAGGGGGGCTGCGTCGAAACAAGCCGACCCACAACGCACTCGGAGCCGACCTTCCGCAAGCACGATGTAATTCATTACTGCGTGCCCAACATTCCGTCCAATGCCGCGCGAACGGCTACATTTGCGCTCACCAACGTGCTCGTGCCCTACCTCACCCAACTGGGCGAGGCACCCTCGGTAAATGATGCGCTCTGGCGTAATGCCGCCCTCCGCACGGGCACGTATGTGTACCGCCGCCACCTCACCAAAAAGAGCCTGGCCGGCATGTTCGGCATGCCCCACCGCGACATCGAGCTGCTGATCGCGAGCGGCATTTGAATTGTGAGGGAAGGGGGAAGCGCAGCGGGAAACAAGGGTTGAGAAAGACGCCTATACCACCGCATGCATGCCTGCTACCCTGACCAAAGAAGCTGTTCTCGATATTCTTCGCCGCGTTGTCGAGCCTGAGCAGAACCGCGACATCGTGCGTCTCGGCCTCGTGAAAGGGATGAAAGTGCAGCAGAACACGGTCGCCTTCACCGTCTTTGTCCCGCGCGCAGGCACCGCTTTCGAAAAGCAGGTAGCCGAGGCGTGCAGGCGCGTGCTCCACGAAGCATTCGGGCCTGAGGTAGAAGTGCAGGTAGAAGTCGACACGCCGCCAATCTCGCTGGGCGAGAGCGTGCTCGACAGCAGCGGCCGCCGCAAGCCGGGGCAGCCGGATGCCCGCTCCATTATCGCCGTCGCCTCCGGAAAGGGCGGCGTAGGCAAAAGCACCGTCGCCGTCAACCTCGCCGTGGCGCTCGCGCAGGACGGCTACCGCGTCGGGCTGGTAGACACCGACATCTATGGCCCTTCCATCCCGACTATGTTCGGTATCAAGGACGAGAAGCCGCGCGTAGACGAGAACCGCAAGATCCAGCCGCTCGAAAAGCACGGGGTCAAGCTGCTCTCGATGGGTTTCCTGGTGGATGAAAAACAGGCGGTCATTTGGCGTGGGCCGATGGTGTCGAGCGCGGTACGGCAGTTTCTGGGCGATGCAAACTGGGGAAGGCTCGACGTGCTCGTGCTTGACCTGCCGCCGGGCACGGGCGATATCCAGCTTACCATCGTGCAAACAGTGGGGTTGACGGGTGCCGTTATCGTCTCAACGCCGCAGGAGGTGGCCCTCGCCGACGCGCGCAAAGGCGTGGCGATGTTCAACAACGTCCACGTGCCTGTGCTCGGCATCGTGGAAAACATGGCCTATTTCACCCCGCCCGATCTGCCCGACCGCAAGTACTACCTGTTCGGGGAAGGCGGCGCGCGGCGGCTGGCCGAGACGCTGGCCGTTCCGTTTCTGGGTGAGATTCCCATCGAGCAGGACGTGCGCGAAGGCGGCGACGACGGCGTGCCCGTAGTCATTGCCCAACCCGGCAGCCGGGCGGCGCAGGCCCTCTGTGACATGGCGCGGCAGACGATGCGCGCCGTAGAACTGCGCAACGCAGAAGCGCCACCTACGCAGGCCACCGAAATCCTGTACCGGTAGTGCCTCCACAGCCCTCCGCGAGAGCCCGTTAAACGATTACGCTGATGCGATTTCTCTTGCTTATCTCCTCGCTGCTCGTGTTGTGCGGGTGCAACGTGATTACCGGCGGCAGCGACGAGCCCATCGCCTGCACAATGGAGTTCAGAATGTTCGACGTCGTACTGGCAGACGAGGCGGGCGCGCCTGTTGCGGGCGCAGACGTAGACGTGGCGCGGGCGGCGACGGGCCGCTCTATCGTGTGCCCGGCAGGCACAGAAGCGGGCAACTGCGTGAGGCCGGGGCAGGGGCAGGAAAAGGGGCGGTATCTGGTGATGCAGGATGGGATCGAGGTGCGGCGGGGTGGCGAAGCATTCGACGTGCGCGCGGCAAAAGGCGATGCCGTGGCCGAAGCCCGCTTTACCTTCAGCAGTGATCTCTGCCACGTGAGCAAGGTGAGCGGGCCGGATACGCTGCGCCTCGCGCGCTGACACGCCTCGCGCTGTATTCGCTATAGCCTTGCCTCTAGAGGTGATCTTTTCCCCAGAGGAGGCGTACCTTTTCTCCGAGTCTACCCGACGTTTTCCCATGGCCGAGCACCCTCTCCCCACCAACACCCTTTCGCAGGCACACGCCGATCCTGAACTGCACCGGCAGATCGAGGAGGCGCTCGACACCATTCGTCCATATCTCATGGCCGATGGTGGCTCGGTACGCCTGCTCCGCGTAACACCCGAAATGGTGGTCGAACTCGAAATGCTGGGTGCGTGTGGCTCATGCCCGATGAGCACCATGACGTTGCGCGCGGGCATTGAGCAGGCGCTGCGCCGCAGCGTGCCGCAGGTTACGCGGGTAGAAGCCGTTGCGGCCTGAGCGCGGAAGCAACCGCCAGCGCTGATAATTACCGCCGCTACGGGCCGAAGTCTTTGCCATAGCGCACGAGTGGCTGCACGTCATCCGCGAACCGGAGGATCTGCTCGGTAAAGCCGGGCACCTGCGTGCTTGCGTCGTCAGCAGGGCGGCTGACGGTGAACGACTTTAGCTTCAGCATCGGTGCGAGCGGACTATCTGCGTGGTCTTCAAAGCCCCGGGGCATCCTTTTAAGTGTGTCCTCTGCGCCCAACGTGAGATTCTTCGCAGCCAGCGCCGCTGCCATCTCTTCGAATGCGTCCGGCTCGGCGGTGATGTGGGTGCGCCAGCGGTGGAGCGTGGTATTCTCGGGATGCCAGAAGCCAGCACCCAGAAAGCACGTGTCGGGCTCGATGTGGATATAGACGCCCCCCTGCGCTGCCTTGTCGCCCGTAGGCGACAGGTACGCGCTGACATGCGTTTTGTAGGGCAGCTTGTTTTTCGAGAAGCGGGTGTCGCGGTAAATGCGGAAAAGAGACGACTTCGGGTTGCCCGCGATGGGTAATCCACGGCGTGCGGCCTCTTGCACCACTTCCTGCACGAGGCAGCGCAATGGCCACAGCAGCTCGTCCTCGTAGGTTTCTTTGTGCGCATTAAACCACGCACGCTCGTTGTTGGCCTTCAGGCTACGCAGAAACGTGAAAGCAGCCGGGGAGAAGCCAGGGAAAGGAGGCAGATCCATCAGTACGGTAGAAGGGCAGTAGGATTAAAATACAGCCAGCGCCATAGCGCGTTGCGGGCAGTGCTGCATGTTCGCCTTCCACCGCGACAACGGCCTGTCATGCCGCAGGCGCGAAAGCGTGGGAGTTCTACATAGAAAAGGCGCTGCTGGGATCATCCGGCAGCGCCTTTAATGCTGTTTCTAAGATCAAGCGATCAGTTCGGCCCGCCTACGCCGCCGCCGCCACCTGAGCTGTTGTACGCGCTCAAGAGCTCTGTGGACTCTTTCAGGCTTGCGGCCACTGCGGAACTGCTTGACTGGGTAGCGGCATCTCCTCCTTGGGCTGAGGTTGCTTTGCTGGATGACGCCGATAGGAAAGCGGCAGCCACAGATTCACTATGGGCCAGCAGTGCCCGGTCCAGGGCCTCTGATCCCGACCCACGCCCGCTGACAAAATTCAACTCTGCCGTCAGAAGCTCTCTCAGGAATGCCTGCTCTTCTGTTTGTGTCGGGGGGGCAAGAATCTCAAGCGCGATCCGGTACCGGTTCCACCCGACAAACTGAAACGGTTGGTGCAGCAGTAGCGTCTGAATCTGATTGAGGTACTGCGTCAACTCGCTCCTTGTAACCTGTACGCGGGCGCGGCTGCGCAGCGCCGCGTGGCGCATCTGATGTGTCCAGAACCTGGCATCTTCAGTTGAGGTGGTAATCTCGCCTGATGCCAGTTTTTGCGTTAGCGCGACAACATTGAGCGCAAATCCGAAATCCACCATGGGCGCCGCTGCCCCGACTACAACCTCTTGCTGGGGGGTGCTGGCACCTGTAAAGGTGAAGTTGTCGAACAAGCTTTCGTTAAAGGCACCAGAGGCCGACGCGGGAACAGAGACGCTGTAGGTACCGGCCGGTACGTTAAAGGTAAAGGCACCGGTAGCGTCGGTGGTGGTGGCATAAAACGCACCAGAGCTGTTTGTCAGCTCAACCTGCACATTCAATACGCCCGACTCGATCCCGTCACGCGTTGCATCCTCGTCGGTGTCCACGTATACAGAGCCTGTAAAGGGATAGGTCTCCTGGCAGACGCCATCGCTCTCAATCTGGACCGCGTTGACGTCGAACCCATCTCCTGTGGAACTGCTGGAATACTGCGCGCGGTCGGTGGTGTTGACGAGGCGCACGTAGCGCACGCACAGCGCACCGGGATCGAGCGGAGTGGGGCGGGTGTCACCTGTAGAGCCATCGTTGCGGGCAATGCCGATAGAAGTCCACGGTCCATCTTCGTTTTCAGAAACAAACACCTCGGCCGTTTCGAGCGCTGCACGCGAGCCGCCGTAGGATTCCTCGAATACCGTGATGGTCAGGCTTTTGAGCAACTGGCCCTCGCTAAAGCCCAGCACCATCACGCCTTCGACGAGATCCTGGGTGTCGAGTTTGTCGAACCCGAGGCTGTAGAATGCCCTGTCAGGCTCGCCGAGGGCAGCTTCGGGATTGCTCCTGTTGCTGGCGATAGAGCCCGAGGGTACTGCTATGCCCTGCTCGGCCATCACCACATCATTGGCGTAGTAGCCTGTTTTAGCGCTGAGAGCGTCTGTAGAATGCGCAACCCGCAAGAGCCCGGATGAGGACGAGCGCACCAGGGGTGTTTCGGGCTCAACAGCGCTGTCGCAGCCTACTCCGATAAGCACAAGGAGGCAGGACAGCAGGAGTAGAAAAAATGGGGGGAGTTTCATGGAATCACTTAACTAAATTGTGGAGAGAAATGGATCTATACCTTCGGTAGCCCCATGAACAATTGGGCATACCGGGTTGCTATTCATGCCTCAGGTGGTGTCAGTCGCAGCCACGAAAGGAAAAGATGCTGCGCAAGTCACAGTAAGAGTGACGAAACGCAATGTAAACAGGCGCAAAGACAGATTCAATGGGAGGGCCAATCATTTCGACCGCCGTGCCGAACGCAGGTGAAAAAAACCCACCCGGCAACGGAGAATTTTCTTGAGTATGCTGCCTCTTTCGTATCCCCTGATGAAAAAGCTTCTGCCCCTCCTGTTCTGGCTACTCTGCGCGTGCCCCAGCATCGTGCGGGGACAGGTGATGCCGTTTACCCATTACACGCCTGACAGTGAGCTTAATGCCCTCCCTTCTGCCGAGGTGCATAAAGTGTTTCAGGACAGCGATGGGTTTATCTGGATGGCCATTTTCTCCTCTGGACTCGTGCGGTATGATGGGCACCGGATGGAGCGCTACGGTGTAGAGGACGGCCTTCGGGATCTGGCCGTGTGGGATATAACCGAAGATCCGGCAGGACGGCTCTGGGTAGCCTCAAATGCGGGCCTCGTGGTATCAGAAGAGCCACTCGCAGCTTATACGGGAGGGCGAAAGGTGCGGTTTACCTCGGTGCTGAAGGGCAAGCCTCTCCTGGATTTAGCCGTCAGCTACAACCGCATGGCAATAGATGCGCAGGGATGGCTGTGGGTCGGCACCGATGGAAAAGGCATCTTCCGCTACTACGTGGCAGATGTTGATAGTGTAGAGGTGGACACGCTGCGTGTGAGCGCGGGAGAACCAGGCACTGCTGACATCCCGGTGCGGGCGCTTACGGTGCGACAGAACGGATCGGTATGGGTGGCACTACTGGGAGGCGGCCTCGCTTTTTTTCCGCCCGGCTCTCGGCAGTCCCAGCAGGTAGACCCGCCAGATGCAATAGCCGGCACCAGCACCAATGCACTGCACGAAACAGCAGGAGGGGTATTGTGGGGCGGGCGGCAGGATGGGGCTATATGGCGGATGCAGGAAAATGCGAGAGGGCGGCAGTTCTCGCTGGTGCATCCAGGCCTGGGCAGTAACGTGTCAAGCTTTTTAAGCCTGTCAGACGCTACCCTCTGGGCGTCGACAGAAGGTGCGGGCATTCTTCAACTTAGTACCGCCTCTCCCTACAGTGCCGAAATGATCACGCCTGCAAACGGCCTGCTGCGGGAAACAGTCTATCATCTCACACGAGATCGTGAAGGCAACATCTGGATTGCGCAGTCGGGTGGGGTGTCGAAGCTGCGATACAACTTTGCTGCTTTCAAAGGCATCACCAGTACATCCGTGCCGTATGGGGGCGAGCAGCCTCTTTTGCCGTCGCCCTCGGTAAACGCGGTGCTGCTGGGGCGTGGTGGAAACGATCCGTGTGGGCTATGGGCCGGTACGCAAGAAGCGGGGCTTGCCTGCATTACAGGTGCCACCTCAGCCTATGTGCAGAAAAAGGATGGGCTGGTGCACGACTGGGTAAACGGACTGGCGTACGACGAGCAAGGACGGCTTTGGATCGGGTCGGCACGCGGTGCCAACAGCCTTTCGTTTGGTTCCGAAGCACTGCCGGCGGGCGTAACGGCAACGCAGCGCGTGGAAGTGCTGGGGCGGCGCGCGCGGTTATCGAGCTACCGGTTTGCCAGCGTTCTGTCTGTCAGCACTGCCAGGATCAAGGCCGGGGTAACCGGGTCGCCGTCTGTAGAAGTGGTGCTCTTTCCGGCGTATCACGCGCTTTACTGCCTGGTTGGCAACGACTGGTTTACGCTGGGTGCTGAGCAAGGGCTGCCGCTGGCGGTACTCAACGTTGCTGCCCTCGACGGCGAGGGCCGGCTGTGGGTAGGTACGCGCGATCAGGGACTGTATCGCAGCGCCGCGCCGGTAACGCTGGAAGCATTGCGGTCGATGGGCACGTCTCAAACACCCACGCTGGCCTTTGAACGCATCTGGTCCACGGATTCCGGCGCGCCCTCCAATCTTATAGAATCACTGCGCTGGCACCGCGATCTCATGTGGATCGGCACGCCCGAGGGTCTTGTTGCCATGGATAGTCAGACCCTCCGCGTGGCGGCGCACCTGACAATCGAGGATGGTCTGCTGGCCAACAACGCGGTAAGCATGGCCGTCTCGCCTGCAACAGGGCACCTGTGGGTAGGCACCAACGCCGGGCTGGCAGCAGTTGACCCCGACGCACGCCAGGTGGTGCGTACCGTCACCAAGCAGGACGGTCTTATAGACAATGAGGTGTGGTTTTATGGGTCGGTGACAGCGGGAGAGGATGGCACCATCTACTATGGAACGGCGAAAGGCATCGCCATCTACCAGCCTGCTCTCGATCAGCGCAACCTTGAGCCGCCCTTGCTGCGGCTGCGGACGGTAGAGCAGCACCGCAACGCCACCGGCCGTGGCGAGATCTCGTTCGAGTACGCGGGGCTGAGCTTCAGCAACGAGCGACAGGTGCGCTACCGCACCCGCCTGATCGGATACGACACCGACTGGTCTCCGCCTGTGGCTGACGTGAAGCTGCGCTACACCAACCTGACAGCTTTCTTTCTACCCAAGGCGTACACGTTTCAGGTGATGGCGGCCAATGAAAGCGGCGTCTGGACAGAATCGCCGCTTACGTACTCGTTCAAGGTGGCCCCCCGGTGGTGGCTGCGCTGGTGGGCGTTTATCGGCTTCGCGCTCCTGCTGGCCGGGGGCATCGTCACGGTTGTCCGGATGCAGCACCACCGTGTAATCATGGGCGAGCGCCAGCGCGCCCGGGAGCGGGAGCAGACCCTGCGCCTGGAGGCGGCAGAGGCACTTGCCAATTACCTTAACGCTGACAACGAGCGGAAAACGGAAGAGCTGGAAAGCGCGCGTCAGCTTCAGCTTGCCATGCTGCCTACCCGGCTTCCCGAGCATCCTACCGTAGAGGTGGCCGCCTATATGAGCACGGCTACCGAGGTAGGAGGCGACTACTACGATTTTCACGTAGACGAGAACGGCACCCTCACACTCGCCATCGGCGACGCCACGGGGCATGGCGCGGCAGCCGGCACCGTCGTGACAGTCACCAAGAGCCTGTTTATGCTGCTCGCGGGCGAACCCACCCTCGAACAGATTATCCGCAGGGCCAACGGGGTGTTAAAAGAGATGCGCCTGAAACGGTTTTTCATGGCGATAGCGCTTGCACGCGTAAATGGGTATTCCATCGAGTTTATCGGCGCGGGGATGCCACCTGCGCTCGTTTATCGCGCAGGCACTGGAAAGGTGGAGGAGATCGCACTCAAGGGGATGCCGCTGGGGGGCGTGGCCAACTTTCCCTATCGGTCTACTACTATCGAGGTGGCACCGGGAGATGCGATCCTCTTGATGAGCGACGGCTTTCCGGAGATGTTCAACGAGCACCGAGAAATGCTCGGTTATGACCAGGTAGAGCCTCTGTTTGCTGCCGTCGCGCACGAGTCGCCAGAGGACGTCATAGCCCACCTGATGCGGGTAGCAACGCAGTGGCTGGGCACCAGCACCGACAGTCCTGATGGCAGCGTCGTGGCGGCGCACCACGATGATGACCTCACGTTTGTCGCGCTCAAGGTGCGCTGAGTAGCAAGGCACGCTTCATTGTTCAGGTACCGAAGCGGGCAAAGCGCGCGGTAAAATGGCGTAGCGACGGAGCCTGCCACGCAATCTCGAATCCCCCAAGCGAGGCGCGATCCCGGTACACTTCTTCCATCACTTCAATCACGTAGTCTACGTGGCTCTGCGTGTAGACGCGGCGCGGGATGGCGAGCCTGACCAGCTCCAGCTGCGCAGCTTTCTCCGCTCCATCTGGCTGCTGGCCGAACATGACCGAACCGATTTCGCATCCCCGGATGCCGCCGGTTTCGTAGAGGGCCACGGCCAGCGCCTGCCCCGGATACTGAAGCGGCGGGATGTGCGGCAGCAGCGCGCGCGCGTCGAGGTAGACGGCGTGGCCGCCCACCGGCCGGATAATGGGCACCCCCATCTTTGTAAGCGCCTCGCCCAGGTACTGCGTGGAGACGATGCGGTAGCGCAGGTAATCTTCGTCCACCACTTCGTCGAGGCCTACGGCGATGGCATCGAGGTCGCGCCCGGCGAGGCCGCCGTACGTGGGGAAGCCCTCGGTGAGAATGAGCACGTTGCGCGCCTGCTGCGCCCACGCGTCGTTGTTGAGCGCAAGCCAGCCGCCGATGTTGACGAGCGCGTCTTTCTTGGCGCTCATCGTCATGCCATCGGCGAGGGCGAACATCTCTTTAACAATATCGCGAATGGAGAAATCGGCATACGCGGCCTCGCGCTGCTTGATGAAATACGCGTTCTCGGCAAAGCGGCAGGCGTCGAGAAATAGCGGCTTGTCATAGCGGTTGCACACCTCGCGTACCTGCTGCAGGTTGGCGAGCGACACCGGCTGCCCGCCGCCGCTGTTGTTGGTGATGGTCATGAGCACTAGTGGCACGCGGGTGGCGTGCTCGGCCAACAGCGCCTCCAGCTTTTCCACGTCCATGTTGCCCTTGAACGGATGCTCCAGCGCGGGCTGAAGGGCCTCTTTCACGGGCAGATCCACTGCTTGGGCACCCGTGGCTTCCACGTTGGCGCGGGTGGTATCGAAGTGCGTGTTGGCCGGTACCAGGTCGCCTTTTTTCGCGGCCACGGCAAACAAGATCTTCTCGGCGGCGCGTCCCTGGTGGGTGGGGATGATGTGCGCAAACGGCATCAGCGCTTTCACCGCCTGCTCGAAGCGGTAGAACGACGGCGAGCCCGCGTACGACTCGTCTCCCCGCATCATCGCGCCCCACTGCGCGGCGCTCATGGCCGAGGTGCCTGAATCGGTGAGCAGGTCGATGAGGACGTCGTCCGAGTGCAGGGCAAACAGGTTATAGTGCACCTCGCGGATCAGCGCCTCGCGCTCTTCCCGCGTAGTCATGCGGATCGGTTCGACAGACTTGATGCGGAAAGGCTCGATAATGGTTTTCATAATAGCAGAATGGCGCAGAAGAAGAAACGTAAGCAGTCAGGCATGCCTGGGAAAGTAGACCAGCGATGCATCCGGCTCAACTACATATAGCTGGGTCTGCCCGGTCTTTTTAGAATAGGTGCCGTGGCTGAAGCCGCCCGGCCGAAAGCAGCCCCTACCACCAGCCACCCTGAGCATGTTGCTGGGCATGAGCGGCAGCGGGGACGTGGGTAAGGCGAGGCTGCCTCACGATAGGGTGTGCGCCGTTTTCTGCGGCACACCGAGCCAAACGTAGCTCCGCTTGCACACTCACAAAAACGAGCGGGCCGCTGGACGTTACCCCAGCGGCCCGCCTGTCATGCTCCTGACACGTATGACTCAGTTAAAGCCTTCGCCGGTTACAGCAGGCCGCTCGTCCTGGTTGGCTACCTGCCAGGCCGTCGCAAAAATCAGTTGTGTGCGCTTGGCAAGCTGTGGATAATCAATCTTTTCCGGCTCGTCGTCGAGGCCGTGGTAGTCCTCGTGGGTGCCGTTAAAATAGAAGATGAAGGGAATGCCTTTCTTGCCGAAGTTCCAGTGATCAGAGCGGCGGTAGAATTGGTTGGGATCGTCTTTCGAGTTGTAGCGCTCGCTCAGATCCATCCCGATGCCTGTCAGGTCGTTGGCTTTCTGGTTGATGTCGTGCAGCTCTTGCGAGATAAGATTAGAGCCGATAATGTAGACGTAGTTGTCGGCCTGTGTGCCTTCGTACTGCGGATCGCGCCGCCCCACCATGTCGAGGTTGAGGTTCGTGACGGTGTTGGCGAGCGGCACGAGCGGCTCTATGTCGGCATAGTACGCCGAGCCGAGCAGGCCTTTCTCCTCACCGGAGACGTTGAGAAACAGGATCGAGCGGCGCGGGCCGTGGCCGTCGGCTTTGGCGCGGGCAAACGCTTCGGCAATCTCAAGCACGCCCACCGTGCCCGAGCCGTCGTCGTCGGCGCCGTTGTTGATGGTGTCGCCGTCCTTGTTGCCTGCCGGGTTGATTCCGATGTGGTCGTAGTGCGACGAGATGACGACGAACTCGTCTCTAAGGTCGGAGCCTTCGATAAACGCGGCCACGTTCTCGGTAGAGGCGTTAAACGTCTCGCGCGTCATGGTGCTGGTGATTTGCACGTTATCAACGGCGAACACGCGTGGTGCCTTGCTCGCGGCGATGCCGTCGGCGATGTTGGCAATATTCTGTCCGCTGGAAGCGAGCAGCTGGTCGGCGAAAGCCTCGGAGACGTAGTAAACGGGCGGGTAGCTGCGGCCTTCGCCCTCGGGCGGGTTGAGCGACAGGCTGCCCACGCTCTGCGCCTGCGCCTGGCCTGCCTTCATGGCACGGTCGGCAAAGTCCGCATCGCGGGAGACGACGAGAAGGCCGGTAAAGCCCTGCACGCCCTGAAACGCGGCCCGCAGCTTGGCGAAGTTCTCCGTCGTCCATTCGGACGGGGTGCCATCTTCGGTGAGCAGGCTCTTGCCATCGCGCATCGGCTCGCCTTCGAGGATCATGACCCACTTGCCTGCAAGGTCTATCTGCGCCTCTTGCGCGGCCTGGTAGTCATTGTAGCCAAGCGCGTCGTCTTTGATGCCGTAGCCGACAAAGGCGAGCCCGCCCGCGTTTTCGCTCTTGCCGCCGAGCATGAGCAGCGCCTGCCCGTCGGTAGAAGTGGGGCCGAACGTAGTCTGGCCCAGCGTCTGGCCGTTCTGCACCGCCGTCAGCGTGGCGCGGTCGAGGCGGCGTCCGTAGAGGGGGACGGGCTGAAGAAAGCGCTCCAGCGCAAGCGGGTCGCTCGACGGAGCAGAGCCTTTGGGCGTAAGTCCGAGGCGTTTGTACTGCGAGGCAAGGTAATAGGCGGCAAGCTTCTGCCCGCGCGTGGCCGTTTCGCGGCCTTCGAAATAGTCAGACGCAAACAGGTACAGGTGCGCCGCCAGGTCCTCGGCGGTGATGGTGGTCTGGTACTGCTGCACCAGGGCAGGATTGTCGTACAGCGTAGGCGTCTGTGGCGGGGCCATCTGCGCAATCGCTGGTGCGGCAAAGACAAGCGCGAGCGCGAGCGCGGAGAGGTGGTGTTTCATGAAGCGTGGTAAGTCGTTGTAACAGAACGGAGGTAACAAGAAAGAAACGGGCGTAGGACGTTTCCTACAGGTGAAGGTTGCAGGGTCAGCCGGCGCGGCGGCGCTTGTTGAGGTAGGCGAGCAGGGCATCCGAAAAAGGGGCGCCCGTATCGATCTCGACAAAGTCGATGTGCTGTTCAAGGCATCCACGCCGGAAGCGCTCGGCAAACTGCGCCACCGCATCGGCATACGAGGCCTGCAACTGCCCGGGCTGGAACGACATCTCTTCGCCTGTTTCCGCGTCGATAAAGCGCACCGGCACGTTGTCGAAGTCGAGCCGCCGTTCGGTGGCGCTGTCGAGCACGTGAAAGACGAGCACCTCGTGTCCCTGGTGGCGTAGGCGGCGCAGCGAGCGCAGCAGGTCGTCGTGCGCGCCCGCGTCCTCGAATAGATCGGTGATAAAAACGACGAGCGAGCGCCGCCCGATGCGCTCGGCGACTTCGGCGAGGGCTTGCACCGCGTGCGTGCGGCGGGGCGTGGCGGGCGTGGCATCGAGCAGCTTTTCGAGCGTGACGAGCAGGCTGCGCAGGTGCGCCATCGACGCGCTCGGGCGGATAACTGTGTGGACGTGCTCATCGAAAGCGATCAGGCCCGAGGCGTCGCGCTGCCGGAGCATGAGCAGGTGGAGCGCCGCCGCGAGGTACGCGCCGTACTGCAATTTGGTGAGCCCTGCTTTTCCCTGGTACCGCATCGAGGCCGACGTGTCGAGCACGACGTGCTGCCTGAGGTTGGTCTCTTCCTCGAACATCTTCACGTACGGGCGATCGGTTTTGGCCAGCACCTTCCAGTCCAGCCGCCTGAGTTCGTCGCCGGGGTTGTACGGGCGGTGCTCGGCAAACTCGACCGAGAAGCCGTGGTAGGGGCTTTTGTGCAGCCCCGTGATAAACCCCTCGACGATGAGGCGGGCGCGCAACTCCATGTTTTTAAGCCGCGCAACAACGGCTGGGTCGAGCAGGGTAGACATGCAGAGGACGGGGTCGAGAGACGGGTGCCAGAAAAGCCGGAAGATGCAGGATAGGCATCGCCTCCAGCCTGCACGCTACAACTTACGTATCCCAGAGCAACGCGCCGGTGGGTCGTATCTTGCAGCCCCACCCATTTCACGATCCATGCAGCTTTTCCCCTCGTCCGACCGCATCAAGGCGCAGCTCATGGACGAGACCGACCTGGCACGCACGCTCGACCGCATGGCGCACCAGCTTGTCGAGTTGCTGGTAGACGAGGCAGCACAGCAGCCTTTTGCCCTTATCGGCATGCAGACGCGCGGGGTGCCGCTGGCCCGCAGACTTGCCGCGCGCGTCGAGCAACTCGAAGGCTTCCAGGTGCCCGTCGGCGTGCTCGACGTGACGATGTACCGCGACGACTTCCACCTGCGCGAGCGGCAGCCTGTCGTCAGGCAGACCGACATCCTCTTCGATGTCAACGGTCGCCACGTGGTACTCGTGGACGATGTGCTGTACACGGGCCGCAGCGCCCGCGCCGCCCTTGACGCGCTCATGGATATCGGCCGGCCTGCATCGGTGCGTTTTCTGTGCATCATCGATCGCGGCCTGCGCGAACTACCCGTCACGGCTGACTTTGTTGGGCTGAAGGTGCCCACCATCGCGGATGAAGAGGTACGGGTGCGCGTGCGTGAGATCGACGACCGCGAAGGCGTGTGGCTCGTGGGCTTGGTAAAATGACACGTCTTGCCCGGTCTTACGCCTAACCTGCCTCTGCACATGCCGCTCGAACACCGCCATCTGCTCGGCCTCGCCGATTACAGCGCCGACGAGATCAAACTCATTCTCGACACGACGCGGCAGTTCCGCGACGTGCTCGACCGGCCCATCAAAAAGGTGCCCACGCTGCGCGGCGTGACGGTGGTGAACCTCTTTTTCGAGAACTCGACGCGCACCCGCATCTCGTTCGAGCTGGCCGAGAAAAGGCTGTCGGCTGACACCGTCAACTTTTCCGCGAGCGGCTCGTCCGTTTCGAAAGGCGAGACGCTCAAAGACACCGCCCGCAACCTGGAGGCGATGAAAGTAGACGTGGCCGTAGTGCGCCACAGCCACGCGGGTGCGGCGCACTATCTCACCCGCTGCATCGAGGCGGTCATCATCAACGCAGGCGACGGCGCGCACGAGCATCCCACGCAGGCGCTGCTCGACCTGTTTACGATGCGGCAGTTTGCGCCCACTTTCGAAGGGCTGCGCGTTTCTATCATCGGCGACATCACCCACAGCCGCGTAGCGCGCTCGAATATCCACGGCCTCAACGCGCTCGGAGCAGAGGTGACGCTATGTGCGCCGCCGACGATGATTCCGCGCGGCATAGAGGAGATGGGCGTGCGCGTGACCCACCGGCTCGACGAGGCGCTCGACGGGTGCGACGTGGCAATGGCGCTGCGCCTGCAACTAGAGCGTCAGGGCGCAGGACTTTTCCCCAGCCTGCGCGAATACCACGAACGCTTCGGCCTCAAAGCCGAGCACCTGGACACCCACCCTGATCTGCGCATCATGCACCCCGGCCCCATCAACCGGGGTGTGGAACTGGCCGCCGAGGTGGCAGACAGCCCGCAGGCTGTTATTCTCGATCAGGTTACAAACGGCGTGGCCGTCCGCATGGCCGTGCTCTACCTGCTTGCCGGCGGCATCGCACCGGAGAGGTGAACACGCGCATTACCTATGCCTTTTGTGTTAACAAAACGGGGGAGGTCTTCAAGGCCACCGGGAATGCGCCGCCGTACTTTACCACGCTGAAACACTTCCAATTACTATGGTCCGCCGCACCAAAATCGTCTGCACCCTCGGCCCCTCCTCTTCTACGCAGGAAGAGATCCGCAACCTTATTGCGGCAGGGATGGACGTTGCCCGGCTCAACTTTTCGCACGGCTCCCACGCCGATCATGTAGCGCGCATCAAAACCGTTCGCGAGGAAGCGGCGCGGCAGGGACGCACGGTAACCATTCTCCAGGACCTGCAGGGTCCCAAGATCCGCGTTGGCGTGATGGAGGACGGGGCGGTATTGATCCACGAAGGGCAGCAGCTTGTGCTCACCACCGAGCCGCTCGAAGTGGGCACCGCCGAGCGGGCCTTTATCTCGTACCCCAACCTGCCGCATGAAGTGGGAAAAGGCCGCCGCATCCTGCTGGACGATGGGGCGCTCGAACTCGTCATCACCGATGTGCGCGACACCGAGGTGATCACCGAGGTGGTGGTGGGCGGGATGCTGCGCTCGCGCAAAGGCGTCAACCTGCCTGATCTGCAGAGCGCCCGCCCCTCGCTGACCGAAAAGGACATCGAGGATCTCGATTTTGGCATCAAGCAGGGCGTGGACATGATTGCGCTCTCGTTCGTGCGGAGCGAGCAAGACGTGGCCGACCTGCTGCGGCGCATCCGGCGCTCGGGTAAACAGATCAGCGTGGTTGCCAAGATTGAAAAGCCCGAGGCTGTCCGTAATATCGACACCATCCTGGCTATTGCAGACGGCATCATGGTAGCGCGCGGCGACCTCGGCATCGAGATGCCGATGGCGCAGGTGCCCAGCGTGCAGAAGATGATCATCCAGAAATGCATGCGGGCTGCGAAGCCGGTCATCACGGCCACCCAGATGTTGGAGAGCATGATCGACAACCCGCGACCCACCCGCGCCGAGGCCAGCGACGTGGCCAACGCCGTGCTCGACGGGTCAGACGCGGTCATGCTCTCGGGCGAAACGGCCGCAGGCAAGCACCCTTCCCGGGTGGTACGCGTGATGGCCGAGATTATCGAAGAAGCGGAAAAGCACCGCCGCCCCTATGCCGAGCCTACCACCGGAATCGACACGCTCCTGTCGGTGACAGACTCTATTTCCATTACCGCCTGCACGCTCGCTACCCGGGTGGGGGCGTCAGCTATTGCCTGCCTCACCTCTACCGGCACCACGGCGCGCTCTATCGCCAGCCACCGGCCCGACGTACCCGTTTACGCGTTTACCGACCTGGAGCGCGTGGTGCCTCAGCTTGGCCTTCTCTGGGGAACAAAGGCGTTTCAGATTCCCTTCCAGCGCGATACGGATGAGGGCGTAAAGCTCGTAGTTGCAATGCTTAAGGAGAAAGGACTGTTAGAGCCCGGTAGCCTCGTGGTCGTTACCGCCGGGATGCCGCTTCCCGAGAAAGGCACCACCAATATGGTGCATGTCACGAAAGCCTGATCCACTACAAGTTAGCACGCCCGTTTTTCCAGGTTTCACGCGCATATCCAATGCTTATCGGCGCTCTGCTACCGACCGTTTCGTTTCTCTAACGCTCGCGACGCCATGCGCCGTCTCTGCTTTCTCTGCGCGATCTGCCTGATCGCTGGGTGCTCGTCCAGTTCTTTCGTGGGACAAAGGGTGGGCAACTTTACCGCCTACTACAACACGTTTTATAACGCGGAGGCCAGCTTCGACGAAGGCGTGCGCGCGGTAAGCAACAGGCAGGAAGTAGCCCTCGACCGCACCCGCTATCTTACCCTGTTCGACCCGCCCGCGCAGAACGCAGGCAAGGCATCTTTTGAGAAAGCCATCGTCAAATCGGCCGATGTGCTGCGCGACCATGCCGAGTCTAAGTGGGCCGACGATGCGCTGCTGCTTATCGGCAAATCGTATTTCCAACTGGGCCAGTTCGCTGGTGCCGAGCAGTACTTCCGCGAGGTCATTTACGCGCTCGCCGAGCAGACAGGGCGTCCCTCTCCGCTGGAGGATGAGGCGCGGTTCTGGCTCGCACGGACGCTGGTAAACAACGAGGCGTACGACCGGGCCGAGCCGTTTCTGGAGGAGACGCTGGCCCGCGAAGACGTGCCGCGCCGGTGGGAAGGACGCTACCACCTGGTGCAGGCCGATCTGTACGTGCAACAGGAAAACTGGAGCGCGGCGGCACAAGCGCTGCGGGCGGGCATCGAAAAGGTGAGAGATAACGACCTCCGGGCCCGCGCGTACTTTCTGCTGGGCCAGGTCGAAGAAACGCGCGGTGCGTACGCCGAGGCCGTAGAAGCCTACGCGCGCGTCGATCGGTTCAAGCCTGCCTACAACCTGCGCTATGCAGGGCAGCTGAGCGCCATACGCGTGGAAGGGCAGCACCTGCTCAACACGCATGCCGCACTTGAGAAGCTGCGCCGGATGGAGCGCGACGGCAAAAACTACGAGTTCCGCAACGAACTGCGGTACGTGCGGGGCCAGATTCTGCAGGCCTCGGGGCGTCCGGATGAAGCGTTCAACGTGTACGACGATGTGCTCTACGGTGGCGACGGGGATATCAGCCGGCTCCGCGGGCCGGTGCATTACGCCCTGGGCACCCTCTACCGCGATGTGTACGAAGAGTATTTTGCTGCCGCCGCCCATTTCGATACGGCAGCTACTGGGCTGGGTGCGCCGGTGCCCGGTGCCCGCGCCGAGCTTCGCACCCCCGAGGCCATCGAGGATGCGGCGGACATGAAGACCACCTTTGGAAGCTTTGCTTCTGCCATGCGGCAGATACAAGAAGCCGATTCGCTGCTTGAACTCGGTAGTCTGTCGCCCGAGGCGTTTGCTGCCCGTGTAAGAGAGATCAGGCAGGCCAGGGCCCGCGAACTGGAGATACAGCAGCGTGAACTAGAGCGGCGCAACGCGCAGCGCGCTTTCGGAGGGGATGCTGGCAGACAGGGCGCAGCCACCGGCGTGCAACCTGTTGCAGACGCAGAAAGCGCTGCGCAGTCAGGATTTCTCTCCTACCGCGACCCTGTGCGCGTACGCGAAAACCGGGAAGCCTTTTTCTCTCTGTGGGGTGACCGCCCGCTGGTGGACAACTGGCGGCGCAGCGCCTCTATCTCCGGCACCGACCGGGTAGACCTTGAAGCCTCGCTTGAACCCGGTGCCACCCCCGATGGTGTGGGCGCGAGCGATGTGGAAACAGCCCTGCCGCAGGTAGACCTGTCTCCCATTCCTCGTACCATCGAGACGCAGACCGCTATGCGCACCCGCCGTGCAGCGGCCCGCTACCAGCTGGGCAATGTCCTTTTTCTCAACATGAACCGGCCCGATTCGGCGGCGGCGTGGTACCGCATCGTGATTGAAAACGACCCCGATGAGGACGTGGCACCACGTGCCTACTATGCCCTGGCCGAGGTACAACGCGCGCTCGGCGATTCCCTGGCGGCGATGGCGCTGTTCCGCGAGACACTCAGCGCCTACCCGCAGTCGGATTTTGCCGGGCGGATCCGCGAAGAGCTGGGCATGGCGCCCGTAGCCGCCCTGGATTCCACAGCGCTGGCACAGGCCGCCTACGACCGCGCCCGGGGCCGGTGGATTGCGGGTGCTTTCGCGCCGGCCTTTGACAGTCTGCTTGCCATTCCGGCGGCTTACCCCCATACGCCCGCTGCGCCGCGCGCGCTTTTTGCTGCAGGAATGGTGTTTCTGGAGTGGGCCGCGCGCGACAGCTTGAGCGTGCTCGATGTGCCCCTTCCTGCTACAGCGGCGCAACTTGCCGCCGCTGGTCTCCCCGTGCCGACGGTTACCGACGATGTCCGTACGGATACCGGCGAGCCGACGATTCCCGTTAACACCACTGGATTGCTCACGCCCGATGCGCCAGCGCCTACACTTCCTGAAGAGAGGGGGGAAAGGGAAGGTGTAAATACCCGGAATCCTGGTTTACATGGCCTTACCGTACGCGACCTGTTCCGGCACGTGCAGCAGTCGTACAGCGACACCCCGTTTGCTGCCCGCGCCGGCACCATCACCGCTGAACTCGACGCTCGTTTTGCCGCGCGCGCCCAACAAGAACAAGAGGCGCTACCTGCCGACACCACCGGGATGCAACTGCCTCTGCAGGCAGAAGGGGGCACCGAGCCAGACGCCGAGCTCAAGGGAGAAATGCAACCTAATCCCATGCTCGAACCCGACGAGCAACTCTTCCGGGAAGAGGATGCCGTTAAAGTGAATGAACGCGTATCTCCCGCTGAGGAGTCACGGGGTGAGAGACGCACTCAGGAGCCTGAGATGCGCCGGGACGACACTACTGGCGAGAGCGAAGTGGAGCGCGCAGTAGAAAAGGAGGCCGCCATTGTAGGGCAGGCGGCACCAGCATTTTCTCCTACACAGACTGATGGGGAGGCTAAAGACCCGGCACTCTATGGCAGCGCGCCCGTGGAGCGTGGATACACGCTCGTGATAGGATCCAGAAGCACGGAGGGGGAAGCCGAGCAACTTGCTGAAATGTACCGGCAGCATGGCCTGCGTGTTACCGTTCTCGAAGCTGAGGACAGCGAAGGTGTGCAACATTTCCGCGTCGGCATCGGCGCGTTTGAACAGGCCGACCAAGCGCAGCAGTCGCGCAGCACACTGGAAGGTCTTATCCCTCCCGATGCGTGGGTGATGAAGGTGCAGTAAGGAGGGCTCAGCAAGAGGAACAAGGCCTTTCACGACAGGTTCGGCCTGTCCGGCTCGCACCCTTAAAACTGTGCTTAGAGCGGTGCAATGGCAGGCTGAACCCACTGGTTTCGGCCACTCCCCTGGATTGATACGCTAAGATTATGGCGCTGGACGAGCGCAATACCTCTACGCCTGAACAGCCTGGCAACGCCCCACGTGGCACCCGCCTGCAAGATCGGCGGCCCCGCTTTACGTTCTGGCTTTACCTGGTGCTGCTGGTTGCCATCGTGGCGCACTTTTTTGTGTTCTGGGGTGGGCAGCGCAGCACCAGTGTAGGATACAGCACCTTTCTCGATGAAGTCAGCAAAGGCTATGTCGAAGAGGTAGAGATTGTCAACAACCTCCGGATCGAGGGCACCTATACCCGAGCCGCCATCGACGCAGGCCAGGTAGAAGCGCCACCACCACGCCAGGATCTCTTCAGCCGCGAGACGTCTGAGCCCGGCGCGTTTGTGTCAACAAAACCGCAGGACCACGACCTCACCGAGTTTCTCCGCGATTACAATGCGCAGGCAGATTCGCTCGGCCTGTCCGAGGTTGCATTCGCGGCGCGCCAAGAAGAAAACGTATTCGGCGGCATGCTGGCGTGGATACTGCCTATCCTGCTGCTCGTCGGCGTGTGGATATTCTTCCTGCGCCGCATGAATCCTGGCTCGCAGGTGCTCAACATCGGAAAGAACAAAGCCGTGCTTTTCGATGCGATGGGCGACCACAAGATCACGTTCAAAGACGTGGCGGGTCTCTCGGAAGCCAAAGACGAAGTAGTTGAGGTCGTCGATTTTCTAAAGAACCCCAAGAAATTTACCCGCCTGGGTGGAAAGCTTCCCAAGGGCGTTTTGCTCGTCGGGCCACCGGGGACAGGCAAGACGCTGCTCGCAAAAGCCGTGGCTGGTGAGGCAGGGACGCCCTTTTTCTCGCTCTCCGGCTCCGACTTTGTCGAGATGTTTGTAGGCGTCGGGGCGGCCCGTGTGCGCGACCTGTTCCGGCAGGCCAAAGAAAAAGCGCCCTGCATCATCTTTATCGACGAGATCGACGCGATCGGGCGGAGCCGGGGCAAAGGCATGATGATGGGCTCGAACGACGAGCGCGAAAACACGCTCAACCAGCTCCTCGTGGAAATGGACGGCTTCAACACCGACAAGGGCGTCATCATCATGGCGGCTACCAACCGTCCAGATGTGCTCGACAACGCCCTTTTGCGTCCGGGACGCTTTGACAGGCAGATCCTCATCGACCGTCCAGACCGTAAAGAGCGCGCCGAGATCTTCAAGGTGCACACGCGTAACCTCATCATCAGTGACGATGTGAGCACGGAAGTGTTGGCAAGCCAGACGCCTGGCTTTGCAGGTGCCGAGATTGCTAACGTGTGCAACGAAGCCGCCCTACTCGCCGCCCGCCTCGACAAGGAAGCCGTGAGCATGGAAGACTTCGAGGCCGCCATCGACCGAGTCATCGGGGGGCTGGAGAAAAAGAACAAGCTTATCTCGCCCAAAGAGAAAAAGATCGTGGCTTACCACGAGGCCGGACATGCCATCGCTGGGTGGTTTCTCGAGCACACCGACCCCGTTGTCAAAGTCTCCATCGTGCCGCGTGGACTGGCGGCGCTTGGCTTTGCGCAGTACTTGCCCGACGAGCGTTACATCACCACGCGCGACGCGTTTATAGATCGCATGACGATGATGATAGGAGGCCGCGTGGCCGAGGAGATCGTCTTCGGGCATCTGTCTACAGGAGCGCAGAACGACCTCGAGCGCATCACCCGGCTCGCGTACGCCATGGTGGTAGACTACGGCATGAGCGAAAAAGTAGGCGATATCAGCTTCAACATTTCAGGGCGCGGGAGCGAGCCGGTCTTTGACAAGCCATACTCCGAAAAAACTGCCGAGGTCATCGACAGCGAAGTCAAACGCATTATCGCCGATGTGCGCCAGCGGGCGCACCAGATGATTGAGCAAAAACGCGACAAGCTCGAAGAGTTAGCCCAGGCCCTGCTCGAAAAAGAGGTGCTCGGCCCGCGCGACCTGCTCGAAATCCTCGGCTCGCGCCCTTATGGGGAATACGTGGTAGCCGGAGACGGCAGCCTGAACCCGTTGCCGCAGGCAGACACGGTTGAGGGAGGCGAGAAGGCTGTGGGCGTGCCTCGCGATAAGGAAGGTCTTTGATCTCTCTCCTATTTACCATTTCTTAGCTTAACCTGCCGAACCCCTCAGGGGCTGGCATTTATATTACGTTGCTACACCAGAAAGGGCGGAGCCAGTTCAGGCACCGCCTTTTGTGTCCTACGCACATCCCGTTTCTACCGTGCCTACAATCCAGCAGCTCGTCCGCAAGGGACGCCACCCCAAGACACAGAAGACCAAGTCACCCGCGCTTGCAGGTAGCCCGCAGCGCCGTGGTGTTTGCACGCGCGTCTATACCACGACGCCGAAGAAGCCGAACTCGGCCCTTCGGAAGGTCGCCAAGGTGCGCCTCACCAACGGCATCGAAGTGATTGCCTATATCCCTGGCGAGGGGCATAACCTGCAGGAGCACTCTATTGTGCTTGTGCGTGGGGGGCGTGTGAAAGACCTCCCCGGTGTGAAGTATCACATCGTGCGTGGCGCGCTCGACTCGGCTGGCGTCAACGGGCGCCTCAAGTCGCGGTCTAAGTATGGTGCCAAGCGCCCCCGCAAGTAAGGCGGTGCCCACCTATTCACTGTTCAATCGTATTTATACAGGCGTGACCTATGCGTAGAAAGAGCGCAGATAAACGAATTATCGCCCCCGATCCGCTGTACAACGACGTGCTGGTGTCGCGTTTCGTCAATAGCGTGATGCAGAGCGGCAAGAAGAGCACAGCCCAGCGCATCGTTTATGATGCCATCGACACGGCGCAGGAGCGCTCAGGCGAGGAAGGGCTGGAAGTCTTCAAGAAAGCGGTCAACAACGTGGCCCCTCTCGTAGAAGTGCGCAGCCGCCGCGTAGGCGGAGCCACCTACCAGGTGCCCATCGAAGTGCGCCCCGAGCGGCGCACGGCGCTTGCATTCCGCTGGATTATCCAGTATGCCCGCGCCCGCAACGACAAAAGCATGGCCGCGCGCCTGTCTGCCGAGTTGCAGGCTGCCGCACGTGGCGAAGGCGGAGCCGTCAAAAAGAAAGACGACACGCACCGCATGGCAGAAGCCAATAAGGCCTTCTCGCATTTTAGCCGCTTCTGAGCACGCCTCCGGAGCCTATTCCTACCTGAGTAAATGGCTGACAACGCTCTATTCTCTCTCGATAAAACGCGCAACATCGGCATCTCGGCTCACATCGATGCCGGGAAGACGACCACGACCGAGCGCATTCTTTTTTATACCGGGAAGCTCCACCGTATGGGCGAAGTCCACGAGGGCGGCGCTACGATGGACTGGATGGAACAGGAAAAAGAGCGTGGCATCACCATCACGAGTGCCGCCACTACCTGCTTCTGGAAAGACCACCGGATCAACATCATCGACACGCCGGG
>PPFU01001810.1_pt1 | contig 47388 bp, 46 predicted proteins | sample 1535991 | NCBI WGS metagenome assembly PPFU01 (sample SAMN04901290, study PRJNA319586) | Hypolithon metagenome, whole genome shotgun sequencing project. | isolation source: Antarctic Hypolithon | place: Antarctica: Miers Valley | collected 2014
GATGACCCCGCCAACGGCCAGCAGCCGCCAGTCGAGCGCCCGGCTCACGGCTGGGTTGGCTCTGCAGCCTGCTCCTGCCGCTGCCGCGCAGCTTCCTGCTCCAGCCGGGCTTGCTCAACCGCCTGCTGGATGGCATCTGTGCCGCCCACGGCCATGTAGGCCATGACTTGCAACACGACGACGATGACTGCGGCGGCGAGCCCGCTCCAGAAGGCGATCCAGCACCACTTCCTCGCGCTCTTCGACGCGACTACGGCCCCGGCGTGGTCGCCGGCCTGAAGCTTTCCATTCACCTGCGTGGCATAGACGATTGCCGGAATGCCAAACGGCAGGCAGCAAAAGCAGACGAGGATCGACTGAACGAGGTAGTTGGGGACGTTCTGTTGGGTGTTCATGCGCGCGCGAAGCTAGCGAGGTGTGGCGGGCGGCCAAGCGGATTCTTCCGCGTCGGGTAGCGCCCGCGCCCCCGCGGGCTGGTTTCGGCGCCCTCGCCGAAACACCGCACCCTACGCGACAGCGTCATTTCAAAATCGCCGGGCCGAGAGACGCTCTTTTGATCAGCGGCTGCGCCGTCGGTTGGGCCTTTCGGCGAGGGCGCCGAAAGCAGCGCGCGAGGGCGCGCGCGCTACCCGGCAGCACGCTGGCGCGCGCTACTCGGCGAGCCACTCCAGCTCCTGGAGCGTGAGCTCGATCTCGAGCCCGGGCAGCGATGTGCGCGTCTCCTCCAGCACGCGCGGGCCGATGAGCGCATACGTCGGGAAGGGCTGGCACAGCACGTACGCCAGCGCGATGTTGATCGGCAGCACGCCTTTCGCCCGCGCCATCTCGATCGCCCGCTCACGCCGCGCGAAGTTTTCCGCTGAATGCCAGCAGCGCACCATCTCGGCATCGCTCGTGTCGCCGGGATCGCCGCGCTCGGTGAAAAAACCGCGCGCCTGGCTCGACCACGCGAGCACGGGCATCTGGCGCTCCGTGAGCCAAGCGCGCGATGCGGCGTCAGAGACATGCATGCAGCCGGCCCAGACGGGATCGACCATGTGGGCGAGACCGAGATTGTTGCTGATGGCGGCAAAGCCGGTGAGGCCGTGCTGCGCGGCGTAGTCGTTCGCGGCGGCGACGCGCTCGAGGCTCCAGTTCGACCCGCCAAAGGCGCGCATCCGGCCCGCGCGCTGGTGCTCGTTCAGCACCTCAATGAATTCGCCCACCGGGATCTCTTCGTTGTCCCGGTGCATCATGTAGAGATCGACATAATCCGTCTGGAGCCGGTCGAGTGACTCGTGGAGCTGCCGCGTGAGCGCCTCGGGATTGCAATGCGGCGTGTGCGCGCCTTTCCCGAGAATGACGACCTGCTCGCGCATGCCGCGGCTTTTCACCCACTCGCCGAGCAGCCGCTCGTGCCGGCCCCCGCCATAGACCCAAGCGGTGTCGAAAGCCGTCCCGCCCCGCTCGATCCAGTCGTCGAACATGGCGGCCGCATGCGGCAGCGAAGCCTGGTTGTCGCATCCCATGAAAATCCGCGAGACATCCTTCTCGAGGCCCTCGATGCGGCCATAGCGCATCGTGTGCTCCGCCCGGCGCGCGATTTGGCGCGGCGGGAGTGAGCGCTCCGACTCGTACGTGAGCCCCATGGCGGCGCGCCACTGGTCGAGCGTCCGCATATTGCCGAGCGTGTCGGCGATGGGCATGGCGGGCGATTCTCCTGCGGCGATGTGCGCGGCGACCTCGTCCGCCTCCAGCGCGTAGAGCGAGCGCTCCGGCTCGATCACGATCTCCTCCGGCTCGGCTCCGCGCCGGTGCAGGTGGATCACCGACGGCTCCGTGCCCTTCATCACGATCCACGGGCTCGGGATGTGGATGTGGCCGGCGGAGGCGAAAATCCTCACCTCATTTGGCAGCGAGAGCTGCACGGCCGTGGCGAGCTGCGCGACCAGTCCGCGGGAGAAAGTGAGCGTTGCCACCGTCCATTCATCCACCCCGGTCTCGGCGCCGATGTGCCCCTCCGCGTGCACCTTTACCGGATCCTCAAAAGGCGTCCCATGCGCCGCGCCCGCCACCAGCCGCGCCATCGACGCGCAGTAGCACCCGACATCGAGGATCCCGCCGCCCCCGAGCGCCGGATCGAGCAGCCGGCTCGAGAGATTCCGCCCCGCGTCGAACCCGAAATCCGCGCGAATGAGCCGCACCTCGCCGATCGCCCCCGTGCGCACCAGCTCCACCACGCGCGCCGTCTGTGGATGGCAGCGATACATGAAAGCCTCCATCAAAAACACCCCATGCCGGTGCGCCGCCTCCGCCACCGCCATCGCCTCCGCATGGTTCATCGTCAGCGGCTTCTCGCAGAGGATGTGCTTGCCCGCTTCCGCCGTTTTCACCGCCCACTCTGCGTGCAGCGGATGCGGCGTGGAGATATAGACCGCCTCGACGTCCGGGTCCGCCAGCAGCGCCTCGTAGCTGCCGTGCGCAGTGTTTACGGGAAATTTCGACGCGAAAGCCTGCGCCGATTCCACCGAGCGGCTGCCGACGGCGACCAGTTCGCCCGAGGCCGAATCGGCGACGCCCTGCGCGAATTTCTTGGCGATGTTTCCAGTGCCGAGGATGCCCCAGCGGAGTTTTTGGTTCATGGGCGCGGGAGGCTGCCGGGCGCACCCGAGCCTGTCGAGCGGCGGTATTCCCTTTCCCGTGCCGACCGCCTGGTGGCAGGCTCCGCTCATGGAAATTCAGGTTGCGGTCATTTGCGATTCGGCGTCGGACTATCAGGGAAAGCTCTGCGTGCTCGGCACCTTCGACACCATCATGGCGGGTGGCGTGCCCGTCACTCATCCCCACTGCGCCGTCGCCCTGCGCGTCGTTTTCAAAAAAGACGAGGAAGGCCCGCACCAGCTCCGGCTGAACATCATCGACGCCGACGGCCACGAGATCGTGCCGGCCATCCAGGGCGAGCTACACGTGCGCGTGCCCGATGGCGTCTATTTCATCTCGGCGAACATGGTCATCAACATCCAGCAGTTGCAGTTCAAAGAAGCTGGCATGTATGCGATCGACGTCGTGCTCGATGGACGGCAGATCGCCAGTCTTCCGCTGCAGGTGCGTGTCGCTCCCCGCGGGTAGAGGATATGGGGAAGTTGATAGTTGATAGCCGCGACTTGGTCTGTGGCGCGTGAGTTCGAGACGCGGCTCTCGACTTCTTCGCCATTCGGATTTCGTCATTTCCGCCCACAAGGCCAAATGCCGCCCCCGCCCGATTCTTTTGATCTATGAGCACATCCAGCACCGCCCCCGACCTCACCCAGCAGCCTCCCCGCAGCCCGCGCGTTCGCGTCGGCGGCTACGTCATCCTCGGTCGCACCACAGACAAATGCCGCGCGCTATTGAACGGCAACATCGGGGACTACCACTACGACTGCCCGCTCGATAACATGCTCTTCAGCTTCGCCGGGGTAAAAGGCGACGCTTTAAAAGAGCAGGTCCAAAGCGGTGCTAGCGACGACGCCATCGTCCGCTGGCTCGAGGGAAACGGCACCTCGCATACCGCCGAGGAAGTCACCCGCTGGTCGGAAGAGATCGAGCAGTACAGCATGGTGAACGCGGACGATCCCGAGAAGCGCGACTATTTCATCGAGGAGACGACGAAGCTCGGCCTCGATCCGCATGCGACCAGCCTCTTCGACTGGCTGGAAGCCGACGACCGTGCCTCGCACGGGCAGTAGAGGCGGCCAGCGAGTGTCGAGCGGGAGGCGGCATAAAACCCGCGCGGTTTCCGGGCGGAGGCGCGGCGAGCAAGGTTTTCAAAGGCATCTCGATCACCCGCCGCCGCGCTCACAGCGTCGCTCACGCTGTTCCTGCTCGGGATACGGAATCAGTCGCGCTCAGCGGCCTGAGGCGGCCAGGAGGTGCTCGTAGAGCGCCAGGTATTCGTCCACCATTCGATCCGCGCTGAAGCGCTCTCTTGCCCGCGCAGCAACGGTCCGGCGATCCAAACGCTCGATTGTCTCCAGCGCCGGGACGGCTTCGGCGACGCTCGCAGCGAATCCGCCGGTCCGCCCCGGCTCGACGATCTCCGGCATGGAGCCGCGCGGACAGGCGAGCACCGGCGTGCCGCACATCATCGCCTCCACCACGCTTAGGCCGAAGGGCTCGTCGAAATTGATGAGATGCACCAGGGCCGACGCTCCGCCTAACACAGCCGCGCGTTCCTCCGGCCCGATTGCGCCGATATAGCGAATGTCTCTGCCGAGATGCGGCGCGACTTCGCGCTCGTAGTATTCGCGATCCTGGATGATCCCGGCGATCACCAGCGGTCTTCCCGTCTTCTGCGCGAGCGCGATGGTTTCAGCGGTTCCTTTTTCCCGGGAAATCCGCCCGAAGAACAACAAGTAGCCGCCCGCCTCGGCCCGCAGCGGAAAGTCTTCGCAGCGAATCCCGTGGTGGATCGTCGCCGCGTAGCGCAGACGCGGATGCCGGTCCGCCGCGCTGATCGCAACGTAGTGCCCGCGGTCGTTGTATTTTTCAAAAACGGGCACGATCCGCTCGGACGAGAAGCCATGGATCGTGGTGACGACCGGGGTGGGGACCAGCGCGGAATAGCTCAGTGGCAGGAAGTCGAATTGGTTGTGGATGAAGTCGAACTCTGCGGCGCGCTCGAACACGGCGGCGATGTGGAGGCACTCCCAGACTTTCGCGTCGATGGCGGGATCCTCCGCATAGGGCCTCGGGCAGACGGCGGAAAGGCGCGCGCTGGTGAGCGAGTCGGCCGTGGCGAAAAGCGTCACGTCCACTCCGCGCGCGACGAGGCCCTCGGTGAGCAGGGAGGTGACCAATTCCCACGGGCCGTAGTGCCGCGGCGGCGTGCGCCAGGCGATGGGTGCGAGCATGGCGATGCGGAGGGGAGCGGACATGCAAGGGAGATTCGAGCATGGCGGGGTCGGGGGCGAGGACCTTCGCCGGAGCGCGGGAAGGAAGTCGGCTGAAAAGCCCGCGATCCCGGAGATGTCGCGCGTTTCGCGGTGGCGGTCGGGAATCTTCCGCGTGACATGCGGCGCGGGGCGTGAAAGCGTTTTCGCCCTATGAAATCACTGCTGTTGTCCTGCCTCGCTTTTGCCCTCGCGCTGACCGCGGCGTCTGCCGCAGAAACCACCAACCAAGAAAAAACATCCATGAGCAATACCAACGAAGAAGTCGCCGTCATCAAAACCGAAGCCGGAGAAATGGTCATCGGGTTCTGGCCGGACATCGCGCCGAAGACCGTCGAAAATTTCAAGAAACTCGCGAAGGAGGGCTTCTATGACGGCACCGCTTTCCACCGCATCATGGCGGGCTTCATGATCCAGGGCGGCGATCCGCTCACGAAGGACGCGTCGAAAGAATCGCGCTGGGGCACGGGCGATCCCGGCTACAAAATCAAGGCCGAGTTCAGCGATAAGAAGCACACGCGCGGCGTGATCTCGATGGCGCGTTCGCAGGATCCCGATTCCGCGGGGAGCCAGTTTTTCATCTGCCTGGGCGACGCGAGTTTCCTCGACAACAAATACACCGCTTTCGGCAAGCTGATCAAAGGCGAGGATGTCCTTGAGAAGCTCGGCCAGACGCCGGTCGTCTCGGGCGGCGGCGGCGAAAAGAGCAAGCCGGCCAAGCGCGTCGGCGTCGAGAGCGTCAAGATCGTCCCGGCTGATTCGGTGAAGTAACCGGACGCGCTGCGGCGCGTTGTTTTATGGCAGACGCGAAGAAAGTTAAACTCGGCCTTGTGCAGATGCGCTGCGCCGCCGACCCGCGTGAAAACCTCGCGCGGGCGGTGGCGAAGACGCGCGAAGCTGCGGAGCGCGGCGCGCAGATCGTCTGTCTGCAGGAGCTCTTCACCTCGCAGTATTTCTGCCAGATCGAAGATCACAAATACTTCGACCTGGCGGAGCCGATCCCCGGCCCCTCGACCGACGCGCTCGGCGAGGTGGCTCGGGAAAAAGGCGTCGTCATCGTGGCGTCGCTTTTTGAAAAACGCGGGCCGGGCGTGTACCACAACACTGCCGCGATCATCGACGCCGACGGGAAGCTTCTCGGCAAGTATCGCAAGATGCACATCCCGGACGACCCGGGCTTTTACGAGAAATTTTACTTCACGCCCGGCGACCTCGGCTTCCGCGCGTGGGAGACGGCGCATGGGCGCATCGGCGTCTGTGTTTGCTGGGATCAGTGGTATCCCGAGGCGGCTCGGCTCACGGCGTTGCGCGGGGCGCAGATTCTTTTTTACCCGACCGCTATCGGCTGGCATCCCGGGGAAAAGGCGGAGTGGGGCGAGCGCCAGCACGACTCGTGGGAGACGATCCAGCGCAGCCACGCCATCGCGAATGGCTGCTTCGTCGCGGTGCCGAATCGCGTGGGGCATGAGGCGCCGGATGGAGGGGAGGGGATCGAGTTTTGGGGGCGGAGTTTCGTCGCCGATCCGAGCGGGCGGATCATCGCGAAGGCCGGTGAGAGCGAGGAGGAAATCCTCGTCGTTGAGATCGACCTGGCGGCGATCGACCTGCAGCGCACGCACTGGCCCTTCCTGCGCGACCGCCGCATCGACGCCTACGAAGGCATCGATAGACGGCTCATCGACTGAATTTTGGATGCCCGCTAAACACGCGGAAACTGGAGGACGTGTCCGCGTCGCCCAACTGGATTCGAAAAAAAATGAGTGACCAAACTCCAGCCGCGCTCGGCTACCGCATGCCCGCCGAGTGGGAGCCGCACGAGGCGACCTGGCTTTCGTGGCCGCGGCGGGAGGGGATCAGTTTCCCTGGCTCGTTCGATCGCGTCCTCCCGGTGCTCGCGAAAATGGTCCACGCACTCGCCGATTCCGAGCGCGTCTGCATCAGCGTCCAGGACGCCGCTCACGAGCGCGAAGTCCGCGGCTGCCTCAACCGCGCTGCCGCGCCCGATGGCCACGTCACTTTCCACCACATCCCGACGAATGAGCCGTGGTGCCGCGACCACGGCCCGATCTTCATCACCCGCGATGTCGAGCCGCGCCTCGCCATCCTCGACTGGGGTTACAACGCCTGGGGCTGGAAATATCCGCCCTTCGACCTCGACGACGACGTCCCCACCCGCGTCGGCGAAATTTTGAATCTCCCGGTCCACTACCCCGGCATGGTGCTCGAGGGCGGCTCCATCGAGGTAAATGGCTCCGGCACGCTGCTCACCACGAAGTCCTGCCTGCTGAACCCGAACCGCAACCCCGATCTCGTTCGCGCCGACATCGAGCGCCGCCTGCGTGATTACCTCGCCGTGAAGCGCATCCTCTGGCTTGGCGACGGCATCGAGGGCGATGACACCGACGGCCACATCGACGACCTCACGCGCTTCGTCGATCACTCGACCGTGGTCACCGTCGTGGAGGAGGATCCCGACGACGCGAACTACGAGCCGCTTCAGGAAAACCTCGCCGCCTTGCAAAAAATGAAAGTCGAGGATCGCACCCCGCTCGAGGTCCTGACCCTCCCGATGCCGCACAAGATCCAGCGCGACGGCCTGCGCCTCCCCGCCAGCTACGCGAACTTTTACATCGCCAACAGCGTCGTCCTCCTCCCCACCTTCGCCGACACGCACGATGCGTGGGCGACGGCCGTTTTGCAGAAAGCATTCCCGACGAGAAAAGTGATCCCGATCAATTGCCGCGAACTCATCTGGGGCCTCGGCGCCTTCCACTGCCTCACGCAGCAGCAGCCTCGGATGAGTTGAGAGTTGTCGGGCGCGGCGCTGGACCGGATGGTCGCTAACCTATGAAAAAAGTCAGTGCCGCAGTCATTCACGAGCATGGAGATCCCGAGAGCGTCGTCGCGGTGGAAAAGGTCGCGTTAGGACAGCCCAAGCGCGGCGAGGTCGTGGTCGATGTGCGCGCCGCCCCGATCAATCCGGCCGATCTGAACGTGATCGAGGGGAAATACCCCGACCGCCCCGAGCTCCCGGCGACGCCCGGGATGGAAGGCGTGGCCGTCGTCTCGGCTCTCGGCCCGGATGCATCTGGCGTGGCGGTCGGCGATCATGTCCTGCTGCCACCGGGGCTCGGCTCGTGGCGGGAGGCCGCGGTGGTGGCGGCCGATGCGCTGGTGATCGTGCCGCACGAGGTGCCGCTGGAGCAGGCCGCGATGCTGCGAGTGAATCCACCAACCGCATGGCGGATGCTGCATGATTTCGTGGAGATGGAGCCCGGCGGCTGGATCATCCAGAACGCCGCCAACTCGGGCGTGGGCCGTGCCGTGATTCAGATCGCGCGGACGCTTGGCTGGCGCACGATCAATGTCGTGCGGCGAGAGGAACTGCTGGAGGAGATGCGCGCGGCCGGGGGCGACGTGGTCCTGCTGGAGAGCGCGGAGGTTCCCAAAAAAGCGCGTGAGGCAGCCGGTGGCGAACCGATCCATCTCGCGCTGAATGCCGTCGGCGGCGACAGCGCCCTCGGCCTCGCCGGAGCGCTGGCGGCGGGCGGCACGCTCGTCACCTACGGCGCGATGGGACGGCAGCCGGTGCGCATTCCAAATGGCCTGCTCATTTTCGAAGACTTGCGGTTTCGCGGGTTCTGGGTGTCGCGCTGGTACCGGGAGGCGGACCGCGCGGCGCGGGATCGGATGTTTGCGGGGCTGTTCCCGCTGGCGAGAGCGGGAGTCCTGCACGCGCCGGTGGCCGCGAGCTACCCGCTGGCGGAGGTGGCGAAAGCAATCCAGCATGCGAAACAAGGCGGGCGCGCGGGGAAGGTGCTGTTGGAGTTTGAGGGGTGAGATTGGAGTTGGGCTTCGGTCTCCGCGCCGCTGCGGCTGACCCCCAGCCGTGACGTTGCGGGCGCGCGGGGCCGCCGTATAGTCCCCGCCATGCGCGACGAGCAGCCCCACGAGGACTTCGAGCCGGAGGATAATCTCACGCTTTCCGAGCGGCTCCTGCGCGCCGCGGCCATGCTCCCGCCCGGCCATCCCATCCAGATGGATCTCATCGGTCTGCGCGGCGAGGTCGGCGAGATCGAGGAGACGATGAACGAGGCGCGCCAGACCATCGAGAAGCTCGAGGCGCTCCTCAAAAAAGTCACCTCCCCCGCGAATCGCATCGGCACCTTCCTCGCCCGCCGCGACGCCGAGACCGCGCAGATCGTCGTCGGCGGCTCCGATTACCTCTGCAACATCGACCCGCGCATCGCCGCCCGCCGCCTCCGCCGCGGCACCCGCGTGCTCGTGAATGAAGCCTACGTCATCGTCGGCGATCTCGGCCACGACACCGCCGGCCCGGTCACGAAAATCGCCGAAGTCATCGGCACCGACCGCCTCCGCATCGGCTCCGAGCACGGCGCGCAGTCGCTCGTGGTCGTGCGCGGCCACGAGCTGGAAAAAACCACGCTCAAGAGCGGCGACGAGGTGCGCGTGGATGGGAATTTCCGCGTCGCCGTGGAGCTGATGGCTCGCCCCGATGCCCGCGACCACTATCTCGACAGCGTCCCCGAGCTCCCGTGGGAAAAAGTGGGCGGCCAGGAAGAAGCGTTGCGCGCCATCCGCGACGCCATCGAGCTGCCGCTTTTACACGAGGAGCTTTTCGAGAAATACCAGCACGCCACGCCGAAGGGTTTCCTCCTCCACGGCCCGCCCGGCTGCGGCAAAACTCTCATCGGCAAGGCCACCGCCTGGAACCTGACCGCCCAGCTCCAGGCAAAAAGTGGCCAGCCGATGCGGGAGTATTTCATGCACCTCAAAGGCCCCGAGATCCTCAACATGTGGGTCGGTGAGAGCGAACGCATGGTGCGCGAAATTTTCGCCACCGCCCGCGAAAAACGCCGGGAGGGCTTCCTGCCGTTCCTATTCATCGACGAAGCCGAGAGCATCCTCGGCACCCGGCGCGCCACCCGCCATTCCAGCATCCTCTCCACCCTCGTCCCGATGTTCTGCGCGGAGATGGACGGCATCGACTCGCTCCACGACGTCGTCATCATCCTCGCCTCGAACCGCGCCGATCTCATCGATCCCGCCATCCTGCGGCCCGGCCGGATCGATCGGAAAATCAAAGTCGCCCGGCCCAATCGCGCCGGTGCCAGCGACATATACAAAATATACCTGACAGAAAGTCTGCCTTACGATCCGGCGCTCGTCGCCGATGCCGGCTGCGTGCCGCAGGCTATCGGCCGGCTCGTCGAGCGCGTCATCGAGCAGCAGTTCGCGCATCGGGAGGAAAACCGCTTCCTCGAGGTGACGCTGCGCAGCGGGCGCAAGGAGACGCTCTACCGCGGCGACCTCGTGAGCGGCGCGCTCATCGCCAGCATCGTCGAGCGGGCGAAAGGCCACGCCATCCGGCGCGCCATCGGCAGCGACTCCGCGGAAGGCATCAGCGAAAACGACCTCCAGCTCGCGCTCGATTCCGAGTATGCGGAGAACGACATCTTTCCGCCGACAGACATCACCGAAGACTGGCTGAAGCTGATCGACTACGACACCGACAACGTGGTGAAAGTCGCTCCTGTCCGCGCTCCTGGCGACCGCCGCACCTTGCCGCGGCAAGTCATCTAACGGGACGGAGTTTGTGTCCGAGAAAAACGCGACGATGAACCAGGATCGCGCCCGCCAGCTCCTCTGCGCCCTCGGCGACCATATCCGCGATGCGCTCATCGCGGCGCGCGACGGCGAGGCGGCGGCATCTTTTTCCGAGGTGTCGCACGAGACGGCGGCCGATACGATCTATGAAATCGACCGCGTCAGCGAAGAGGCGATCAACGATTGGTTCGGGGAGAATTGGCCGTGCGAGTGGCCCGTTGAGCTGGTGATGGAAGGGCTCGAGGGCGAGCCCGCGACCTTCCCCCGCGGTCTCACGCCGGCGGAGACGCAGTGGAAAATCATCATCGATCCCATCGACGGCACCCGCGGTCTCATGCACGACAAACGCTCCGCCTGGGCTCTCGCCGCGCTCGCTCCCCAACGCGGCGAGGCCAACCGCCTCAGCGATATTTTCGTCGCCGCGATGACCGAGCTGCCCGTGACGAAGCAATGGCGCGCCGACCAGGCGAGCGCCGTGCGCGGCGGCGGACTCGTCGCTGAGTCGCTGGATGTTTTCACCGGCGAGCGCTCGCCGCTGCGGCTTCAGCCTTCGCAGGCGCGGGATTTCCGGCATGGTTTCGCGAGTTTCGCGCGGTTTTTTCCCGAGGGAAAAGCGCGCACCGCCGAGCTGGAAGAGCGCCTGTGGGACGCCCTGCACGGACTCGGCAGCAGCCATTCGCCCGTCGTGTTCGATGATCAATACATCTCCACCGGCGGCCAGTTTTACGAGCTGCTCGCCGGGCACGACCGGATGATCGGCGACCTGCGCCCGCTCATCCACCGCGCGATCGGGCTGGAAAGTTCGCTCGTGTGCCATCCTTACGATGTGTGCGCCGCGCTGCTGCTCACGGAGGCGGGTGTCGTCCTCGAGGCGCCTGGCGGCGGGCCGGTCGATGCCCCGCTCGATACGACGAGCCCGGTGAGCTGGGTCGCGTTCGCGAATGAGACGCTCGCGGCACAGGTCCGCCCGGTGCTGCACAAACTGGTGGCGGAGCTATGATTATCCGGGCGCGCTCCCCGCAACCTCCCATGACCGACCGCCCACGCATCCTCGTCGTCGAGGACGAGCCTTCCATCGCCGACAATCTCGTCTATTCCCTCGAGACCGAAGGCTTCGCGGTGGAGCGGTGCGCCACCGGCTCCGAGGCCCTCGCCCGGCTCGCGGCCGAACCCGCCAGCCTCGTCGTGCTTGATGTCGGCCTGCCCGACATGAGCGGCTTCGAGGTCTGCAAAATGATCCGCAAAACTTCATCGGTGCCCGTCATTTTTCTCACCGCGCGCGCCGCGGAGATCGACCGCGTCGTCGGGCTCGAAATCGGCGGCGACGATTATGTGGTGAAGCCCTTCAGCCCCCGCGAGCTGACCGCGCGGGTCAAAGCCATCCTCCGCCGCGCCGACCCCTCGGCGGCTCCGACACCCAGCGCGCAGCATTTTCACATCGACGAAGGGCGCAAGCAGATCGCCTTTCACGGTCAGCGCCTTGCGCTTTCGCGCAACGAATACCGCCTCCTGCGAGCGCTCTACCAGCATCCGGGGCGCGTGTATTCGCGGGCGCAACTCATGGATCTCGCGTGGGATGAGCCGGAGGCGGCGATGGAGCGCACGGTTGATGCGCACATCAAGAGCCTGCGGGCCAAGCTCCGCGCGGCCCGACCCGATCTCGATCCCATCGAGACGCATCGCGGGCTCGGCTACTCGCTGCGGGAGAGCGCGTGAGCATCACCGCGCGGGTCATCATCGGCTTCTGCCTCGTCGTCGCGGCGGGGTTTTACTTTTTCTTGAATCAATTCGTCGATCGCGTCCGGCGGCAATATCTCGAGGCGGCCGAAGAGCCGATGGTCGATGCGGCGCATGTGCTCGCCGAGATGGCGGCGGAGCATTTTCACCAGGGAAAATTCGACGACGCGAGCTTTCGCGCCGCTTTTTCCCGGGTGGATGAAAGGCGCTTCGAGGCGCGCATTTACAACCTCGTGAAGCGCGAGGTCGGCATGGAAGTCTATGTCACTGACGCGCGGGGCATTGTGCTCTTCGACTCCGCCGGCATCGCGGAGGGCAAGGACTACTCGCGCTTCCTCGACGTGGCGCTCACGCTCCAGGGGAAGTACGGCGCGCGCGCCAGCCAGCGCGGCCCGGCAGGCGCGCAGTCCGGCCTGCTCTACGTCGCCGCGCCCATCCTCCTCGACGGCGGGATCGCCGGCGTCCTCACCGTCTCGAAGGCGAAAAGCAGCATGGAGAGCTTCATCGACGAGACCCGCCGCCGCATGAAAAAGATCGGCTGGCTCGTCGCGGTCGGCATCATGCTCGCCGGCCTGCTGCTCTCGCAGTGGCTCACGCGGCCGATCCGCCGGCTCATCGCCTACGCGGGCGCCGTGCGTGAGCGCGAGCGGGTGGCGCTGCCGCAGCTCGGGCGGTCGGAGATCGGGGCGCTTGGGCGGGCCTTCGAGGCGATGCGCGACGAGCTCGAGGGGCGGCAATACGTCGAGGGCTACGTACAGACGCTGACCCACGCGATGAAAAGCCCAGTCGCAGCGATTCGCGGCGCGGCCGAGCTGCTCGACGAGGAGATGCCGCGCGCCGACCGCGCGCGTTTTTTGGAAAACATCCGGGCCGAGACACACCGGCTCCAGAACTTCATCGACCAGCTCCTCGCGCTCGTCGCGCTGGAGAGTCGGAAAGCGATCACCGAGCCCGCGGAGCTGCGGCTGCGCGAGCTGCTCGACGAGGCGTGCGAGGAGCAGGCCAGCGCCATCGTGCAGCGCGGCCTCACGCTGACGAAGCGCTACGAGGACGATCCGGTGGTATGTGGCGAGGCGTACATATTGGAAATGGCACTCGCGAACCTGCTGCAGAACGCCATCGATTTTTCCCCGTCCGGTGGTGAGATCATCGTCGGGCTCGAGGCACGCGACGGCCACGCGACGATTACGATTTCCGACGAAGGTCCTGGCATTCCCGAATATGCGCGCGAGCGGGTCTTCGAGCGGTTCTATTCGCTGCCGCGCCCGGAGAGCGGCAAGAAAAGCTCCGGCCTCGGACTATGTTTCGTGCGTGAGGCCGCCGACTTGCACGGCGGCAGCGCCATGCTGGAAAACCGCGATTCCACCGGTGCGCGCGCTCTGCTCCGCATCCCCGCTACTGAGGAAAAACCGCCAAGACGCCAGGACGCCAAGTTGTCCTGATCTCCTCTCCGCCTTGGCGTCCTGGCGTCTTGGCGGTGAAAACTCCGCGCTACTGCTTCCGCCCTTCGTCGAGATCGATGAGGTCGAAAATCGTCTGGATGTCCGTCCGTTCCGTGCAACCGCCCTCACGTTTGCGCCGCTCGAGCGTCTCGGTTACGCCGTCGTTCCAGCCGACTTTGCGCATAAAGGTGTTCCAAACCTCGATCTCCTCCTCACCGGGGCGGCGTCCGTTTTTGAAAGCCCAGTCGAGCGCCTCCTCGTCGGTCATACCTTCGCGCACGCGGTCGGCGAGTGCCTCGTAGCCGACACCGAGAAAACGCGCGCACCGACCGTCGAAGCCCTTGCCGAGATTCATCTGATAGTCCTCCGGCAACTCGCCGGCCTGGTTGAGGCGGATTTTGTCGAGCAACCGCGGGAAATAGAAAATGCCGTCGAGCTGCTCGTAGGGGCTGCGTAGATGGGGAACTTCCATGCGCGGCAGACTAGGCGTGAGGCGGGCCGCGGCAAGCGCAACGCGCTTGCGCCGGGGTAGCGCCCGCGCCCCCGCGGGCTGCTTTCGGCGCCCTCGCCGAAAGATCCATTCCAACGGCGCAGCCGCTGATCAAACGAACGTCTCTCGGCCCAGCTTTTAGAATGACGCTGCGCGTTGGGTTGGGTGTTTCGGCGAGGGCGCCGAAACCAGCCCGCGAGGGCGCGGGCGCTACCCGGGGCCGGCTTCGCCGGCGCGGCGCATTCAGAATTGCCGCCGGCCGCCGGGCGCTTACGCTCGCGCTCGCATGCGAAAGATCATCAGCACTCCCGAAGCCCCCCGCGCCGTCGGGCCTTACTCCCAAGCCGTCGCGGTGGGCGACACGCTTTATTGCGCGGGCCAGATCCCGCTCGATCCCGCCTCGGGCGAGCTCATCGAGGGCGACATCGACCAGCAGACGACGCGCGTGCTGGAAAATCTCGGCGGCGTCCTGCGCGCCAACAAAATGACCTTCGCCAACGTAGCGAAGACGACGGTTTTCCTCACCGACCTCGGCGACTTCGCGGCGATGAACGGCGTCTATGCCGTTTATTTCCCCAGCGATCATCCCGCCCGCTCAACCATTCAGGTCGCCGCGTTGCCGAAAGGCGCGCGTGTGGAAATCGAAGCCATCGCCGTCCACGAGCGCGTCTCCTCCGCCGCAGGCAGCGGCGCGCCGTCCGGTCTCGCCCCCGCTTCCCCGCTGTGAGCGCCGACGTTCTCGCGCTCTTCCGCCAGACCGGCGCGCTGCTCGACGGGCATTTCCTGCTGCGATCGGGATTGCACAGCCGCCAGTTTTTCCAGTGTGCCAAGCTGCTCCAACACACGCGGGTTGCTGAGGAGGTCTGCGCGCTGCTCGCGGAAAAAACCGGCGGCATCGACTGCGACGCGGTCATCTCGCCGGCGCTCGGCGGCTTGATCGTCGGGCACGAGGTCGGGCGCGCGCTGGGGAAGCGCCACATTTTTGCCGAGAAGGAAAACGACCGGCTCATGCTGCGGCGCGGGTTCGAGATTGGTGAAGGCGAGCGTTTCATCGTCGCGGAGGATGTTGTCACGCGCGGTGGGCGCGTGGAGGAGGCGATCGAGATCGTGCGCGCGCGCGGCGGCGTGGTCGTGGCGGTCGCGGTCATCGTGGATCGCAGCGGCGGCGCGGTACCGGATTTCGGCTGCCCTTTCGTGAGCCTCGTGCAGCTCGACGTGGAGACTTTCCCCGCCGACGCGCTCCCGCCCGACCTCGCCGGCACGCCTGCGGTGAAGCCGGGCAGCTAAATGACGCGTGTAAGGAACGATCTCTTCGATCCCGCCGCGACCTTCGACCGCGGCCGGCCCGCCTGGTTCGAAGCGCTCTGGTATCTCGTGAAGTGCGCGTTCTTCCTGAGCCCGCTCCCGTGGCCACAGGCACTGAAGCGCGCGCTGCTGCGGGCTTTCGGCGCGCGCATCGGCGACGGCGTCATCATCAAGCCGCGCGTGAACATTCACCTCCCGTGGCGGCTCGAGATCGGCGAGCACACCTGGCTCGGCGAGGAGGTCCTCGTCCTCAGCCTCGATCCCATCCGCATCGGGGGGCACTGCTGCATCTCGCAGCGCGCCTTTCTCTGCGCGGGAAATCACGACTACCGCGACCCGCGCATGCCCTTCCGCCACGGGCCGATCGAGATCGGCGATGGCGCGTGGATCGGGGCGAATGTCTTCGTCGGCCCCGGCGCTGTCGTCGGCCCCGAAGCCGTCGCCGCCGCCGGCTCCGTCGTAAACCGCGCCCTGCCGCCGGCGATGATCTGCGCCGGCAACCCCTGCGTCCCGCTGCGCCCGCGGTGGCCGGACGCCGCGAGTTGAGCGCGCTACCCGGCCTCCACCCGCTCTCCGTGAGGGACGCCCCCGCCGCGGCTCCCTCGATTTCGAGATGCCTGGATGAATAATCGATGCGGCTCCCCAGTCACAGAGCGCGCAACCGGCTCGCCACTGCGGGCCGATACTGATGCAGACGCGGCCGACGAAAAGTCGGGCGCGTTTTTTCACCAAAAACAAACACCATGAAAACCACACATCTCAAACAACTGACCGCCCTCGCCACCGCCATCTTCGCGGCCGGGAGCCTCGCCACCGCGCAGACCGCCGCCACCACGACCACGACCGTGACCAACAGCGCGGGCACCGTCTCCGCATTTAATCCGACGGCGAGCACCATCGCCATCACCACCGAGCAGGCGACCAGCCCCGTGAGCTACCGCTACACGGAGCAGACGACCATCGTCGATGAGACCGGCGCGCCGGTCGCACCCGCCGTGATCAACTCTGGCGTCCCGGTGACCGTTTATTACACCGGAGCCGGCGAGGCGCAGACCGTCTCGAAAATCGTCGTCCGCCGCGCCGTGCCCGCCACCACCAGGACTACCGTGGTCGAGCCCGCGATCCCGATGGTGCCCGTCGTCCCCGCCACGAAAGTGATGGAGGAAACGACGACCACGACAACCACGACGAACGACTAATTCGCCGCGCAAAAATCAGCAGTCAGCGAGCCGCGCGTGGAGTGATCCCCGCGCGGCTTTTTTGCGCTCCTCTCCCTTCACAGTCATCCGCAAATTTTACAGATTTTCGCGGATTGGAGGTCAAGCGCCTCAGTCAAAAATCTCGTCCGATCTGCGAGAACCCGCGAAATCTGCGGATTCTCCCTTGACTCTCAATCCCGAGCCTCCTCAACCGGGCCAAATCCCGCGCGGCTTTGGCGCTCATGGTCCGCCGCCAACACGCCCTTCCGAACTCTCAATCCGCACCTCCCTCTCAAGCCCTCGCCGCCCGCGCTGCGAAAACCGCCTCCATCCGCGTGTGCAGGTCGCGGTAAAAGGCAAGGATGATCAGCGCCCACACCGTCGCGACGCCATCAATGACCAGCGGACGATCCGTGAGCGTGGAGAGTGCGTAGGAGCACGCGAGGAAAGCGAACGACGCCGGCACCAGCACCGTCCCTCCGAAGGCGCGTGTTTTGCGCTGCTCCCAGGCGGGGCAGGCTTCGAGGCTCTCCGTGCCCGCGCCGGCGAGCCAGAAGAAGAAACGTTTGAAGGATCGAGTCATTGGGGGGGAGGGGATGCGGGTTGAGCGTTGAGAGTTCTGAAAAGTAGCCGCCTGTTTAAACTTCACAGCTCTTTCAAGGTCGGGACCGTAAGGCAATGAGCGCAAGGCGACAGGAAAGTTTCCTTGGAAACAGCGTTTGAATCCCCGGTAATCGCCGTTGCCGCCTTCGCACTCATCCCTCTCACGCATTTCCTCGCCACCAGCTTCGCCCTCATGCTCCCTCTGATGACAATCATCACCGTGATGCAGGGCGGGTGAACTCAGCGCTAAGGCCGCGGAGGCCGGACGATGATGCGCCGCGACTCCCGCTCCCACGCCGCCAGCTCAGCGGCAAAGGCCGCGGGCGGCGAGAGGACGGCCTGTGGCGCCTCGAGGAACTTGTAGGTCACCGCCGCCTCCGCGGTCGTCATCGCGACCGGCCTGCGGGTCTCGAGGTCAATCGCTGCCGTGGCGCCGTCGTGCTCGAAAACGGCGCACTTTTTCCCCAGCACCGTCCGGACGCCGGTATAGCGCTCGGGACGGACCCACGACAACTCGGGGAAGGGGCGGGCCCCGTAGTCCCGGTAGCCCTCGAGCGCGGAGGTCATCCGGCGCAGCTTGCCCCCGCGAATGTCCGCGGTGACTTGGCGCTCGCCGATCAGCCAGCTCTCCCCGCGGCGGCCGAGCTCGTCCTCGACGCGCTCGCGGATGACGTTCCGGGTCTTGGTGACGTCAATCGCAGCCATGCGGGTGTCGACCTCGAGCTTCGCCGGATCGATCCCGGCATCCTTGTCGAGTGGGTTGGTGAACTTCGACTCGACCACCCAGCGCGCGAAATCCCCCACCTCCCCTGGCCACGGGCCCGGCGGGAGAGCCGACTTCTCGTCGGCCGCCTCCTCCTGGCCCATGACCGCGCCGGCGCAGGCCAGGAGCAGGCCGATGAGGTGCGGCGTCCTCATTCTCTGATGACCTCCACGCTCTGGTCGATGACCTTGCCCGTGAGGCGGTCGATGGCGACGTGCACCCAGAGGCGCTGCTCCCCCTCGACCAAGAACTGGTCCAAGCCGGAGGCGGCGGGCGGGAGGCGCCCCGCTTGGGCGATGACGTCGATCATGAGATTCCACACGCGCGTCTGTCCGACGCCCGCGAGCGCCCGGATGGCACTCTCGCGGATGCGCTTGATCTTCGGGTCGTTTGAGTTGGCATACGGCGGGGCGGTGAGGTCCTCAGAGTAGCCGTGGTGGGTGGAGCTGGAGGGCACCCAGCGCCCGACGAGCTCCGCCACGTTCTGCATCGGCCCCTGCCCGGCGTCCACGTTCGTCCCACTGGTGCGGGCGACGAGCTTCGCCGCGAGGTCGGCCGCCTCGCCTCCATTGAGCCGCAGGGACAAGTCGAGAGGATCCTTCAGCGCGCCGGCCAGGATGGCCTCTAGGACTTTGGGCTGCCGCGTGTTCAGGCTCACCTTGCCCGCGACCATGCTATCGCCGCTGGTGTTTTCCCGGAGGGTGAAGACATCGAGCAGGGTCGCGTCGCCGCTCTCCGGCGTGAAAAAGTCGATGTTCTTCCATGACGTGCCGCGAAAGACGGCACCCAGCTCGGCCACGGAGCGGAAGGGGCGGTTGAGGATGTATGGCCGGGAGTTGGTCGTGTCCGTCGCCAGGGGGAGTCCGGTCGTGCTTGGGCTGCCGAGCGAGTCGGCGTAGGCGCCCATCGCGCGGCGAACGATGCCGTCCGGGTCGGCATAGCGCTCGTCCGAGGAGGGTTTGTTCTCGGCGAAATAGGCCGGGTGCATCGGGTTGCCCATCGTGAATCCGGAATCCTGCGGATAGGGCCAGATCGTCAAGAGGCCCTGACCGTAGGAGGCGCCGCTGCCGACCTGCGAGAAGTAGGCGACCGGCTTGTAGGTGCGGGCCGGCTCGCTGTCCACCACCGGCGTGTCGGAGCGGGCATAGTCGTTGATGCCGCCGATCATCGTCTGGCCCGGCTCGCCCATCTTGAGCCAGGAAAAGCGCGTGGTCCTCGGGTCGATGCCGTGGAGGGCGCGGTAGCCCGGGCTCCGGTGCCCGCCGCTGCTCTTGCCGAGGATCATCAAGTTCGAGTTCGCGGGGACTCGGACCTCCTGGTAAAGGCGGCGCGCGCTGAGGCTGCTGGTGTCGCTGCCTGCGGGGAAATACCACAGCTTCAGCCGGATGCCTCCCGGCACGCCCCCGCCATTGAAGAACGTGCGCCCGCCCGCGCCGGAAAACACCGAGCCCCACTGGTTGGTGAACTCGCCGGACTTGAATCCGAAATACACCCCGGAGGCGGTGTCATTGTAGAGCAGGTCGCGGCCCGAGACCGACGTCGTGGCCACGGCGTTCTGGCTCGCCGCGGGCTCGGCGCTGAAGACGCCATTCGCCGAGTCGCGCACGAGCGTCGGCGCCCGGGCAATGGCGGGATCCGCGCCAAAACGAATGATGTCGGTCGTCTCACTCCAAGTCACCGGCGGCGCGTTGCCGGTTGCATTCCCACCCACCGTTACCTGGGTGGACCCGCTGTCGGCCGTGATTTGGAATCCGATCGGCCGGCCGCTAGCCGAGGAGCTGGTCTGGTGGGGATTCCAGATCATCGGCTGCATCATCAGCCGCCCCGAGTTTGTGCCCGTCTTCACCGCATAGGGGATGATGGCCGAAAAGTACGGCAGGTCCTCCGTGCCAAAAAAGTCAATGGGATCGCCGCCCGCGCTCTGGCTGAGCTGAATGTGGGTCGGATAGGAATCATCATCGTACTGGTCGATGATGTTGGCCATGATCTGGAGCACCTGAAAGTCCACCGTGCTGTCGAGGGTGTTCTGGCGCAGCCCCAGGTCGTCCTGCCCCGTGCCCGTGCCCCACGAGGTGCGCTTCGCCGTCTTGGCAATCGAGCCGACTTGGAGCGCGGCCTTGAGCAGCTCCGCCATATCGGGCTCGCGCGCCGGCGTGGCGGCGGCGACCTCGCTCAGGCGCATGATGCCGCCGCCGGACCGCCCGTGGTCATATACCCACGGCGCCGTCGCGCCGCTGCGCTGGAGGCCGAAGTAATTGTAGATGTCGTCGCCCGTGCCCGCCGTCGCAGCATGCGTGACCAGCGCGAGCCGACTGAGCGGGAACCGCCTTTTCACCACCGGCTTCCCGTCCGCGCCGCGCACATCGAGGAAGCTGGGGTTGATCTCGTTGTCGAGGTTGTGGGCATTGTTGCCGCCGTTGTTTTCATTTCCGACGATCGGGGGCCGGCCGGGATCGGGGACATACGAGGGCTGCTCAAGGTCGCGGGTGAAGGTGGTGAGATACTGCAGCACGTTCTGCGAGAAGCCGGTCGCGCGGCGAAAGGCGAGCAGCTGCTGCCGACTGAGAAAGGCCTGGTCGGTCTTCCCATTCCATTCCGTCTCCGCCACCCGCCGGAACCCGGTCTGGTTGCCGATGACGTAGTTGTTGTAGCTCGTGGCTGACCCATCGTTGAAGGTGAACGCCGGAAAGGCGCCCGCCGGCTGGGCCGAGGCGTAGTTCCGCCAGCCGACCAAGTTGTCGATCTGCGCCTGCGGCAGCATGGTGGTTGGGGCGGTCGGCAGGACGGTCAGGTCGGCAAAGGCGAGCGCCGACTTTGACGCAGCACGCTCCCTCGCGAGGGGTGGATCGGAGGGGTCTATCGGATACCCGGCGACGTTCACATCGAGCAGCCCGCCCTCGTCGTATATGGCGTAGGCGTAGCGGCCGATGACGGAGGTGCTGGGAGCGGTGAGCACTTCGGGGCCGTTCGCTGTCAGCACAACCCAGTCCGGCGCGGTGAAAGCCCCTATGGGCGTGCTGTCGATGGTGATGCCCGTATTCATCCGCGGGACGAGGTAATGGCTGTTCCAGCGGGCGTTGGAGATCGACCTGCCATTGAGCGAAGCTGTCGTCGAACTCACGGCTGACGCGCGGCTGGGCACTCCCGGACTGGCAATCGGGTCGGCTTGAATACTCCGCCGGATGAGGTTTGGAATCGGATCGGGCGTGCCTGCGGCGACAGCAGGGCTTCGCCGGGGCAGCATGTCGGCGTTCGTCTTCGGGTAATAGATGTCGTTCGCCGATTTGTTCGAGCCGGCGGCGATCTCTTGTTTCAGGTCGGAAACGATGATGTCGGTGGCGCTTGCGGCGAGCTGGCTGGCTTTTGTCTGGTTGAAGCTGCTGTCGGAGAGCTTCCGGCTCGCGAGGGCGCGGGCGAAATAGGCGGTGATCAGCCCGCTCAATAACAAGACGAACGCGAGGACGATGATGAGCGCGGCTCCACGAGGTGAGGTGGATAGTTTCATTTGTGGGAGTGGGAGAGGGGGATGAGGCGGGTATAGATGCGGATGGAGGATTTGGCGGCCTGCGGGAGGCTGCTGTTGATGACGGCTTTGTTCCAATTTGTCTCGAGCGCGTCGCCCGCAGTTTGCCCTAGATCGTCCATGGCGGCTGCCAAGGCGGCGAGTTGGGTTTCGGTGACGATGAGGCGGCTTTTCGGATCGATGGCCGCGATGGTGATGCTGATGCCGGCGACATCGCGCAGGCCATTCACGGAGGTGTGGCCGGGCTGGCGCGCATCCCAAGGGATGTCGCTATAGACGGCAGGGTACTTTGGCACGGATGTACCGCTGGAATCATCGAGCTCGGGATCACCGGCGAGCAGGTAGCCGTATTCGAAGCGAAAAACATCGGGGCCGACTGTTTCGTAATCCGTGTCGGGCGCGGAATTGGTGGCGGTGGGCCAGGTGCCGGCGAGGGTCAGCGGGAGATAGACCAGGGGCGGGGCCGGGTCGGACTGTCCGTTCCAAAGCAGACCTTTGGCCATGCGCTCGACATGGATCGCGGGAGTCGGGCTGACGCGATAGGCGATGACGGAGATCGGGCTGGTCGAACCGGAGGAGGGGTAGTAACCGACCGTTTGCGCGAAGAAGGCGAGTTGGTCGTTGCCGGACTGCTGGTTAGTGTCGTCCTTCAAGAAGAAGCTCACATCCTGTCGGGCGATGAGGGCGTTCAGGTCGAGGGAGATGCGGTCGAGGAGGGCGCGGGCCTGGGCATCCGCGCCCATCCTTTTTTCCCCGTAGGTGGCGACGGCGGTGGCTGCGCTGAAAAGCTGCGCGATCAGGACGATGAGGAGCGAGAGGATGGCAGTGGTGACGAGCAATTCGACCAAGGTGAATGCCGGCTGGCGCGGAAGAGAAGGAGGGCGCATGTCAGTTCCGGTCGATGGCGATGAGGGAGGCGACTTTTCCCGATGAGTTCGCCACGGTGGCGGGTGCCGGCCAGGAAACGCGCACGAGGGCTATGGTGGCGGTGGGAGGATTGTTCGGCGGGGAAACGAACTCGACGGTCGCGCGGTAATGGGACCGGTCGTCCAGCGAGTTGGTGAAGTTTCCCTCTCCATCGAAGTAAAGGGTGACCGGCGCGGGCGTGCCGCCGGAAGCCGGGATGCGGAGCTGAAATTGCGGGGATTCCTGAAGATCGCCTTTCGGAGTGCCCCTCAAGTCTGCTGCAATGACGGAGATGATTCCATTCGCTCCGGTCTGGTTGAGCGCGGCCTCGGTGGTGATCTGGCCCACGGGGAGCAGGGCGAAAATGGTGACGAGGCAGAAAGCGGCCAGGCCTAGGGCCAAGGCGACTTCGACGAGCGTAAAGGCTTTCTCTCGATTCATTTCCGGTAGGTTCTCACGTTTCCTGCCAGACCAGAAAACTGCACGGCGATCGCGTTGTTGTTTTGAATGCCGCGGGTCGGTTTCAGTCCTATCTCCGCGAGCCTGCGTGGGGTATAGGTGCTGTTGATCTGTGCCGTCCCGTCAGGACCGAAGCGCACGGTTTTGTAGAAAAGATAACCGCCGGCGGCAAAGGGGAACTTGGTCTTGTTGCTGCTGTCGCTGCTGATGCGATTTTGATCAGGAATGGTGCCGTTGGTGTAGGGTAACCCAGGTCTGCCAGCCAGGGTTCCCGGGTCGCCCCCCGTCGAAGACGGCGCACCGAGGTCGGTGAGGTGGGTCTTTTCGATCTTGAGCACGTTCCCGAGTTGCGTCACCCGTGCAGGAGGAAGAGTCGCGGCTGGGTCGTCTTTTTTGAAGATCTCCGAGCCATCTTTGGACGCGACGGTGGCCACGACCACACGCCCTTGCCCCGTGTAGGGCGGTTGCGCTGTCGTCGGTCCACTGACCGAGTCGCTTTCCTCATAGAAGCCGACCCAGACGTAGGTATTGTTTGCGACGGCATGGGCGCGAGCCCCTTCGAGAGTCTCATGGATGGAATAGGCCGCGGAGTCCACCCCTTTGGCGTCGGTGAGGGCGTTGAAAGCGGGAACAATGAGGCCGATGAGCAACGCAATCATGCCCATGACGACGAGGAGTTCAACAAGCGTGAAGCCGCCCCTGAGGGGGATGCGAAGCCGGTGGGAAAGTCGGAGCATGTATGGACAATGGCTTCACTAATTGGAAACGCAAGTGAGCAAACCGCAGGAACTGGAAGTTTTTCACGCTCTGATCCTGCTACAGCGCGGGTGCCTTCGGTCTCTCAACCCTCAACTTTCAACTCTCAGCCTCCCCGTGGCATCGCACTAGCTATGAGAAAGCTCTCATGGCCCGCATTGACACGTTTTTCAAATTCATGATGGAACAGAACGCCTCCGATCTGCACCTCTCCACCGGCAACCAGCCCATGCTCCGCATTCACGGCGAACTCGTCCGCGTCGATGCGCCCGCGCTGGAAAACGACGACCTCAAGGCGCTCGTCTATGAAATCGCGACCGAGCAAAAGATTAAGACCTTCGAGGAAACGGGCGATGTGGACTTTGGCTACGAGTATCCCGGCGTCGCCCGCTATCGGGCGAATTTCATGAACCAGAAGAACGGCATCGGCGCTGTCTTCCGCATCATCCCCAGCAAAGTCCTCACCGCCGAGCAACTCGGCCTCCCGCCGGTAATTAGGCGCTTTTCCAATCTCAAAAAAGGCATGGTCCTCGTCACCGGCCCGACCGGTTCGGGAAAATCGACCACGCTCGCCGCGATGGTCGATTACGCGAATCTCCACCGCAAAGATCACATCATCACCGTTGAGGATCCCATCGAGTTCGTGCATCGCAGCCAGCAGTGCCTCGTGAACCACCGCGAAGTCGGCGTCCACACGAAGTCGTTCGCCGCCGCCCTCCGCGCCGCCCTGCGCGAAGATCCCGACATCATCCTTGTCGGCGAAATGCGCGACCTCGAGACCATCGAACTCGCCCTCACTGCCGCCGCCACCGGCCATCTCGTCTTCGGCACGCTCCACACCTCCAGCGCGCCGAAGACCATCGACCGCATCATCGACGTCTTCCCGACGAGCCAGCAGAACCAAATCCGCGCCACCCTGGCCGAGTCGCTCAAAGGCGTGATCGCGCAGAACCTGTTCAAGCGCGTGGACAAGCCGGGCCGCTGCGCCGCGCTGGAGATCCTCGTCGTGGACAGCCCCATCGCGAACCTCATCCGCGAAGGCAAGACCCACCAAATCACGGGCATGATGCAGGTCGGAAAAAAGAAGGGCAACCAGCCCCTCGACGACGCGATCATGGAGCACCTCCGCGCCGGCCGCATCTCCCCCGAGGAGGCGTATGAAAAAGCGATCGACCGGAAAAAATTCCGCGTCCTGCTGAAGAACCCGCCTGAAGACGAAGAGTAGGCGCTGCCTTTTTACCCGCGTCTCGTTGAGAGCGGCAGCAGATCGCTCAGGCGCGTGAAGGTTTCCCCCGAATACCCCATCGCGATTTTGAGCTGCACGTCGCGCTCTAGGATGTTGTCGATGGCGTGGCAGCGGCGCATCTGCTCAAGCGTGATGATGCCGCGCATCCACGCCCAGTGGCCGAGGATGAGCACGGGAAAATCGCTCCCATGCACGATGCGCGAGGCAACGGGCTCGCGCAGGGTGTCGCGGATGCGGCGGCTGCGGACGGGGATGTTGAAGGCGCTGTTGTCTGCGTAGAGGCGCGGATGGCGCGCCATCATTTCCACGAGAAAATCGAAATACTCGGGGTCGAGGATACCGCTCTTGCTCGCGGCGTGGGCGGCGATGACGGTGACGCCGCACTCGAGCGGAAGCTCGAGCGTGCGCGGGTCGGCAAACTCGGGACGGAGGACGGGCAGGGTGTGCTCGCCGCCGGTGTGGGCGAGCAGCGGGAGACCGGCGGCTGCCATTTTTTCCCAGAACGGGATGAAGCGCCGGTCGCGGCAGTCGATGTTTTGGCAGTTCGGCAGGCACTTCATCATGACGGCTCCGGCGGCGATGCAGCGGTCGAGTTCGTCGAGGGCATCGGGGCGCGCAGGGTGGATGGAGACGGCGGGGAGGAACTCCCGATGCTCGCGGGCAAGTCGAAGGACGTAGTCGTTCGGGACGTAAAACGCGCCCTTCTCGGGCATCGGCTCGCCTTTCTCCGAATACGGAATCTCCTGCGCGAGGAGCACGGCGGCGTCGAGGGAGGCGCCGCGCACCATCGCGAGGAGGCGCTCGACGTAGAGACGGTCAAAATCGCCGCGCAGGGCATCGGCGGGGAGGCCGACCTGGCGGAGCATCCAGGGGAGGAGGAATCGGGTGAGGCCCTGGATTTTCATCCAGCAGCCGGTGCCGCCAGCGCCGGAGCCGACGACGTGGACATGGCCGTCGAGTCGCAGCGGCGGCGTTGCTTCGCTCTCCGAGCCGTGTCTGTCGTCCATCGGCATCATGATGGCCTACGCTACGCCCGCGGGAGCTGGCTGCGCAGTGCCCAGGTCAGGGCTTTCACAGCGAGATCGTGGGGGTTGAAGGGCAGGGGGATCGTGTCGTCGATGCCTTCCCCGTTGGAAAGATCCGGTCCGAGCAGGAGGATCGGCGTGGCCTGGTGGGCTGGCGATTTTTTCACGGCAGCAAGCGAGGCGGACTCGATGCGCGTGAGCAGGATGAGATTCGTGCGCGTGTCGAGGAGGGTGGCGAGGGAGGCGTCTGAGTGGTCGAGGAAAGTCGGGCGCAGATTCACGGACTCGAGCGCCGCCGCGATCATGGCGCGCTCGGCGCCCTCCGCGGCGAGGCAATGGACGAGCGGCGCGGGCGAGCGCTCGAGCGCGCCGGGGCGCAGGAGGAGGCCCAAAAGATCGATGGCCTCGCCGACGCTGCGGATGGTGCCCGACGTGATCTCGGTGGGGATGGTGTGGAGGTCGCGGACGAGGGCCTCGAGGGCTGAGGCGAGATTGAAGACGGTGCTGGAATGTGAGGCGGCGGTCTGCTGGCTGAGGCTGTAGGCGCGCAGGAGAACCTCGCCGAGCAGGTCGAGGTCGTCGGGGTTCTGCGCGAAGGCACGGAAGGAGCGGTGAATGCCGGCGAGGGCATGAGGAATGTCGCCGGGTGGTGTGTGGGCAATGGTGGGCTCGCTCGGCTGCGGTTCGGCATGCTCCGGTGGTGGCGGCGTGGCGAGGTCGCGGCAGGCGGCGGTGAAACGCGCGGCGGCGGCTCGCAGGGTGGCGAGTTCGCCGCGGGTGCGCTCGTGCTCGGCGGCGGTGCGGTCGCGGTCGGCCACGGCCTTCTCGGCCTTCGAACGCAGTTCGCCCGTCTCGTTTTCCAGGGTCGCGATGCGCTGGCGATCCCGGCCGGCAGCGCGGGCGAGGTGATCCTTCACCGCGTCGAGTTCGGAGGCGAGGCGCGTGGCTTCGGCGCGGGCGGCGTCGCGCTCGGCGGCAAGGCTGGCGTTCTGCTGCTGGAGTGCGTCGCGAGCTTTGAAAATGGTGGCGACGCTCTCCTCGAACGCGGCGAGCTCCGGCGCAGCGGGGCTGGCGACTCCCGCCTCGTAGCGGGCGCTCACATTTCCAAAGGCAATGCGGCAGGGGCTGGCAAGTTCGGCGGCGGCGACCTCCTGGCCTTCGACGCGGCAGCGGTTCGTGGAGCCGAGGTCTTCGAGGCGGTAGGCGCCATTCGCGCGGATGAGGCGGGCGTGCCGCGCGGAGACGCTGGGATCTTCGATGCGGATGGCGTTTTCAGGATGCGCGCCGACGGTGACCTCGTCGGAGGCGAGGTCATGCGCGACCTCGCCGCGCTCGGGGTGGGTGACGATGAGCTGGGGCATGCGGTGGTGGCGGAAAAATAGCGACCTCAGCGCGGGGAGTCGAGCGGGGGAGTTTCCGTCTGGCGGGGAGCGGTTGCCGATGTATTTTCCGCGCATGAGTATGGTCGCTGATTTCGTTGAGCCGCCGCCTTCGGGTGTGAAGAAACGCCCGGTCGTCGAGATGGACGATGAGCGATTCCACGGCTTCTGCGCGGCGAACCGGGACCTGCGCATCGAACGCGACCGGCATGGAAACCTCATCACTATGGCACCAGCAGCGAGCAGCAGTGGATACGGGAATACGGAACTGGTGTGGCATTTTAAGAGCTGGGCCAAGAAACGAGGGTTGCGCGGGGTATTCGGGGAGTCGGCTGGCTTCAAGCTGCCGAACGGTGCCATCCGCGCGCCCGATGTCGCCTGGGTGCGGCCCGAACGGCTGAAGGGATTGACGAAAAAGCAATGGGATGAATTTGCGCCGTTGTGCCCGGACTTCGTTTTGGAACTGCGCTCGCCGAGCGATTCCCTCCGAGTGCTGAGGGAAAAGATGGAGGAGTATATGGAGCAGGGGGCGCAACTCGGCTGGCTGCTCGATCCGAAAACTCGGCGCGTGTCGATCTATCGTCCCGGCGAGCCAGTGGAGACGCTCGATGATCCAGTGACAATCTCAGGCGAGCCGGTGCTGCCCGGTTTCACGCTCAACGTGCGTGAACTTTGGGAAGAAATGGAATCTCCGGGCTGACAGCCGCTCAATCCAGCAGCCGCTCAGCAGCCTGCGCCACGTCTTTGTCGCCGCGGCCGGAAAGGTTCGCGATGAGAATCGAGTCGCGCGGCATTTGCGGCGCGACTTTTATGACGTGCGCGATGGCGTGTGAGGACTCGAGCGCCGGGATGATCCCCTCGACGCGCGAGAGGCGCTGGAAGGCGGCGAGCGCTTCGTCGTCGGTCGCGAAGTCGTAGCTGATGCGTCCGGAATCGCGCAGGTAGCTGTGCTCGGGGCCGATGGCGGCGTAGTCGAGGCCGGCGGAGATGGAGTGCGTGAGCTGGATTTGCCCGTCGTCGTCGGCGAGGAGGAAAGTTTTCGTCCCCTGGAGCACGCCGAGCTTCCCGCCTTGGAAACGCGCCGCGTGCCGCCCCTCGACAATGCCTTCGCCACCCGCCTCGACGCCGATCATGCGGACGGCCTCGTCTTCCAAGAATGGATGGAACAGGCCGATGGCGTTGCTCCCGCCGCCGACGCACGCGACGAGCAGGTCGGGGAGGCGGCCTTCGCGCTCGAGGATTTGCGCGCGCGCCTCCACGCCGATGACGCGGTGGAAATCGCGGACCATCATCGGATACGGATGCGAGCCGAGCGCGCTGCCGAGGATGTAATGCGTGTCGCGCACGTTCGTGACCCAGTCGCGCATCGCCTCGTTGATCGCTTCCTTCAGCGTCGCCTGCCCGGCGGTGACGGCGACGACTTTTGCGCCGAGGAATTTCATCCGCGCGACATTCAGCGCCTGCCGCTCCATATCGACTGCGCCCATATAGACGACGCACTCGCAGCCAAAGCGCGCCGCGACCGTGGCCGTGGCGACGCCATGCTGGCCCGCACCGGTCTCGGCGATGATGCGGCGCTTCCCCATGCGGCGAGCGAGGAGGATTTGGCCGAGGGCGTTGTTGATTTTGTGCGCGCCGGTGTGGAGCAAATCCTCGCGCTTGAGGTAAATCTTCGCGCCGCCCAGCTCGTGCGTGAGCCGCTCGGCGAGATACAGCGGCGTGGGTCGTCCGGCGAAGTCGCGCAGCAGGGCGTGGAGTTCTTTTTGGAAAGTCTCGTCGGCCCGTGCGCGCTCGTATTCCGCCGTGAGATCGGTGAGCGCGGTCATGAGCGTCTCGGGCACGAACATCCCGCCATACGGTCCGAAGTGGCCGTGGCGGTCGGGCAGAGAGGCGGGTGCGGACATGGAGCCGCGCAAACTAAACGCCGCGCCCGGCGCGATCAAACGCGAAGAACTTCTCCGCCGTCGCCGTCGTGAGCCGCGCGATTTCCTCCACGCTCACGCCGCGCAGTTCCGCGATCTTTTCCGCGACGAGACGCGTGTGCGCCGACTCGCAGCGTCCGCCGCGATGTGGCGCGGGTGCGAGATACGGACAGTCGGTCTCAACCATGAAGGTATCCCCCGGAAGGCCCGCCGCCGTCTCCTGCACGATGCGCGCATTTTTGAAAGTGACGATTCCCGTGAACGACACGAGATGCCCCGCGGCGACTACTTCGCGCGCCTGCTCGAGCGAGCCACCGAAGCAGTGGAAGACTCCGCGCAGCCGGTCCGCGCGCAATTTCAAAACGGCGAGCGTATCCTCCCATGCATCGCGCTGGTGGATGACGACGTTGAGCCCGAGCTCTTCGGCGAGATCGAGCTGCTGCTGGAAAATCTGCGCCTGCGCGTCTTTGTAAGCTCCATCCGCGATGGCGTCCTCCAGGTCACTCGGCTGCTCTCCCGTGAGCGCCGGCATCGGAGAAGCGCCGCGCGGCTTCCGCTCGATGCTCGGGAGCCGGTGATAATCGAGCCCCGTCTCGCCGATGGCCACCACGCGCGGATGCCGCGCCAGCTCTCGCAGCGGCGCGATGATGTCTCCCTCGACCGCGTCTGAGGTTGGATGCACCCCGACTACAGCAAAGACCTCCGGATGTTTCTCCGCGAGCGCGACCGCGCGGCGGCTGCTTTTAACGGAAGTCCCGATCGTGATGACGCGCGTGACCCCAGCCTCGCGCGACCGCGCCAGCAGGGCGTCGAGGTCATTTTCAAAATCCGGGTAGTCGAGGTGGGCGTGGGTGTCGATGAGCATGATGAGTTTTCAGTTATTTCGGCTCGGGGAACTCGAACTCCTCGCCGACCTTTTTTACCTTATAGACGCGCGGATCGATGTTCACATCGTAGAGTTCGTCCTGCCGGCGCGGCACGCGCACCCGGAAATAATACTCGCCGTCCACATCGAGCCGCTTCGCTCCCTTGCGGCTCACCACCAACAGCTCCTCGTTCCGCTTCTCAACGAACTTCTCGACGATCTCTCCCTTCAGCCAGCCTGCTCGTTGTTTTCCTGAGAAATGGACGAACGCGAACAAGACGAGCACGATCACGACGACCGCTGCGCCGACTCCGATGGCGATGTCTCGCCGAGCGGTGCTGGGGACGACATACGGCTTCCCCGGCTCGCTCATGGAGATGCAATCACCGGCCTGTCGGGGGCGGGTTCGTGGAACTCTCGGAACTTTCGCTGCCAGACGTACCGCCGCAAAAGCACCTTCATGGTTGCTGTGAGCGGCACCGCCAGAATCGCGCCGAGCAGGCCGCCGATTAAAATGCTCCAGCCGAACACCGCCAAAATGATCGTGAGCGGATGCAGGCCGACCGAGTCGCCGACGATCTTCGGCGCGATGAGCCAGCCCTCGATTTGTTGCACCGCGATGAAGATGATCGTGACGGCCAGCGGGTGCTGCCAATCCTGCCACTGCACCGCCGCGATGATCACTGCCGGCAGCCAGCAGAGGATCACGCCGAGAAAGGGAATGATCGCCAGCACGGCGACCATGAGTCCGATGAGGGCGGCGAACTTCGGGATCACGAAAAGCAGCGCGAGCCCAGTGAGCACGCCATCCACCATGCTGACCAAAAGTTGCCCGCGGAAAAACGCGATGAGATAGCCATTGATCTCGAGCAGCACGGAGACGACTTCGTCTTTGAAAGCCGACGCGCGGAGTGGCACGTAGCGCGCCCAGTGGTCGTGGATCTGCCGGCTATCCTTTAGGAAAAAGAACAAACAAATGGGCACCATGACGACACCGAACAAAAATCCAAAGATACCGAGCAAGCCGCCGAAGCTCGCGCCCAGGAACGCCCAGACGCGCGGCACCACGGAGGGGAGCAATTCCTTGGCCTGGGTGGACAAATCCTGCACGTAAGGGTTGTCGCCAAACCTGCTCTGAAACCGCGCGACTTGCTCGGTGATGAAGAGACGCGTGCTATCGACGTAACCGGGGATGTTGTTCGCGAGCTCGACGCTCTGGTGGTAGATCAGCGGGATGATCCAGAGCAGGAGCAACCCGCCACCGCCAATGAACAGCACGAACACCAGCGTAACCGCCGCCGTACGCGAGAGTTTCCAATCAATGAGCTTCCGCACCGCCGGCTCGAGCAAATACGCCAGCACGCCCGCCACGGCGATGGGAACAAGAATCGGCTGGAGATAGCCCAGCACCCACACAACTTGCTGAATGACGAAAATGGCCGCCGCGATGATGGCAAGGAGCGCCAGCGTCGTGAGCGACATCCACATGATCTTGCGCTGCCAGGGAGTCGGGTAAGTCACTGAAAGTTGATGGTTGAGAGTTGATGGTTGATAGCCGCCCTCAGGAAGTTCCTGATTCTGTCGACACTGCCAGTTCCACTGGATGAACGAGTGCCGGGAGCACCCCCGACCGTCGGTTTTTAGTGCTCATTGCACTATTTTAAGAACCAGGCCCGAATCTAGGTCCTCAATTCTGCCAGTTGCCGTTCTCTTTCCATTCTTCAACGGATAGTCACCGCAAAGAATGTAAGTGCCGACTCCCGCGTCTTTCGGCAGCGAGTGCCCGACCGACCAGCTCACAACTTCGAGAGCATCATGCGGGCGGAATGTGCGAAGGTCTCCAGAATCGAGCGAAATCGCAACGCCTTGAGGTGTGTTGTGTGCCATGACAAGAAGATCGCCCTTCCGATGGAACTGCATTCGAGCGGTATAATCCTTCGTCACTTTGCCGTCCTGAACGATCTCAACCCACGCGGTATAAACTGGAGGCAGATTGTCGGCTGAAATTCTCCACACAGAGATGCCCAGATGTGTCGCCAGCTCAGACGCAGAAACATCAGGACTGCCCGCAAAACCTGGTGTGCAGCATGAGAGAGCGACTCCGATGAGTCCCAGAATTGGCAGGTGCAGCTTCATGCGTGTGACGGCTATCAACTCATGCACGAAATGATGTTGTCGCCGAACTCCGAGCACTTGATCTCGGTCGCGCCTTCCATCTGGCGCGCGAAATCGTAGGTGACTCGCTTGCTGGCGATCGCGCCGTTGAGGCCCTTCAGGATCAGGTCGGCGGCTTCGCCCCAGCCCATGTAGCGGAGCATCATCTCGCCGGAGAGGACCACGGAGCCGGGGTTCACGCGGTCGAGGTTCGCATACTTCGGCGCCGTTCCGTGCGTGGCTTCGAAGATGGCGTGGCCGGTGAGGTAGTTGATGTTGCCGCCAGGCGCGATGCCGATGCCGCCGACTTGCGCGGCGAGCGCGTCGCTGAGGTAGTCGCCATTGAGGTTCAGTGTTGCGATGACTTCGAAGTCATCGGGGCGCGTGAGCACTTGTTGCAGGGTGATGTCGGCGATGGCGTCTTTGATCACGAGGCCGTCTGGCGTCTGGCACCACGGGCCGCCATCGATCTCGACCGCGCCGTATTCCTTCTTCGCCAGGTCGTAGCCCCAATCGCGGAAGCTCCCCTCGGTGAACTTCATGATATTCCCCTTATGCACGAGCGTCACACTTTTGCGCCCCTCGCGGATCGCGTAGTCGATGGCGGCGCGCACGAGCCGTTCGGTGCCGGGGCGGCTCACGGGCTTGATCCCGATGCCGACGCTCTCAGGCGACTCGCCGCCGAAGCGGATTTTTTTCGCCTCGTTGGGGAACTCGCTCGACAGGAGATCGAGGAGTTTTATCGCCTCGGGCGAGCCGGCCTGCCACTCGATGCCGGCATAGATGTCCTCGGTGTTCTCGCGGAAGATGACCATATCGACCTTCTCCGGGCGCTTCACGGGGGAGGGGACACCGGTGAAATACTGCACGGGGCGGAGGCAGACGTAGAGGTCGAGCATCTGGCGCAGGGCGACATTCAGCGAGCGGATGCCGCCGCCGACGGGCGTGGTGAGCGGGCCTTTGATCCCGATGAGATATTCGCGGAAAGCCTCGACGGTGTCGTCGGGGAGCCAGTTGTCGAACTTGTCTTTCGCGGACTGTCCGGCGAACACCTCGAACCACGCGATCTTACGCTCGCCGCCGTAAGCTTTCTCCACCGCCGCATCGAACACGCGCTCGCTCGCCGCCCAGATGTCGGGCCCGGTGCCGTCTCCGCGGATGAACGGGATGACCGGGTTCGCCGGGACGCTGAGGGTGCCGTTGCTGATGGAGATGGTGCCGCCTGCGGGCGGTGTGATGTCGGTGTAGGGCATGGTTTTTTGAGAAAAGGGAGCGCGGATAGTGCTGCGCGGGCCGCGCAGTGCCAAGCGCGTAAGTCAGCTTTTGACCGGCTCGCGGAAGGAGAGGACGACGAGGATGCCGACGGCAATGCAAATGGCGCTGTCGGCGACATTGAAGGTCGGCCATGGGTTGGCGAACGGGATGTGCAGATCGACGGAGAGGAAGTCGATGACGTGGCCGTGGAGGAGGCGGTCGGTGAGGTTGCCGAGGATGCCGGAGGTGAGCAACGCAACGGCGATGGCGTTCCAGCCTTTGAACGCGCCGCGCCACGCATACCAGCCGAGCACGCCGAGTGTGATGAAGGAAAGGATGACGAAGAGCCACGGCGCATTCGAGAGCATGCTGAACGCGGCGCCGGTGTTGGTCGTGTGGTAGAGGTCGAAGAAGCCGGGAATGACGGCGCGGGCTTCGCCGGGCGCGAGGCTGCGGAGGACGAGCCACTTCGTGAGCTGGTCGAGGGCGTAAAAGGGGAGGGTGATGGCGAGGAGAAATTTCATCCGGGGAGTTGCACGGGGCTCACGGGGCGGCAGCGGGAGTGGCGCTCCAACCTGCGACAGCGATCTCGCCGTGGACGCCGCAGTTGAACTTCAGCGGCGCGTCGAGGCCGCGCGGCGAGTCGGTCTGGGGGTTCGCGTAGCGGTCGGTGTCGGAGACGTTGGTGAGCTGGTTGTTCTCGATGACGGCGTCGTAGCTGGCGTCGGCGCGCAGGAGAGGTCGAGCCTGGTCCTCGCACTCGATGATGTTGTCCCGGATGACGATCGTCTTGAAGTCGCTGCTTGGATTGAGACCAAAAAGCCCCTCGGTCCGTGGAGTGGCGGTGGTGCGGGTGATGATGTGGTTGTTGCGAATCGTCAGGTGGCTGTACGGCTCATTGATCCAAATCACGCCGCGCCCGGGATTGCTGACGAGATTGTTGTGAAAGCTCGCCGGACCTGCGGCGGGCGCCTTGCCGAAGCCGGAGATCAAATTGCCGCCATCTTTCGCGGGATCGAACGCGAAGAGGTTGTGGTCTATCTCGACGCCGTTGCGGACGAACTCGATCGCGTAGCTCGTCGTCATGAGGTTGTGGTGGATGTGGAAAGTCACGCCGCTCTTCGGCACGGGACCGCCGGAATGTTTGGGGATCGAGATGACGCCGTCGCAGACGTTGTGGTCGATCTCCACGTCCTCGTCGTTCTCGAACGGCAGCTCGATGGCGAAGTTCACCCGGATCGTGTTGTGGTGAATGCGGCACCGCTTCGCCTGTCGGCCTTTGATCCCAAAGAAAGCGTCGGCTTTCCCGTTCTGCGTTCGGCGGAACCTGTTGTGGGCGATTTCGCTGTCGGTCATCCACACGGCGAAGATCCCGCCTCCGGTGATCCCGCCATCGACGCCGGGTCTGCCCCCGCGTTTCCACCGACCGCCCGCGTCGATGAACTCGCAGTCGTGAATCCGGGCGCCCTGCATGGAAAAGGTGCGGATGCCTGACCAGAGGAAATCCTGAATGCGCAGGTGGTGGAGATGGAGGTTTCTGTTATGGATTCCGAAAATGGCGCCGTGAAGCTGCGGCCCGCTCAGGGTCATGCCGGAGATGGAGATGTCCGCGGCCTTGTCTGAGAGGCGGATGAGATAGGCGCGGGAATCGAGGCCTTTGGTGATCATCTCGGGATCGGGAAGCGTGCGAGTGGATGGCTTCCAAGATTCGGCACCGGTGAGAATGGTTTTCTCGATCCCCGCGCCTCGGAGGGTCATGCCGCGCTTCGGCTCGAGCGGCGCGGAGAGGGTGAAAGTGCCGGCGGCGATTTCAATGGTCGCGCCCTCGGCACCGTCACGGACGGCGGCAACGAGTTCATCGGCGGTTTCAACGGGCGCGGCTGAGGCAGGGGCGCGCACAAGCAGTGCAAACATGAACACTACGAGACCGCGCGCAAACATTGTCCGAACGAGGTGCATCACGGAACGACGCTCGCGCAGCGGTCGCAGAGCTCAGGATGGGCGGGGTGAGTGCCAACGCTCGGGCGGTGACGCCAGCAGCGGGCGCACTTCTGATCGTCAATGCGGGTCACGGTCGCGTGACTCTCCGTGCCTTCGATGATTGTTAGCTTGCTCAGGATGAAGAACTCCTCGAGCTCTGCCTGATCGCCGAGAGATGAGCCGAGGTCTGCTTTATTGGTCATTTCCAAGGTGACGGCGGCTTCGAGGGCGTTGCCGATGTGCTTCTCCTGGCGCGCTTGCTCGATGGACTGGGAAATGACGGCGCGCAGGGCGAGGAGTTGCTCGACTTGCTGGATCGCGTCGGAGTCGGCGGCGGTCGCGGTGGGAAACTCTTCCAAATGCACCGAGTCGTTTTTTTCAAAATGACTCCACGCCTCGTCAGCAGTGAAGACGAGGATGGGAGCCAGCAGACGCGTGAGGGCGTCGAAGATCTCGCGCATGACCGCCTGTGTGGCGCGGCGGCGCGGGGAGGCGGGCGCGTCGCAGTAGAGGCGGTCTTTGGTGATGTCGATGTAGAGGCTGCTGAGATCGACGGCGCAGAATTGGTTGAGCGTGTGATAGACGCGGTGGAATTCGTAGCGCTCGTAGGCTTCGCGGCAGGTGGCGATGACTTCATGGAGACGCGCCTGCGCCCAGCGGTCGATGAGTGTGGGCTCGCCTGGGTCGCTCGGGTCGGCGTCGGCGAGGTTGCCTAGCAGGATGCGCAGGGTGTTGCGGATGCGGCGGTAGGTGTCGGCGAGGCGGGTGAACATCTCCTCGGAAAACGGCACGTCGTCGGTGAAGAGCACGCTGCTGACCCACAACCGCACGATGTCGGCTCCGTGTTTGCCGACGAAATGCTCGGCGTCCGTTGGCTTTTGATAGCTCGCCGACTTGGAGATTTTGCGCCGGTCTTCATCCACGACGAAGCCGTGGGTGATGCAAGTTTTGTAAGGCGATTCTCCACGCAGGGCGACGGCGGTGGTGATCGAGGAGTTGAACCAGCCGCGATGTTGATCGGTCGCCTCGATATAGACGTCGGCGGGGAAGCGCAGCTCGGGGCGCTGGCGCAGGACGGCTTCGTGCGAGACGCCGGAGTCGATCCAGACGTCGAGCGTGTCGTTGCGGCGGGTGAGGCCGTCGGGGAGGCCGAGTTCGTGGGCGATGGTGGCGTCGTCGAGTTCGAACCAGACGTTGGTGCCGGCTTTTTCGACGAGGTCGGCGACTTTGCGCGCCCAGTCGGCGTTCAGGACGGGCTCGCCGTCTTTGTAGAAAATGGGAAGCGGCACGCCCCACGAGCGCTGGCGGGAGATGCACCAGTCGGGGCGCGTCTCAACGGCTCCGCGGATGCGGGCCTGGCCCCACGGGGGAAGCCACTGGACTTTGTCGATGGCGTCGAGCACGTCGGCGCGGAGGTCGTCGATGCGGATGAAGAACTGCTCGACGGCGCGGAAGATAATGGGGGTCTTGGATCGCCAGCAGTGGGGATAAGAGTGGGTGTAGGCCTGCTTGCCGAGCAACGCGCCGAGTTCCGTTAGCTTCGCGACGACGCTTTTGTTGGCGTCGAAGACGTATTGGCCGATCCACTCGGGGACGCCTACCTCGTCGGTGAAGCGGCCTTGCTCATCGACAGGGGAAAGGACGGGGAGATTGTATTTGAGGCCGACGTTGTAGTCGTCGGATCCGTGGCCGGGGGCGATGTGGACGCAGCCGGTGCCGCTTTCCAAGGTAACGAAATCGGCGAGGACGATTTTTGAGGTGCGGTCGAGGAAGGGGTGCTGGGTTTCGATGGCTTCGAGTTGCTCGCCGCTAAAAGGTTGGGCATCGCCAGCGAGTGCCCAACCCGTGAGATCGGTGAATTTCGGGACGAGCGCTTCGGCCAGGAGGAGCGTTTCCTCGCGGTCGGACTCGGCGTGGCGGAATCGTTGCACGACGTAGCGGTGGCGCGGATGGAGCGCGATGGCGACGTTCGCGGGGAGTGTCCAGGGCGTGGTCGTCCAGATGACGACGCTCGCGGTGCCGATGAGGTCGCCGGAAACGATGGGGAACTTTACGAAGATGGCGGGATCAACGCGGTCTTCGTATTCGACTTCGGCCTCTGCCAGCGCGGTCTGCGCGCCGGTGCTCCAGAGGACGGGCTTCTGCGACTGATAGACGAGGCCTTTTTCCACGAAACCGGCGAAGGCGCGGATGATCTCGGCTTCGTAACCGGGAGCTAGTGTTAGATAGGGGTTCTCCCAGTCGCCGAAGACGCCGAGGCGTTTGAATTGGCGGCGCTGGATATCGATGTATTTGCGCGCGTATTCCTCGCTGCGGCGGCGAACTTCGGCGGGGGCGAGGCCGCGGGATTCTTTCACGACTTTGAACTCGATGGGGAGGCCGTGGCAGTCCCAGCCGGGGATGAACGGCGCGCGGAAGCCGAGCATGGTGCGCGACTTCACGATGATGTCTTTGAGGATTTTGTTGAGCGCGGTGCCCATGTGGACGTCGCCATTCGCGAAGGGCGGGCCGTCGTGCAGGACGAAGAGCGGGGCGTCGGCGCGCGCGGCCTGGACGCGCTCGTAAAGACCCTCGCGCTCCCACTTTTCCAGCATCTCGGGCTCCCGGGCGACGAGGCCGGCTTTCATCGGGAAGCCGGTCTGCGGCAGATTCAGGGTGTCCTTGTAGTTGGCGCTCATTTTGAAAAAGGAGCGCGGACGCTATCAGCGCGGCGGAGCGACTGCCAGTTCCTTGCAGGCTTTGATCTCGAGTTTGCCGACATGCCTTGGCTTGCCTCGGATTGACGGGCATTTGGAAGCGGGGCTACTGTCCGCTCATGCCGACACAAAGCGTGACCCTGCCAGCGCCGCTCGAGGAATTTGTCGAATCACAGGTTTACAGCGGGCGGTATGCGAATGCGACTGAGGTCATCGGCGCTGGCCTGCGCCTGCTGGAGGAGGACGAGGCAATTCGTGAGATGAAGAAAGCCCGGCTGCGCGAAGCGGCACAGGTTGGCATCGACGACATAGCTGCGGGCATTCACCGACTTCTCTGTGGATGATGTGGACATTCACCTGGGAAAAGTTGCGGATGAAGTGCGCCGGCAGAGGCAACCCGGCGGGTGAGTCGGGAGAGGACCTCGTGACTGTCTTTCAACTCATTGACTCCACCACGAGAGCTGACGATGGTCAGCCGGAATGGAGATCACCGCGCTGCTGCATGATTGCTCGCTCGATGGGGAGAGCGGATTTGCGGCGACTTGCGTTGAGTTTCCGGAAGCCAACGGGCAGGGCGAGACGGAGGAGGAATGTGTGGCGAACTTGCGGGGGGCCATCCGGGATGTGCTGGCTTATCGGCGGGAGGAAGCCGCCAGAGGTTTGGCGAGGGGCGACCGCCTCACGCAGGTGACTGCGTGAAACGCCGGACTTTGCTCGCCCACCTCGCCACGCACGGTTGTATGCTCGCACGCGAGGGCGGCAGCCATTCGATGTGGATCAATCCGGTCACGGGTGAAATTCAGGCGATCCCACGCCACGCGGAGGTCAAGAAGTTCACCGCGCGGTCGATCTGCCGGAAGCTGAACGTGCCACAGCCGCCGGGTGCCTGAGCGAAGGCGAGCGACACGCTTCTTTTCTAACCATTCTCGCAGCAAGCCCTCAGACTGCCAGTTCCTTGCAGGCTGCGAGGTCGAGTTTGCCGGAGCTGAGGACGGGGATCGTTTCGACGCGCTGTTGTTTCTTGGGAGACCAGAGGTTCGGGACGCCGGCGGCTTGAAGCTTTTGCCGGAGGTCGGCGAGGTCGATATCGCGTGCGGTGAGGAGGACGATGGCTTCGCCTTTGGCCTCGTCGGGGATGCCGACGATGGCGATCTGGCGGTCGTCGCCGGTGCCGAGACCGAGGGCTTCAGCGATCTTTGTTTCGAGGGTTTCGTGGGGGACCATTTCGCCGCCGATTTTTGAGAAACGAGAGAGGCGACCCTCGATGAAGAGGAAGCCGTCGTCGTCGAAGCGGGCGAGGTCGCCGGTCTTGAACCAGCCATCGACGATGACTTCGGCGGTGCGCTCGGGCTCGCCGAGGTAGCCCTCGAAAATGTTCGGGCCGCGCAGCCAGAGCATGCCGGTGTCGTGGAGGGAAAGCTGCTCGCCGGTCTGCGGGTCGCGGATTTGCGCGGCGATGCCGGGGGCGAGCTTGCCGACGCTGCCGTCGCGCGAGGTCGGCTGGACGCTGTCGCCGGGGCGGCTGCGGGGCTCGGGGAGGTTCACGCTGGCGACGGGCGCGGTCTCGGTGAGGCCGTAGCCTTGCATCACTTTTTTCCCGAACTTCTCCTCGAATGCCGCGGCCAGCTCGGGCGGCAGCCGCTCGGCGCCGGTGACGATGAGGTGGAGCGACTCGAGCTCTGCCGGCTCGGCTTTCCGCAGATACGAGCGCAGGAAAGTCGGGGTCGAGAGGAGCAGGGTGATGCGGTGTTTCGCGATGAGCTCGGCGTTTTTCGCGGTCTCGAGCGGGTTCGGATAGGTGACGGCGCGCACGCCCTCGATCATCGGATACCAGAGGGTGACGGTGCAGCCGAAGCTGTGGAAAAACGGGAGCACGGCGAGGAGGGTGTCGTCGCGCGTGAGGTTCAGCATGGCGGCGAATTGCGAGACATTCGCGAGGAGGTTGTGGTGGCTGAGGATCACGCCTTTTGGCTGGCCGGAGCTGCCGCTGGTGAAAAGGAGGACGGCTTCCTCGTGGCCGCCGTCGCGCGGGAGGTCGATGATTTTCGCGAGCACTCGCCACGGCAAAAGGAGGACGGCGGCGCGCCAGAGGGCGATGCGCTTTTTGAGCGTGGGGACGAGGCGCTCGAGCTTGAGGACGTTCTCGGGCCACGGGAAATCGTCGAACTTTTTCATGACCGGGCCGGCGGTAATGACGTCCCGCAGCTCGGCGATGCGGATCGCCGACTCGAGCGAGGAGCGGCCGGCGGTGAAGTTCATGTTCACGGGGACTTTGCCGGCGAGCATGACGGCGAGATTGGCGATGACGGCGCCTTTGCCCGGCGGGAGGACGACGGCGATGCGGCGGCTTTCGATCGCGGTGCGGAGATGTCGGGAAAGGGCGATGCCGGCGGCGAGGAGGGTGCCGCGGGACATGGAGCTGCCGTCCATGCCGTCGATGAGCGCGGTGTCGAACTGGCGATTTTTCAGCCCGCGGAAACTGGCCTCGGCGAGGTGACCGCGGAGGATGGGCCGCTTTTTATAGCAAAACTCGCCGAGCTCGAGCATGCGCTCGCGCACGAGTGCGACCTCGGCCTCGCCGGGCGCGATGGGCTCGCCGAATGCCACGGTAACGGGATACGGAACCTGCCGCGGGATTTTTCGGAAATACTTCCCGCCGTGGTAGGAAAAGATCGAGCCCCAGAGCCGGTCGAGCCAAACCGGGACGACGGGCGCGTCGGCGGCGCGGGCGATGACTTCGAAGCCGCGCTTGAGCCGCAGGAGCACGCCGGAGCGGGAGAGTTCGCCCTCGGGGAAAATGCAGACGACTTCGCCAGCTTTGATGCGCTCGGCGGCGGCGCGCATGGCGTCCTTGGATTTGCGCGGGGAGATCGGGATGGCGCCGAGGGCTTTGAACAGAGGATGCAGCAGCCGCCGATGGTAGATGGTGTCGAAGACCATGAAGCGGATCGGGCGCGGACAGGCGATCTGGAGGACGATGGCATCGACCCAGGTGACGTGATTTGGCAGGAGCAAAAAGCCGCCCTCGGGGAGGTGCTCCGCGCCGTGGCTGGTGACGCGGTAGATGACGCGGGCGAGGGCTTCGCCGGCGCGGACAAGGAGGGGCTTGGGGTCGGACATGCGGCACATGGTAGCGCGGGCGAGGGCGCGTGGGAAACATGTCACGCGGGCTGCGAGTGACGCGAGTATCGCGGCCTTTCAGGCCGCATACTCCGCCTGCGCCCCCACCCAGCCCGTTGGGCTGGGCTATGTTATTACGCACCTTTGGTGCTCACGGCATCAGCCGAACATGCGACGCAGTGTGGCTATTCCGGCGCGGGTGTGGTTTTCGCAGGAGCGGACGGCGCGACGCTAGGGCCGGTGGCTGCGCCGGGGACGGAATCCGGAGCCGCGACGGCGTCGATGGTCACCTCGGGGCCGTTCGTGATCTGCGCGCGCGCAATAATGCGGCTGGGGAGAAGGGGAGGGGAGGAAGGCGCGGCGAGTCGTGCTCGCAACTGCGAAAAGGCCGCATCCTCCTCGGGAGCGGCATCGCGCTTGTTTTTCGCGAACCCGTCTTTGCCGCCCTTGGCGATGGTCGCGGCGGGGGCGTAGGTGCCCTCGATGACAATGTTTTTGTCGAGGCTCAGATTTCGCCCGGTCGCGCGGAAGGCGAAGGCTTCTCCCGCGAGCTGCGTCTCCGCGCCTTTGTCGGCGTTGAGCTTTGACTCTTCGCGATCGGAGCGGAAGCGCTGTACCTGCGTCACTTGCTTCGCCGCCTCCTCTCTCACTTGGAAGCGCTGCATGTCGGAATAGCCGGCACCGAAGCGTGTTTGCGACGCCACGTTCCCGCGATAGACCGAGCCGTCGGCGTCAGTGATCTCGACCTGCTCTCCCGCGAGCTCGAGCGTGAAATCCTGGAGCACCTCTGCGGCGGGAGCGCTCGCGCCTGCGAGCGCGCGGGCTGGTGCGGACCGAGTCTGGAGATCCAGGCGTTCTCCCAGAGCCTCCGCCTCGGCAAGTGGTTGTTCGGCTTTGAGCGCTTCCGGCGTCATCGCGGGGGCGGGCTTCGCGGCAGGCGTGGGCGGCGGCGAGGGCTCCAGCTCGTCAACTGGTGCGGGCATTTGCTGCTGCTGCGCGAGGCTGGTTTCTCGTGGTGCGCGGTCGTGGAAAACCGCGACAGCCAGCGCGAGCACAACGGTCGCAGCCAGCGCGAGCCGCGGCCAGAAGGCGGCGAGCCAGCCGCTAGTGGCGGCCTCCATTTTGGGCGAAAAAACGCGCGTCACCTCCACTTGGAGCCGTGTCCGCATCGGGCCGGGCATGGCCGGATCGCGCGGCGCATCCGTCCGGCGCGCGGTGGCGGCGGCGCGGAGGAGTTTTTCGATTTGGCGTTCGTCTTCGGACATGGCTGGCAAGCAGTTAGACGCGGGAACCTCCGCATCCCTCCCGTCGGAAGACTTCGCGCGCCACCGCTTCGAGCCGGTCGAGGCAGCGGCTGAGGCGGGAGCTGACGGTCTTCGGATTGAGCCGCAGGGAGGCGGCGATTTCCTCGTAGCTGAGATCGGCAAAATAGCGCAGTTCCACGATCTCGCGACACGCGGTGTCGAGTTGGTCGAGACTTTCCCGGACGAGCGCGCCCGTCTCGGCGCTGGCGAGCAGTGCATCCGGGCCGGGAAGCGGGGAGGGCGGATCGACCGGCGGGAGCCCATCCGCTTCGCCGGTCGAGAGCGGGATGGGGCGCTCGCCGCCGCCGCGTTTGGCGGCGTGGGCGCGCTGGCGGTGGTCGTGGGCTTTATTTGCTGCAATGCGCAGCAGCCACGTCTGGAAGGCGCTCTGGCCGTTGAACGCCCCGAGATTACGAATCACGGACAGGAAAGTCTCCTGCGAGATTTCCTCCGCGTCCTCCCAAGTCAGGTCGGAGGAAAGCTGGAAGACGAATCGCGTCGCGACGCCGTAGAACTGGTCGAACAGTTCATCCCAAGCGTCGGCATCGCCTGCGCGGCAGCGCGAGAGGAGGGCGGACTCGGACACGGGAGGTTGAGAGTTGAGGGTTGAGGGTTGAGAGCCCGGAGCAAGCACGCGCGAAGCGCGGTTCTTTCTGAACTCTCAACACTCATCCCTCAACTCTCAACGTCGGCAAAAAAAAAGCCGGCCGGCTCCCGCTTGCGCGTGGAACCGACCGGCTGAGTTTTCAGAGACGAGCCCTAGCTGCGTTATTCGACGTTTCCGCCTTCGCGCTTCTCCGCGGGAGTGACGATATCGATGTCGGGGACGGTGATGGAATCCGGGATCTCGATTTTCTTCTCTTCGACCTTCACGTCCGGGCCTTCCACGTCGTATTTCGGAACGCTGCCGCCTTCGACTTTTACTTCCGGCATTTCGCCTTCTTGGGTCTTCTTCACCTCGCAGGAGGTAAAGGCGAGCGAGGCGGCGACGGCCGGGAGCACAAGCAGACGGACAGCGGTTTTTAGGGTGGTGGTGTTTTTCATAAGAATGCGAGTCCACCTGAAAACGAGCTTCCGCGCAACATCGCGCGTGTCGGTGTCGATTTTTCACCGTGGCAGGCCTGGGGGGCAAAAACTGTTGACGCTCGAAAAGGCGGTTCATAGCTTCCGGCCCACAAATTTCAGTCATATAGGCAAAAACCTGCCTACGCCGGCCTCAAATCACGGAAAATCAACAGTTTCCAGCGGGCCGGCGCAGGCACTTTTCATCTATGGCCGCAGAACTTTCCTACGTCATCGTCACTCCCTACTCGATCCGCAAATCGCGGACGGGCGGCATCATCGCGCGGCTCATCTCGCGCACGGGGCTCGATCTGGCGGCGGCGCGGATGTTCGCGCCGGGCTCGGAGTTGGTGGAAAAGTACGCCGACGAGATAGTGACCGATCCCGAGCCGCGGCATCGCGTGACCCAGGAGCTGATCCGCGAATATGTGCTGGCAAATTTCCAGCCTGACTCGACCGGGCACCGGCCGCGCGTGCTCTTTCTGGTGTTCCGCGGCGACGACGCCATCGCGAAGGTCCGCGAGGTCGTCGGTCATATCGTGCACGAGCGGACGAGCGGGGAGACGATCCGCGACACGTATGGCGACTACCTCACGGACGCGAAGGGGAACGTGCGATACTTCGAGCCTGCAGTGCTCGCGCCGCCCGATGCGCGGACAGCCGAGCGCTGCCTGAAGCTGTGGGCGTCGCACTCCGACAGCGACGGCGGACTGCTGGAGGAGACGGTGTCGTATCCCGCGGACGCGCCGGTCGAGCAGACGCTGGTGCTCATCAAGCCCGACAACTTTCGTTTCCCGAACGCGCGGCCGGGCGGCGTCATCGACCTTTTCTCGCGCACGGGGCTCTACATCATCGGGTTCAAAGTCCACCGCATGAGTGTGGCGCAGGCGGAGGAATTTTACGGGCCGGTGCTCGACGTGCTCATGGACAAACTGCGCGGGCGGACGGGCGAGCAGGCGCGGCTCGCGCTCGAGCGGGATCTCGGCCTCCCGCTTTCCCGCGAAACGGAGACGCAGCTCGGCGAACTGCTCGGGCCGATCAGCGGCCGGGCGCACTGGGAGGCGATCGTGGAATTCATGGCCGGCTCGAAGCCTGGCGAGTGCGCGCCGGGCGACCGGGAAAAGCCGGGCAGTGAAAAGTGCATCGCCCTCGTCTATCAGGGCGTTGACGCCGTGCGGAAAATCCGCGAAGTCCTCGGCCCGACCGATCCCTCGAAGGCGCCGCCCGGCTCGATTCGGCGGGAGTTTGGCGAAACGATCATGGTCAATGCCGCGCACGCCTCTGACTCGGCGGACAACGCCAAACGCGAAATGGGCATCGTCCAGATTCGCGAAAACAATTTGAAGCCGTTGATCGCAGCGGCCTTCGGAAACCTAACAATCTAACAAAATCCAATTATGCAACTCGCCTCCCGCGCCACCGTCCTCAGCCCCTCCGTCACCCTGTCCATCGACAGCAAAGCCAAACAAATGCGCGCGGAGGGCATCGACGTGTGCGGCTTCGGCGTGGGCGAGCCGGACTTCGACACGCCTGATCACATCAAGGCAGCCGCGATGGCCTCGCTCGACGCCGGGTTTACAAAATACACGCCGAGCAGCGGCATCCCCGAACTGCGCCAGGCCGTCGCCGATAAGCTGCTGGCCGACAACAAACTCGAATACAAGGCGAGTCAGATCATCGTGAGCAATGGCGCGAAGCATTCGTGTTTCAACGCCATCCTCGCGACGTGCGAGCCGGGCGACGAGGTCATCATCCCCGCGCCCTACTGGCTCAGCTACCCGGAGATGGTGCGGCTCGCCGGGGCGGAGCCGGTGTTCGTGCCGACGCGCGAGGAGAACGCGTGGAAGATGACCGCCGAGGAGTTTGAGAACGCGATGACGCCGCGGACGAAGATGGTAATTTTGAACTCGCCGGGGAATCCGACCGGCGCGGTCTATACTCGCGAGGAGCTGCGGGCGATCGTCGAGATCGCAGCGGAGGAGGAGATCCTGATTCTCTCGGACGAGATTTACGAAAAGCTTGTCTATGGCGAGGCGGAGCATGTGAGCGTGGCGTCGATCTCGCCGGAGGCGCACGACCTCACGATCACGATCAACGGCTTCAGCAAAGCTTACTCGATGACCGGCTGGCGGCTCGGCTACCTGGCGGCACCGGAGCCCATCGCCAAGGCGATTGACTCAATGCAGAGCCACAGCACGTCGAATCCGTGTTCGTTCGCGCAGAAAGGGGGGCTGGCGGCGCTCAAGGGCGACCAGCAGCCGGTCGAGGACATGCGGGCCGAGTTCGACATCCGGCGGCAGTACATGCACCAGCGGCTCTCCGCGATCACGAACGTGACGTGCAGCAAGCCGCTCGGGGCGTTTTATGCGCTGGTGAATGTGAGCCAGCTCTCGCTCACGTCGCAAAATTTCGCCGACCGGCTCTTGAGCAAGCACAACGTGGCGGTGGTGCCCGGCGTGGCTTTCGGCGACGACCGCACGGTGCGACTCAGCTACGCGACGAGCATGGACGTGATCAAGAAGGGGCTGGATCGGTTCGAGGAATTCTGCCGGACGCTTTGATCCGGGGATCGCCTCCCGCAAAGGCGCAAAGAACCGCAAAGATCGGAGAGTGGGGACTGACGGAGTGCCTTTGAACGGGCTGTCCGCGCGCGAGTTCGTTTCTTCCTCTTGTGTGAGGTAATCCGCTACGCCGGCTTGATCTTCCCACCCCAGGAGATGACGCGCGCCTTGGCCCCGGCGGCCTCGGCTTCTGCGATCTGGCCGTTGCGGTTGTAGAAGAGCGAGAGGCTCGTCCAGCCGATCTGATCGTTCGGACGCAGGGCGGTGGCGCGGAGGCCGGCTTCGATGGCTTCGGGGAAACGCCCCAGTTTCATCAGCGCCATGCCGAGCGCGTGCCAGCCATCGAAAAAATCCGCGTCCAGCTCCACGCACCGGCGATACTTTTCCACCGCCGCCTCGAGTTCGCCGAGGGCGAGATCGCCGGTGGCATCGTCGAAAAGCTCGTCGCGCGCTGCCTCGTCCGGCATCAGCCGTCGGCCGGGGTTTCCGGCAGCGCGACGGCCCGGCGAGTCCGCAGCCAATCGAAGAGCAAAGCGATCTCCTGCCGCTGCGCCATCCGCTCGGCGACCGGGCCTTTTTCCTTCTCGAATTTCTCCTCGTCGATTGGCTCGACCTTCTCGACATACACCAGCACCCCACCGGCCGCCGTCGGCACGAACTGGCTCAGCGCCCCCTGCGGCAGTTCCGCCGCCGTCCCCACGATCTGCCCCGCATCGGGTGCCTCGCGCGGCCAGTCATTCAGCGAGAATTCCGGGAACGTCTCCGCCGTCAGTCCCAGCTCTCGCGCCACCTCTGCCAGCGGCTTCCCGACCTTCAGCGCCGCTTCGATCTTAGGCCGGGCCTCGGCGACTTTCGTCTGGAGTATCTCGCGGGCGCGCTCGGATTTCAGATCCTCGACGATCTGCGGCCGCGCCTCCTCCAGCGCGAGCGGGCGCGCCGGCTCGGTCGCTGCCAGGTGCAGGATGTAAAAGCCATCGGCTCCCGTGAGCGGATCGGTGCCTGGCTTTTGTTCCGATAGGGAAAAAGCCGCCTCGCCCGCTCCACGCACGCGGGCCAGCGAATCGGGCGGCGCCTGCTGCGCGAAGGGTCCGGTCTTCTT